>CEUZ01091994.1_pt1 | contig 44893 bp, 39 predicted proteins | sample 361511 | NCBI WGS metagenome assembly CEUZ01 (sample SAMEA2622822, study PRJEB7988) | marine metagenome | biome: marine biome (ENVO:00000447); feature: surface water layer (ENVO:00002042); material: "saline water (ENVO:00002010), including plankton (ENVO:xxxxxxxx)" | depth 5 m
CAACCCTAGTGAAGATGGAATTAAGGCTATATAACTTAATTAACTCAAACATGATGAACAAATAATAATTAATTTTATCGCTTTCGCAACCATATACATTTAATAAGGGGTGCCTGTTGCGTCTTGGCTCTTCATATACGCAAATACTCTACAAAATACCAGTAAAAATACGCCCCAAATAAGACCGACTGGTGGTTTATCTGGTGGTTTTTAGGTGCAATGGATACTTTCGCACACTGTGTAGAATTAGACGTTTAGCCCGTAGTTATGCGGCGGAGGGAGTGGGATTCGAACCCACGGTACGCTTGCACGTACATTGGTTTTCAAGACCAACGCAATCGTCCACTCTGCCATCCCTCCTTGGATTGTTTTTTGTTCTACTCCTATAGTATACAATAGTTCTACTATTTTCTTTTATAGAGTGTTGCTATGTTTGAAATTTCAAAAGGATTACGTGTTTTGATCACCGGTGCATCAGGTGGTATTGGACAAGAAATAGCTAAGGCTTTTGGTAATTTTGGAGCTTCAGTTGGAGTTCATTACAATCACAACAAAAAGGATGCTCTTGAAGTGGTTAAGGATATTATTAGTTCTGGAGGGTTGGCCTCTGCTTTTGCTAAAGACCTACTTGATGTTTCGGACCTTTCAAATCTTATTCAAGATTTCGTAAATGAGTATAAAGGTATCGATGTTTTAATTAATAATGCTGGAGCAAATATAGGAAATTACCACTTCTTAGAAATTGATCCTCAATCTCTCACAGACACAATAAATTTAAATTATATTGCTCCTTTTCTATTATCTAGGGAAGCTTTTAAATTTATGAAGGATTCAGGTGGGGGACGCATCATAAATATTAGTTCTATAAGTGCCAAATTTGGTGGATCATTACAATCTATGCATTATGCCGCAGCTAAATCGGCGCTTGAATCCCTAACAATTAGCTTATCCAAAGCTGGTGCAGAACATAACATCCTTGTTAATACCATTCGACCTGGAATTATCGATACTTCGTTTCACAATAAAGCCCCGAAAAACAATATGGAAGAACGCATTGATCTTATTCCATTAAAAAAAATGGGTACTCCTGAAGATATCGCACAAATGGTCCTATTTTTAACTTCATCAGCTTCAAATTATATTACTGGTCAAGTTTTTTCTGTCAGTGGTGGTGAATAATTTCAATTAATTTTGAGATTCATTATATTTTTCTTAAAACAAATTCGGCAGCTCGCAAATGACTTTTGCCATCTCCCCTGTAAGTACCATAAAAGCGTAACGCTTCATCATTCAAAATATCTGCTGGGTATATATTGTGGTTAATATACTGATCAATACTATTGATTAGCTCATCAACATTTTCTGAGCATATTGCTCTTTTTTTAAGAGCCGCTACTGAAGCTTCAGATGTTTCACGATTTGTAAGCAAAATAAATAAAGGAATTTTTGTTGTAAGAGCTTGCATTAGTGTAGTGCTTAAATTATCGATAATAATAATTTTGGAAGCACCGAGATAATCTGTAAAACTGGATGTGTCTGATATAACTCTAAGATAAGGGTTATCAAAGATTATTGGTGGAAAGTTTGCATATCGTTTCTGACTAGGATGATGTTTAAAAATTATTTTTTCTTTATGTAAGCTGGCAAGGTATGAAAGAATTTTTTTTTGCCATTCATATTGATAAAGATCTGACCAAACTGGACTCCAGTAATATCTTAGAGTAGGTCCAAAATAGTTTGTAGTTACATATAGTATATTTTCTCCCACTTGGTTTTCATTTGAACTGATAAGCGTATCAAGCCTTGAAGATCCAATGGGAACAGTTGAAATTCCATTTTTTTCAGTAAATGGCTTTATTGTATCCTCAGTTCCTTTTCCGTATGCTAGGAAGTAATCGGTCTCGAGATTTAATTGAGGCCCTTCACTTTTGATGTTATACCAGATTCCGGCTTGTCCATGTGGCCAAACGAATGATTTTGTTCCAGATGTTCGCAGGTGCTTAATTTTTTTCCACACAGCACCGTTATTGATGTATGAAAATAATACCCCTTTGTACGTACTTTTATTTGTGAATGAAGATTCGTATGCCAACGATGATGCAATCATTTGATCGATATATGGACTTAAAATCGGAAAAATATTTACTTTGTGAAATGTGAATAACGAAGTAAAATCTTGGTCTGTTATGAGTGATTTTTTCATCTCCGTCCAAGCTTTTAAATATTCTAGATAGGAATTTCTCTTAAGGTAGGGAAATCGTTCAAATGAAATTCCTGCTCCTGAAGAAAATAACGTTAAAAGGGTGTTACTCCATTCATAAATACCACCTACCATGAGTAAGTTTTTTTTACGGAATTGATTAATAATGCTTTTTTTAACCCCCAATGTTTTAAGAGACACTACCCAATTCATTAGATTTGTTTTTAGTAGTGAATGTTCAAAAGGAATTGCTTGTACAGGTTTTCCATTTAATCCGGTTTTATTGTTGAAGACTTCTGATGAAATTCCATATTCTTTGGTGTATACGTCTATAAATGGACTCCAGAAATCATTGATAGGAAAACTGAAATCTGAAGGTATTTCTATAGAGTTTTTCAGATAAACAATTTTTTCTGGTTTTGTTTTTTCACCAAATTCTTTGAGAAGTAATATTCTTCCTAAAATTGTGTCAAGTAGTGAACGTAAGTGATATTCAAAGTATTCAAGTGTTTTGCCACCAAATCCCATTTGAGATAAATAATTATCTATATAAGAGGTAATTTTTATAAATTTTGAATTGGATTCTTCGTTTATTTCCAAGCCAAAATTTTCTCTATCATGGAAAGAATCTATTGATAGATATGATAAATTATTTTTATCTAATTCATAACTTGCATACGGACCAGTTGTTACAATTTGATAATTTGCAAGATTAATATAATTTGCTAAGAGTTTTACATCTTGGTCATTATTAACCAATACATAGGTTTTATTATCAAATCCTTCCAAATGTTTATCCTGTATCCATCAATGTTCTATTTAATGAACAGTGACACTTTTAGCTAGATTTCGAGGTCTATCAATTGGACATTCTCTTGTATCAGCGCAGTAGTATGCAATCAATTGTAATGCAATAGTATTTATAATTGGCATAAACATTGAGTCTGATGAAGGTACATTAATTGCAATATCTGCTATAGGCGAGATGGTTGAAATATCACCATTTGTTATCGCGATTATTGGAGCGCCGCGAGATTTTATTTCCTTTATGGCTGTCAACATTCTTGGTTGATGAGAATCATCTGGAACTATGGCTATAACAGGAGTTGATTCGGTAAGCATTGCAAAAGGCCCATGTTTTAATTCTCCTGCAGGAAATGCTTCGGCATGTAGATAGGCTAATTCTTTGAGTTTTAATGCTCCTTCTAAGGCAACGGGATAATTAATTCCCTTTGCAATAAGATATGAGTTGTCATACTTTGCCAGCCACTTGCCAGCCTCTTCAAACGTAGATTTCATTGCCAATGTACGTTGTGCTTTCTCAGACAAGGATCGCAGTTCATTAAGTAATGAATATAATTGATTGACAGGAACTGGGGAGGAAGAAAGTGCTAGAAGATAAAGTTCCATCACTTGAGATATGAAAGTTTTTGATGCGCCAACACTTGTTTCAGGCGGGGTTGCTTTTGTTTCAATTGAAGATTCAACTAATCGAGTTAAACTACTATTTGGAGTATTTGTTAGACCTATGGTGGTATACCCAGCATTTTTCGCAATACCTGCAGCGGTAATTGTGTCAGCAGTTTCTCCTGATTGACTAATAAAAATTCCCCAATCAGATTCGTTTACATTTTTTAGCGAATCAATTTCAGAAGCTATTTCTACATTTATGGAAGATGAAGTGAAATTGGACCAAAAATGTTTTCCGATTAATGCTGCATGATAAGCTGAACCACATGCAGAGATAAATATATTGTCTGGGTTTTTATGTTTTATAAGACTTGGATGCCGTGAAACCCCTGGAGTGACATTTGAAATTCTTCCTGACATAGTGTCTCTCAAAACGCGTGGTTGTTCGTGTACTTCTTTAAGGAAATGGTGTTTATATCCTGCTTTACCTAATTCATGAGAAACCCACGGTATGTTGTGAACAGAACGTTGTATTGGAACCTCATTATGGAGTATTTCTGGTTTTTCAGGAGATAATAATGCGATATCACCGTCCTCAAGAAAAATAACATTAGAAGTTTTTTCAGCTATAGCAGGGACATCAGAGGCTATATATTGCTCATTGTTTCCTATTCCTATTACCAACGGGCTGCTTTGTCGAGCGACAACAAGTTGATTTGTATGTTGACTTAGGACAGCAAGGGCATACGAGCCGTTTAATTCTGAAATCGCTTTTGCTACACTTTCTGGAAGTGTATGAGTATCATAGGATTCAATTAAATGGGCTATAATTTCACTGTCAGTATCTGAGGAAAATTGATGTCCTTCATTCATCAATTTTTCTCGAATGGATATGAAATTATCTATATCACCATTATGAACGATTGCTATATTACCAGAACAATCAGTAAAAGGATGAGCATTCTCTACTGTTGGTTTGCCAACAGTAGCCCATCGGGTGTGTCCTATTCCATAGAAACCAGAATATTGTTTTTTAGTTTTTAGACCTTCTACAAATCCTAGTTGTTTTTCAACCTTTATAGCTTTTTTGCCAGGAAGGGCAATCCCGCAAGAGTCGTACCCGCGATATTCAAGGCGTTCTAGCCCATTCAATATTATTGAATGGGCTTTTTTATAACCTGTATATCCTACTATTCCACACATTAGATTATCTCAAATAATATTACTTAATTCTGGGATGTCTTCTGCTACCGTATTGCCTTCACGAATTTTTGTACCTTGTCCAAGAAGAACCCCAGCTTTTATTGAAACATTTGCTCCGATACTGACGTTGTCGCCTATTACACATCCTGTAGTTATATCGGTTAAATGGTCATCATTTACTACTGATGCAAAATCAGACTTTGCAGTAAATCTTGGGCCGAGGGTTATTGCATCTGCAGTTACTGAGTCGGTGAGATGAGAATGTGTACCGATATGAACTGAATTCCCAATTATACAGTTTCTGATATATGTAAAAGGTTCAATAACAACATTGTTTCCGATGCTTGTATAAGGAAAAATAGTCACTGAAGGTCCTATTTCGCACCCTTCACCAATAGTTACGGGTCCAACAATGTATGAATTTGCTCGTATTATTGAATCCTTCCCGATTTTTACTGATCCTTTAATCACTACTCCTTGTTCTAAATTACCAGGAGTGGTGTCATTCATATCTGATAATGCTAATCCGTTTAATGTGTGGAGATCCCATGGATAAACTGCATCTCCCCAAATCCCACTTGCAGGTTGTGCATTAATTATAGCTCCAGTATTAATCAAATTGTTTATTGCATCTGGTAAATCTAATTCAGTTTCAAGATGTTCTACAATAGATTTATCTAGTAAATACGTTCCTGTGTTAACCCATGGAGTTATGGTGCCAGTTGGGGATTCGAGAAAAGACATAACCTTTCCGTCTTGAACACTTACTGATCGGTGGCGAGTATGCCCTTGAGCTTTATTTGTTACTAAAATTGTGGGCATATTTGCCGACAAGAGGTCTTTTATTGTATCTGCTGCCATCCAGTTGTGTCCTTGCACGACTAGAAATTGGTTTTCGAGATGATTCGAGGCAGCTAATAGTGCACTTCCGGTTCCTAACTGTTTAGTCTGCATTACATATTGTATGCTTGCACCAAAATTATCACCTGACATAAAATAATCTTGAACTTTTTCTTGTTGATATCCAACGACAATAACAATGTTTCTGATATCATTTGCTACCAATGCTTCAACAACATATTGAAGAATGGGTTTATTTCCAATTGGAAGCATAACTTTCGGACGTAGTGTTGTTAAAGGGTAAAGACGTTCACCCCTACCTGCTGCTAAGACAATTGCCTGTTTAACTGTATTGTTTTCCATTTGATAGACCTATATCAATTTTTAAAGAGTCCAGTATGTAACATCTGGAAATCCATCTTTCTTCCAATTAAGTATTCTTTTAACATCTGTTATAACCGAAGTGCCTATTTTTGCATCAAGCAATTGAACATAGGATTCCAAAGGTACATTTTTAAAAAAATCGTGCGAAACTGCAATAATAACTGCATTGTATTTTTTATCGTCCAGAAATGGATCATTAATTCCAGGCAGTCCACTTTCATTTAACATCTTTTTTTCTACTAATGGGTCGAAAACTGAAACTCTGCAGTTTAACTTCTCTAATTCTTCAACGATTTTAATGACTGAAGAGTTCCTCAGGTCAGTAACGTTTCCCTTAAAAGTTGCTCCCAAGATCAGTATTTCATAAGAAGCGGGAGCATAATTTGACTCGTTAGTGCCTAGAAAACTTAAAGTCTTACGAGCCACATAGGGGCCCATACTGTCATTTATTATACGGCTAGCATCTACTAAGGATGAACGTGCCCCTACTGATGTTGCCTTAAAATTAAGATAATGAGGGTCTACGGGTATGCAGTGTCCTCCGACAAGACCAGGTTCAAAATCTAGGTAATTCCATTTTGTTTTTGCAGCATCCATTACGTCACTTGTTTGAATATTGAGGTTTTGTAGAAAAATGGCCATTTCATTAATGAAAGCTATATTCACATCTCGTTGAACATTTTCTATAAGCTTTACCGCTTCGGCAGTTTTTATATTAGGGGCTATATGTATTCCTGCTTCTAAAATTGTTTCATATAAAGCAGATATTCGTACTACTGTTTCATGGTCTTGGCCAGAGATAACTTTTTTTATATTTTGTAAGAGGTGGTCTGGGTCCCCGGGATTAACTCTTTCAGGAGAGTAACCGACTTTAAAATCCTTTCCATTTTCCAAACCGGATTCTTTATCGATGACAGGAATGCATTCTTCTTCTGTACATCCTGGAAAAACCGTTGATTCATAAATAATTAGTGGTATAGTGGCGGAATTGTTTTTTTTGAAACTGGCCTTCAGGTTTTCACCGACTAATTTACTTGCATCAAGTAAATTAGTTAAGTCTGGATTAAAGGTATTATCTATTGGAGTTGGCACGGCAATAATATAACAATCGGATCCCAATAAATCATTTGAGACGTTTGTAAATGAAAGGTTAGGGTGCAGAAGTTCCTCTTTGGAAGATTCATTTTTGTTATCGAAGCCGTTTTTCAATTCGTTGATCCGAGTGGTACTGATATCAAACCCGACTACATTCATGGTTTTGGAGAAAGCAATCGCAAGAGGCAAACCAACGTAACCTAAACCTATTATACTTATTTTATTGTTAGTGAAGTTAGATGCGGCGTTCATAATTCTTACCCAATTTTAAAATCTGATTTTGTAATATTCTATCATGAGGAATAGATGCAGCAAATTAACTATGTGTAGTAATTATGAATATGAATAAGAGTTTAATTTTTTCGTTTCTTTTCCCATCCCATTTTGAAAGCAATGAGAATAGATAGAAAAAAGATTTTCAGATCGAAGAAGAAGCTTTGATTTCGTATGTAATATAAATCCATTTCAAGTCGTTCTTGTTGGTTATCCGGATTAGACCATACGGACATTGCTGAGGTGAGACCTGGTAATGCGACTAGGCGTTTTGACCATCCGGGAGTTTCTTCTTCAGCTGCTTGATGAGCACGAGGACTAAAAGGGCGTATCCCAACAAAACTCATTTCGCCACGAAGAATATTGATAAGTTGTGGCAATTCATCCAATGCGGTTTTTCTTAAAACTTTTCCGAATTTTGTAATACGTTCGTCGTTTATTAAGGTGTAAGGTATTTCACTCTTGTCTGCATCAACGATCATTGTTCTGAACTTAAAAACTGAGATAACATTCCCATTCTTTCCTACCTTTTTCATTCTATAGAATATAGGCCTTCCACTATCGAGGAGTATACATAATGGTATTATCGTCCATAGTAAAAGCCAGATGGGAAATAATGGTATATGTGTCAAAAGAAGTATTGATATGTCCAATGGGCGTTTATATGAAGGGGTTTTGTGATTATCAAGTTCTTTTTGATCCATTAATTGATACAAATCCTCCAACTGATATACTATACTTTATTGTATTTTGTATGAAGTGTTAAGTAATACTATAAAGTTAAATAAAGACTCACTTGGTTTGTATTGAAAATGTAAGGAAACATTATGACCGAAAATTCTTTTAAACAAGAATATCTAGCTATTCTTTTACGTAAGTGGTGGTTGATCGTGATGATTACTGGTTCAGTATCAGTAATTGCTCTTTTGATAGTACTTAATCAGGCTAATTTGTATGAAGCACAGTCAAGACTCCTTATAGTTGTTCCTGTAGGTTCCCGAGTAATTTCTACTGAAGAAGGTTCTCCTGAGGTTAATTTTCCTGAACTTTCTGTAGAGACGTTAACTACACTTGCAAGAAGCGGAGATTTACTAACTGATATCATAAATGAACTTAATTTGAAAGATGAAGAAACCGGCCAACCACTTTCGGTTGAATCTCTTGAAGCCATGATGGAAGCTTCTTATGAATCAACGGGTGTTGGATCTCAGTATGTTCGGATACCGATTTTAAGAATGACTGTAAAAGGTGAATCTCCAAAGCAATTAAAAGACATAGCTGATTCTTGGGCGAAAAATTTTGAAAAACGGAATGCAACTTTGTTTACTTCTGAAACAGCAAAGTCATTTACTTTTTTGGATTCCCAATACAATGATGCAAAAAATACCTATAATTCACTTCTTAGCGATTTAACAAAATATAAAAAACAATACCCAATTGTTTTGCTCACAGAAACACTGAAGTCAAGTAGGAATAAGTTTTTAGAAGTTAATGAGTCATTACGTGATAAAACCAATGAGCTTTCTCTTTCGAAAATAGAATTAAAAGCTGTTAATGAAGAAATAAAAGATCGATCATACAATGGTGAATGGATAGGGTTTACTAACGAACTATTGATGAATAATCAAAATATTTCTGAACAAGGCATGTTGGATCTTTCTACCCGAAATGCATATTTAACCAATCAGAAAATTCATAATGAATATATCAATACCAATTACGTAACTCAAAGAGAAAATGACTTGATTCAAATTAAAGAACAAATTCTTCAAGATACCCAAAGATTGGTTATTGCTGAACAAGAATTAGTCGTAGCTTCTGCCAGAAAAATAGAACTGAGTACAGAGTTATCAAAACAAAACCAATCGATTTTGTTAGTTAAAGCTATTGATGATGCGACTTTACGACAACAACTTGGACTTGATCCGAATGCATCAACTTGGAATCAGATTCGAGATCTAGGTATTTCTACAGAAGAAATAAACGAAGTATATGTATCTCTTTCTGATGAATTAAGTAAAACAAACGTTCTTATATCTGGACTTACAGAAGAAATTAGTAATCTAAAATCAGAGCTTATAGTTAATAAAAAATCTTTATTAAATTCTGAATTAGAATTGAACAATATTTTATTAGTTGAATTACCGATTATACAGCAACAATTGCGATCTTCTCAGTTATCTTATCTAGCTGAATTACAAAGATATGATCTTACCGTAGAACGTCAAAAGAATCTTAAATACCTTGTACTTGATCTTCAAGCACAAGTGGAAGCATTGAGAAGTTCATATGACATCAATAAAGCATCACTTGAAACAGACGAATCGAATCTTTTGACCGCTGAAGTTTATATAGCTAAGTTAGAAAAGGAAATATCTACAATTGGAGCTTCATTCGATGCTATAGCAACAGCACGCCAAGCTGCTAGAATTGCCAAATCCGAACAAGAAGGCTCTATAAGAATAGTTGAATCTGCAATCGAGCCACAAATTCCTATAGGTCCTGCCAGAAGATCAACTCTTATTTTTACTGGTGTGATAAGTTTGATGTTAAGTGTAGCTATGGCTTTTCTCTTACAGTATATACAGGATTCCAGGATTTTCTCTCGAAAACAAAGCTGACAATTGTAACTTCCTTGGCAGTGTGAATTCAGGAATTTAATAATGAAAGGGGACATCTTTGCGTAGCACAAGAGAGCTCCTTTTCATGAGTAAAAATTCTTTGCTTGGTCATGATCTTCTTTTGTGTGGTTTAGTATATGCAACTTCGGTAATCAACTACTATAATTTTTCAATTCAATTTATTCAGGCTCTATCTGGTGTTCTATTATATTGTTTTGTTCCTGGATATCTTCTGCTTTGTCTGGTATTTCTTTCTAAGAAAGACATTTCCTTTTCCTTAAGAATATTATTAAGCTTTCCCCTAAGTATCGCTATTGTAGGAATCATTGGTTTTGTTCTTGGAAGTCAATTGCTTCCTTGGAAGATGTCTAGTGAGTCTTTTTTTACTTTTATTGGGATTTTTATATTATTTTTTTCTTTAGGTATTTATTCGTTACGTCTATGGCATAAAATTGACTTTTTCAACTATCAAGACGGGATAAATTTGCTTCGAGAGATACCTTTTTCTCAAAGAATTACTATCGGAATTACATCTATAGTAGTTATCGCCATGACAATGTTTATCCTTTCTCCTTCTTCAGATCCTCTATCATCCCAAATTCATGTTGTTGGTTTGGATGGGAAGGTCGATTCTTTACCATCGGAATTTACTGACAATAATAAAATTGAATTTTTGCTTGGCGTATCAAATAATACTGCGAAAAATCAGGATTTTATAGTTGAGATAATTTTAGGAGATACTGTCATTCAATCGATAGAATCTCCAATTCTTAAAAGTGAACATGAATGGATTCATAAAGTCATACTTGATAAGCCAGTGGATAATTATCCTGAGATGATTAGATGGCAAAAACTTGAATTTCTTTTAAAGGAAGAAATTCAAAATGATGCTATTAGTTCAATATATTTCTGGGTGCGAATATGAAGATGCTATATGTTTTTTGCAAAATCCTAAAAATAAAAACTATATATAATTATTTATCACAACAAATTTATAGCCTTGAATCGAAAAAATCCCATGTAAAAGTAATTCTTTTTGGAATTCTTATTATTTTCACCATATTTCTTGCAAATTTACCTCACCGCGATTTCTTGTATCCCGTACATATTGATGAATGGGTTCACTATAACCATAGCCAAGAAATGCAATATGTTGGATTGACATTGTATTCACACCCATTGTACGGAGGTGGTGAATGGGCAAATAATGATAGTGATGGAATTGTTACCAGGCATAGAGAAGCTGGATTCCATATATTTCTATCTCAGTTTCAGATGATTTCAGGGATAGAATGGATGACAATTTTTCGTCTTGGCCCCACATTTTTTTCATTGATCTTTGTCTTTGCATGTTTTTTCATAGGTGGAATAAAGAAATGGGGTTATGAAGCTGCATTTCTCGCAGCTCTTCTTCCAACGACGAATGGTTTATTAGGATTGGGGTTTTTAGTTCCTGTTGCATGGGGAATGTTTATGGTTCCAATTTTACTTAAGATTTGTCATGATTTTGAATTTTCATATCGTTCAATTCCGTTCCTATGGCTTTTAATGGTCTATGTTATGCTAACTCATCCTGCAAGCACCTTCTATTTGACATTCATCCTTGGAATACACTCGATAATATTTATTCTTAATGGCCCAGGATTTTGGAGTAATCGCCTTGCTCGAATTTTAGCTCTTGGATCTTTACCTGGAATTGGGTGGCTGGCATTTTTAAAATGGACTGGCAACATGGAAAATTTCACTGATTTCAGGGCTATTAATTCAATTCTTTTTGCGGATACTGCCGAAGTGCATAATCCAATTTATCAAGAAATATTCTTACTATATGGAATTTTTCCTACGTTATTGTTTTTATTCAGTGTATTGATTCTGACTATGTCCAAAGATTGGAAGCTGAATGCTTTAGTTTTTTCTGCAATTGGAATTTTCTTTCTAATGTTTTTACATATAGAAGGAATTTTTCTTTCTCATCAGGTTCTAGCAAGACGCGGATGGCACTTTTTAATGATTCTTATGGTTTTTGGGGGGGCATATTTTCTCTTTGCGTTGCGAAATTATCAAATCAGTAACAACATGAAAGCTTCGTTAAGACCAGGAGCCATTAACGGAGTTAAGTATTTTGGTCGTTTTAGTGCATTGATATTGATAGTTTTAGTTCTTTTTCGTGGGGTAGAGCAAAGAATGGATGAATCATTTTATAGGATGGTGACAGACAAACATTATAACGACGCACTATGGATAAGAAATCATGTAGGAGATGATTATGATGGTTGTAGAGTAAGTCGTTGGAGTGAAGGGTTATGTTTGCCTCTTCGTGATGGAAGAATTTTAGTTGATCCTGTATATAGCCTGGCAATTTCTACTATGTCTGGGAAATACACCTATTCAAATTCAAGTGATGTTTGGTTTGATTCCTATGAAAGAATAATGACTTCTAAGGAAATGATTAGAGAGGGTTATCGCAATGTCAGTTGGTTTGACCAAAATAAAGTAAATATAATTTACAGACCAAGTTCTTGGAGTCATCCGTATTTTCATAAACCTCGACAAGACATTTTCGTTACGAATGAATTTTATGAAATAAATGATGGAAATGAGTAGTAAGTTATTGTTTTATTTGATGGTATAAGGATTCAATTTCATCAAAATTGTTTTTCCAATTTGCTTTATTTATAACCAATAAACGATTGCTTTTCCCCATTTCTTTCCATGCTAACTCATTGTTTATTGCCAAAGTGATTTTACTTGATAATAATTTTGGATTTCCTGGTGGAGCGATATATCCGTTTATATTGTCTTCTATCCACTCAGTGTTCGCTTTAATATCAGTGACGATTACAGGCAATTCACAGGACATAGCTTCAAGAAGAGATATAGATGTTCCATCACTTAGTGAGGTGCTTACATATAAGTCAGCTGCATTTAAATACCTAGGTAAATTTGCGTTAGTTATTGATCCAAGAAAAATAACATTTTTATCGATCTCAAGTTCTATTGTCAGTTGGCGAAGATAATTTTCCAATGGACCTGAACCAGCCAATATAGCTATAACTTTGGGATTATTGTGAATGATTTCAGGTAGTGCGGATAAAAAATCTTCGATTGCATACACTGGTCGGAACCAACGCGTCATTATAAGCACCAAGTTTTGATTCGTTAATCCAAGTTCATTACGTACAGCAATACGATTGTCTTGATTTTCCTTGAAATTTTCTATATTAACACCCCATGGGATTACCTTGATTCGTTCCTCTGGAATTTTTGCAATATTAATAATTTCGTTTTTTACGGTTTCAGCATCACATGTAATCAACGCTGCTTTTTTTAGCACGAAGCTTGTGATCAATCGAAATAGTAGGCTTCGTTTAGGATGTATAAGAATATCTGAACCCCATGGCATAAGTAATATATGTTTAAAACCTGAAGCGACAGCCATTAATCCGGGACCTTGTACAACCCCAGCGTGAATGATATCGGGTTGGATTGTTTTAACTAATTTTCGAAATTTAAGAAATGTAAGCAAATGTTTGAATATTGTTGTTTTTATCCATGAATCTTCTCGAACAATTTCATCATCCAAGCAATAATTGTGTGCTCTTTCCAGTGAAAAATCTAACCCAATTTTACGCATAGTTACATAATGTAATTCATGTCCGGAATCCAATATTCCTTTTAGGAAATCCTGATCCTTCGGAGCTCCTCCAGTTGTAACGTATAAAATTTTCATAATAATGGTTCCATTTAGTGATTTTGACCCATATTAGTATATGTTATTTCTGCTTTATAATTGAGCATTGTTTAAACTGTTCTCTTTTGTGATGTTAAGAAGTGATATTGACAGAGCAAAGGCCAAAAATATGAAAGGAACTCCACGATCACTATTAAAAGAATAAGTAACGATAATTGCTGGCAAAATTAAAGATAAAATCATTGAGTTAAACTTGAGAGAAGTAAAATTATTTTTCTTGGCTTCCGAAAAGGCAGTTATAAAATTTTTAAAAGTCCATAATATCATTAACCATAGGATTGAAATTCCAACTATTCCCAAATCTATACCAATGTCTATGTATGAATTGTGATTACTACTGAACATACTACCGATACCACCTGCTATTCCGATTGATCGACGAATATTTACTTCTCGAACATTTGTTCCCAAACCAAATCCTATAATTGGGCTATCGTTCATTGTTGCCAAAGCAAGTTCCCATCGTCCTAATCTTCCATAAAGATCAGTGGCGTCTATTGGGTTGAAAGTTGTATCTTCTCTGCGTTCTATATCAGTATCGACAAGCATCCATGACAGATAAGGATTGGCTAATAATGTGTCATTGCTTGTTGGAAATCGGAATCCTAACAAATAAACCATAATTATTGCTATTATTCCAATCATCATAAATATTGTTTTTAGTCTTATTGATATTGGAGCTACAAGAGCTAATATCCCTAAGGACATAAAGGCTCCAATGAAAGCCGCTCTTGCAAATGTCCATACAAGAGCAGTAAGTATTATAAGAGTTGTAAAAGTTAATAAAAATGATCGTGATTCTTTGTCATAGACTAATTTATATGCACCAATTAATCCTGGAACCAGTAAAAAAATTGCACATGAAGTAGCACTTCCATTGGGCAATGTGCTAAGTCGTATTGGCTGTGAAACTAAGCCACCTCGTAAATCAGCAAAAAATTCGATTCCTGCAATTTGTTCTGATATTCCCCAAATAGCTATTATTAATCCGAGAATAAAAAATAACTTCATGAATACATTGAATTGTTCTTCAGTACGTAAAATTATTGGTACTGTAAAAATAATCATAAATCCTGTTATGAATGCAAAATAATATGATCTTGCTACAAATGCTTCTGCGTCTTTTGACAGCGACCAAAATATCGGATCCCCAAGCTGATTCCAGCTAGAGATGATAATTGAAGTGATAAAAAGAAAAATAATGATTAGTGACGAAAGAGCGATTCTAGGAAATCTCCTGTCTTTTAGTGGAAACGTTAATTCTCTTGTATATGCTCCAACTAAAGTGATGAATAATATTGCAATATATATCCACCATGAGAGTGAAGTTAAACCTAAGCTAGTTGGGAAAAGATAAAAGGCAATAAGAAAAAACAATAAACCTCGAATTGGTTTTTCAGCAATATGCATAAGAGTCAGAAGCCCTAAAGATCCTAAAGCTGATGCAATCAAGAATGGTTGAAAAAGTTTCACGAATTCCATGATTATGCTATTTACTAGAACTTGTTATTTTTGAAATTGTTTTCAAACTTTGTAGACCTCGTCGTATTGTCATTGTAATGAGCTCAAAGGATACTTTTTGAAATCTTGGATTAATTGATATTAGCAAAAATTTTAAAAGTGCTGGAATAACTTTAATCCACTGACGATTTTGAATAGTAAGCTGCACATTTATTACCTTCCAACAGTATCCTATATACCAAGGTTCGAATAGGTTCGTATCCTCAACTATCTGTAAATATCTAAAGTACCTAGCATGAGTTCTAACAGAATTTGTACTTTGTTCTGAATGAATTCGATATTTTGTTAAAGGTTCATCAATATAACTAAAAGTATGATTTTGATTTAATTGGATCCATAACAAATGATCTTCTGTTGTTCGAATATTAACCTCTTCATTGAATGGTCTACTACTTATAATTTCGCGATTTATAGTGACTGAAGAGCACGGGACATAATTTTTGACAAGCAATAATGGGTCTTTAATTGGGAAAGTGGTTGTTTTTTTCCTTGGAGACACACTCATTCCTTTGTAAGTGTCATCCGAAAAAACAGAAAATTTTGAAAATACAAAATTTGTTCCTGTCTTTTTTATCAATTTGTAATATTTATCTAATTTTTCAGGCTCCCAAACATCGTCAGCATCTAGTAAAGCAACATAATGTCCAGATGATGCTTCAATTCCAGCATTTCTTCCTCCTGCAGGGCCAATATTTTCTGATAGCGTTATTATTTTAATTTGTCCTGCGAACTGTTTAATTATTTGACTTGTCCCATCTGTAGATGCATTGTCACAAATAATTAATTCGAAATCTTGAAATGTTTGATTGAGTACGCTTTCTATACAAGAATAAATAAATTTTTCAGCATTAAAAGCTGGAATTATTACGCTAAAAAAACGAACGTAAGAATTATTTAGCTGAGTTTCATTGCTTGTTTTCAATAAAATACTTTCTATAATTTCATCTTTTGTTGAAATTAACATACAGTAAAGCACATACTAGATATAATAGTTTATGGAGTATTTAATGCAAATTACATCCCTTGGTCATGCAGGATTTATGGTTGAACTTGAAAAGTCAGTAGTGATTATGGACCCTTGGTTATCACCATTCGGTGCCTTTGATTCTTCCTGGTTTCAGTACCCGCGAAATCATCATATGCTTTCTGAAGTTCAGGATCGACTTGCAGTTAGAGACAAAGAATTTTATCTGTACATTAGTCATGAGCATAAAGACCATTTCGATGAGTTTACTTTAAATAATATTGACACTAGTCAAATAACTTTTCTTATACCTAAATATAGAAGAACGGAGTTATTGGATAGGATACAAAATTTTAATTCAAAGTCCCTCATTCTATTTGAGGATGGCAAATCTATTTCACTGGAAGGTTGCACTGTAACTATTTTTGTTGATGATCAGGAGCTGAACAGAGATTCAGGAATCTTACTTGAATCTGATAAAAGCTCATTTTTAAATATAAACGATTGCAAGTTATATGATCGCATACCTTGGATTCTTGATCGTTGGGGCAGACCTGATGTTTTTTCTTGCCAATTTTCAGGTGCCAGTTGGCACCCTGTTTGTTATCAGTATGACGAAAAGGAATATAGGAGAATTTCTAGAAGTAAAAAATTTTCTAAATTTACTAACGTTGCTCGAGTAATTGCAAAGGTAAATCCACAATATTATCTTGCGGCTGCAGGACCTCCGGTTTTCCTTGATTCTAATCTTATGGGTATCAATTTTCAGGAAGACAGTCCTTTCCCGAGGGCTCCAGAGTTTTTGGAATACTTGAATCGATATCCTAAAGATGACAATATCCAATGTGATGAATTGCTTCCCGGTGAAATGCTTAATGTTAAATCTGGAGTCTTTAAAAAGGATTTAGATCTACGCCAAAGAATCGAATCGTTCCAAGACTATGTGTATAAATATTCAAAGGAATATGCAGAGTATTTCAATCGTTTTCAAAAAGAAAATTTTCCTACAGATCCAGACAAGCTTTTTTCTGACCTTATTCAAATACTTGAAGCTAAAATTGAGAATTTTAGTCTAAATCATCGAATTACAAGACCACTTTATCTTGGAACTACAGAAATTGAAAATGATTGGATTCGAATTGATTTTTTCTCAAAGAAAATAGAAAAGACTGAAGAGATTTATGATGAAAATTATTATTCGATAAAAGTACCTGGCTGGCAATTATCTCGTGCAGTTTCAGGAAGAATAACTTGGGAAGATATGATGCTAACCTTTAGGGAAATAATGAATAGAAAACCTGATGTTTATCAAACGCTAGTTATTGGTTTTGTAGTAATGGAGGTTGAAGATGTAAACCATTTGTGTAACTATTTATTAGGTCTTGAACAAAGAACTGATCGCATAGTTGTAGAAGCAGGTGGTAATCTTTATTCTGTGGACAAATATTGTCCTCATCAAGGTTCAGATCTTAGTGAAGGCGAAATCAGAGAAGAGAGGTTTTTGATTTGTCCAAGACATAGATGGGAATATGATCTTTGGACGGATGGGATATGTATTTCTAGTAATGAAACTATTAATGCTGTGATATTAGAACCTGATGCTTAGGTGCTTTTTTTCTAGATGATAATTATTTAGCTCGGGGTTATTGAATTTCTAAAGATAGTTTATTAATGGCTATATGGGATTAATAAATATGAATCATAAAACCAATATGACGCTTGCCGTATTTGGATTAGGCCATGTGGGGCTGCCAACAGCCTTGGGATTTGCAGATTTAGGATGGAATGTTATTGGTGTAGACTCTGATAGGAGTAAGGTAGAATCTCTAACTAAAGGACATGTGCCTTTTTTTGAAGATGGAGTGGATTCTTTACTGAAAAAACATCTGAAATCAGACAAGTTCGTTGTTAGTTCAGATTCTAACTGGGCGGTCAATCAAGCAGATATATTGTTTATTTGTGTTGCTACCCCTGAATACAAGGATGGTTCTGCTGATATTTCACAAATTGAAAATTTAGCATATCAATTAAGAGATAGTATAAAAAGTTATAAGATTGTTATTCAAAAAAGTACAACCCCCGTAAATACTGCTGAAAAAATTCGCATTATCCTTTCCCAACCAAAGGAAAATGAAGAAGTTCAATCTGCTGATAAATTTGTAGATGTTGTGGTTATACCTGAATTTTTGCGGGAAGGGAAAGCCATAGAAGATTTCTTTAATCCGCAAAGAATTGTTGTAGGGTTAGATGATATGAGTTTAAAGGAAACAATAATTAATTTATACATGCCTTTATTTCAAAAGATCGGAAAAGAAGAACAAGATTTAATGATTTTTACAGATACACGTTCCGCTGAAATATCGAAAAATGCTGCTAATTCCTTTTTGGCTACTAAACTTTCATTTATAAATATGGTTTCAGATTTATGCTTAAAAGTTGGTGCTAATATAGATTCTGTATCTAGATCAATAGGGGCTGATCCAAGAATTGGCACTGACTTTTTGAAGGCAGGAATCGGTTATGGAGGGGAGTGTCTTCCAAAAGATTTGAATTCATTTATTGATTCTGGAAAAACCAATGGAGTTAATTTTTCCATATTGGAAGAGGTTCAAAAAGTTAATGATAACAGAGTTACCGTTTATCTATCTCAAATAAAAGACACATTACCAAATCTTAAAGACATGAGTTTTGCTGTATGGGGTTTGGCGTTTAAACCTAATACAGATGAAATTCGAAATTCTCCTGCCATTAACATAATTAATAAATTGATAGAAGAATATGCGAAATTACGATTATATGATCCTTTAGCAATGCCGGTATTCAAGAACCAGATAGGAACTTCTGAATTAATTTCGTTTGCAAGTGATCCAATAGACGCAGCTGTGGATTCTAATGGTGTTTTGATTTTGACTGACTGGCCTCAATTTAAAGAACAAGATCTGTCTAAATTATTTCAAGTAATGAAAACACCAATAATTTTTGATGGAAGAAATATGCTTGATCGAGATTTTGTTACTGAAAGTGGATTTGAATATTACGGCTTGGGAATCTGATAAAATCAACTATTTCTTTATTTCATCAGAATGCTAAAAATTTTGCTTACGTAATTCTGCTATTTTAAAAGTTTGTTGGATTTCATTAGATATATCGTTACGTAATGTAAACCCGGTTTTCTTCAATTTACTGATATCAAATACCACAGGTTTAGGAAATGTTTTTCCTTGATCACTTACCGTTGTAATGGTTAAAAGAGTTCCATACTGTTTGCTATATTCTTTACTTACTAGTTCAGCTGCATCAATTATTGACATTGAGTTTTCGCCTCCTAAGTTAAAAATCCCATTATCCCATTTCTCAGAATGTAACTTTAGGAAATGTGCGATTGCTCTGCATATGTCGTGTATAGTTATAAAGTCCCTGTGTTGTTTGCCACTTGACTGTAATTGAATTTTACGATCATTAATTGCCTGATAACAAAAATCGTTGAATACAAGACTCCATCTGTCTACATCAGGATCCATTGGATACCCAAAGCCATTAGAAAGCCTTAATACGAGTGATTCTAATCCATACGAATTATGATACCAGTTTACGATATCTTCGGCTGCTCTATGTGTTATTGCGTAGGGGTGTATGGGTTTTGTAATCGATGATTCAGTGATAGGTTCACCATCATTAGGACCGTATACATGAATGGTTGATAGATAAATAAATTTTTTTACTCCTGCACGCCTACAACCTTCTAGTAAGTTATATGTTCCTATTGTATTAACCTGAAAAGCGAGTTCAGGGTTTTCAACAGAAACAATTTCATTAATTGCTGCCAGATGTATTACAATTTCTACATCTGCTAGAGAACTCGTTATTTTATCGACATTACTAAGCTCTAGGGGGATTATTTCTGCGTTTGACAACCATTCTGGTTGATTAATGATTGATCTTGTGGTGGAGATTTTTAGTAGGTACTCTGATTCATTTTCAGTTATGTAATTTGCGATTCTTCCCCCCAGGTACCCGAGCCCTCCAGTTATTAATATCGTTTTCGAGTGATTCGCTGACAAGTCATTTCATCCGTTCTTGAGGTTCCAATTGTAGGGGATATTATTTTCAAAGGGATCCATGCGAACAATTTCTTCTGGGTCGTGGGGGATAGTTGAACAATTTGCCACAATAGAATCTTTTGTTCCAATTCCTTTGAAACCGTTCCATACATTTGCAGGAATAGTAACCAAAGAATAATTTTCTTCACCTAAGAATATTTCCTGGACTTCATTTTTTGTTGGAGAATTTTCACGATCGTCATATAAGACAAGTTTAATCATCCCGTGAACTACTGCATAATTCAGAACCATTTTTTTGTGTAAATGCCAACCCTTTACTACACCAGGATATATTGTGGAGAAATAGATTTCACCAAATTCTGAAAAATGATGATCGGTTTTTCTCATCATATGCATCACCATTCCCCTTTCATCGGGGATACGCCTTAAAGGTGTAATGATTACGCCTTCAATCATGTTGCTAATTCTCCTTATAGAATTTTTCGTACCAATAGATTGTCTCGATAAGGCCTTGTTCAAGAGAGTATGCAGGTTTCCATTCCAATAAATCCATTGATTTTTTAGATGATAGATATTGATGAGGTATTTCTCTACTAGCTTGATTTTGAATTATTGGTTGTAGATTTTCTAATCCCATAATTGTAGTGATGTGATGAACTAATTCATCAGCTCTACATCGGACTTCACTACTAATGTTAAAGGCCTCACCTTTAATCTCAGATGTTTCCATTTTTTCAGCAAGTTTCATGCATGCTCTAGCTGCATCTTTAATATAAAGATAATCTCGAATATAGCTTCCATCTGAGCGTATAATAGGATTTTCTCCACGAAGCAAGGACATAATTGTTCCAGGTACCAACCTATTGAAATTCAGATCCCCTCCTCCATAAAAATTTGCACATCGAGTAATGCAAACTGGAAGTTCGAATGAGGCATAATACGATTGAGCGAGTAAATCCGTACAAGCCTTCGATACGTCATAAGGAAAATTGCCATTAAGATTCATTGTTTCGTCATAGGGGAGATTTTCCTGAATGCCATACGCTTTATCACTTGAAGCTACTACGATATTTTTTACAGAACCTATTCGGCGGCATGCTTCTAATAGATTCCATGTTCCTTTTATGTTTGTTTCGAAAGTTCCGACTGGATCGCGATTTGCAGTACCGACAATAGTCTGGGCGGCTAAATGAAAAACAGTTTCGATTTCGTATTCATTGATGGTTCTTTCGATAGCGGATAAGTCTTCTATCGGAGCACGCACACTGGTCATAGAAGATGTCATATTTTCAGATAGCAATCGAGACTTTGGAACCCAGTCACGGATGATTCCTACAACATTAGCTTTTGCATTTATTAATTCTTCGCAAAGCCATGAACCCAGAAAGCCAGTACATCCAGTTACAAGTACATTTCGATTTTCCCAGTAATTAGTCATTTATCTTTTCCATGCCGGATTGTTTTGCCATAGATTTCGCAGATAGGAAACGTCCCGTGGAGTATCCATGCATTGCCAAAAACCATTGTGAGTATAGACCATTAATTCACCATCTTTTGCTAAGTTAGCAAGTGGTTCTTTTTCTAAAACGCAATTTTCATCAGTGCTTAAATAATCAAAAAACTCTCTATTGAAAACGAAATACCCTCCTGAAATAAATGAGGAGTTAGAATCAGGTTTTTCTTGAAAGGAAACTACTTGATTATTATTGATCTCAAGTTCTCCATATTGAGAAGAAGGAGATACTGCGGTAACTGTTCCTATTTTACCGTGACTTCTATGGAAATTTACTAATTCTTGAATATTTAGGTCAGTTACACCGTCACCATATGTAAGCATAAATTCAGGACCTTCTATATAGTGTTCAATTTGTTTAACCCTTGAACCCGTCATTGAATTCAATCCGGTATTTGCAAGCGTTATTTCCCAATTAAGAGGTGTATTTGTATTAACAATATTTACTGATCCTGACGAAAGGTCCAATTTCAGGTCGTTATTTATATGTGAGTAATTTAAAAAATAATCCTTGATCATTTGACCTTTGTACCCAAGACACAATATGAAGTCAGAAAAATTAAAATGAGAATAACTTTTCATAATATGCCACACAATCGGATAATCGCCGATTTCAATCATAGGTTTAGGACGCGTTTCTGTTGCTTCGCCAAGCCTAGTGCCAAAACCGCCACAGAGAATTACTACTTGCATAATATGAGTCCGTAAGCTTTCTTATGATAATAATGATGGTTAATCTAAGAAAACAGTATAGCTTGCATCAGAGATATCTTCCAATAGTTGAAATACTAAATTCGTATTTTCATTAGTTTGATTTGATTTATATGAATTTGATTGTATATGACAAAATGCTTCCCTTAGTTGTTCTTCAGTACTTACTGGTATTCTTGCTGTTGGAATGAAAGCAAGTGGATCCTCATCCAAACCATATTCACTTACAAGATGAATTAATGGCGTATTTGTTGCGAGACCTTCTGCACAACTTGATGAACTTGTGTATAAAAGTGCAGTTACGTTAGGAAGAAGTTCCAGCAAAGATTGTTCAGTTGTTTTTAAATTTGACGGTAATGCATTAATATTAGCTTCTTCAAGAATCCTTTTAAATTTAAGTGCAGGATGAGGTTTGTATATCATAGTAATTTCTTGATTAGTTGAGAAAGTATTTATTGATTTAATAAGTAATTCTGCAGCTTCAGATGGATATATCGAAGTAGCTATTAAAATAGTATTGATTGGTCGATTACTATGATTACTAACTGATGATTTTGCTCTAGCCAGAGCATCTGAATATCTCAGAGCTCCACCTAATTTGATTTGGGACTGAGAATATCCTGATTCAGATAAGATTTGGTAAGCTTTAGGACCACTTGAAACTGTTATGTCTGGAATAGGCACAATTGAAATTTCATTTTGAGATATCAGATAATTTAGTTGCGTTTCACCTATTGAAGTATGTTGATAGCCAATAATTTTTGTAGTTGGCATATATTTTTTTATACCAATAATCATTGCTCTAGCCCAAGTATGTCCCTCATGTGGCATGATGATTCTTTCAATTTTTACATCTGATTCTTTCCATCTTTTTACTAATGCATAAAAAAGAAATGCTTCTGCGTTTCTATGATGATGTTTTTCTAAGTATTGGTCATGTTGAATTAATAGTTCCATATTGATCCCATGAAACAGAGGAAAATTACTAGTATTTTTCCATAACATATCCATGCTTTTTTTTGCTTTAAAAATATCGCTGAAGTTCAAATAATGATGAGGTATGGTCAAAGGTTCTAATATTTTTCTTAAATATCTTGATATTTTTATTATTGAAACGCCTGCTAGAGGAATTCCAAGTGTGATTACTTTGTTTCCATTAGAGCGAGCAATTGAAGCTAAATTTGGAAAGTAATTATCTTCAAACACTTTTGTTTCTGTTCGAAGATTTTTTGAGCTTATAAAGGTTACAATTACAGTAGTATAAGTATTGCTATCTATTTTGTTTTTTGGATGAAATATATACTTGGAAATTAAGATTCTAAATAATCCTCTTCCTAAAAAATAGAACATCCTTAGTTTGTTAATTAGATTTTGGAAAGCAACATTTGTTCCAGATGGTTTTATTGATGAGTCAAAAACTCTTATTGATGATTTTTCCTGTGAAGTAAGATTTTCAAAGATGCATTTCCGAACTATATTTTCTGAAACAATAAGCAGGAGAGGATTTTTTTGAAGTGATTGGTTTTTCAATAATTTTATAACAGTCATTGTTTGACTGAGATAAAGGAAACATTTAGAAAACAAAGGATTTTTTTCTGAGAACCAACTTAACCACCAATTCATAGAGTCTTCTCTACAGCTGATATGTCCTACATAATCTACATAATCTTCTTTTATTTCTCTAATCGTTTGCTGCAGAATCTCAGCAATATGTAGCTTTTTTGAAAATGTTGGCATTAACTCGTTTATTAAAAGACCACTTTTAACATCTTCACCAATATATGCCCAATCGAAAGGTTGATTCCCTATTTTATTTAGGGCTTGTTGTATGTCTTTATTGCTAGATGATGTGATTAAGAAATAAGGATTCAATAGATCTTTCTTTTCGGGTCGAATTAGAACCCATACTTAGGAATTATTCTCTTTTTTTCTATTACTATGTATTTCTTCTAGGCAGTCTATCAAACCTTGCCCCAAGTCAAGGTAATGGGATTGAATTAATTTTTTAGCAATTGCAGGTTTAAATGAATAGGGAGTGATTGAATAATGGGCACTAGAATCTGAAGGTTGGTTATATTCAATTTCAACATCGTGACCTACAATTTCTTTAATCATTTCAAGCATATCTCTAAAACGCATTGAATGCTGTCCAGTTATTAGAATTACTTGATTTTCGTAATCTTTTGCCAACGCATCGATGCTTGCTCTGCTTGCATCATCTACATGGATGTATTCACGTAGTTCATTTCCAGTAGCGTAACAGACAATTTTTCTATTTAATAATGCTTCACTTAAGTATCTGTAAACACTATTGCGATTGTCAGCTTTTGGGCCATATAGAGTTCCATATCGTAAGATTGTATAGGGCAACCCTGTTTGTTGAAAGTATTCTTCGCAATACATTTCACTCGCATATTTACTTACCCTGTAATAACCCCCAGAATTTCCTGAAACGTAAATAGTACTTGCAAATATGAAGCGTTTTAAATTGTTTTTACTAGCTGCGTCAAGTAATCGTGTGTTCCCTATGATATTAATTGACGCAGTTTCAACTGGGTTTTCCAAACATTCTTCTATGTTAGCTAAACCTGCAAAGTTGTAGACAATCTCTTGATCACTGAGGATTTCCATAAGATTTGATGTAAGGATATCCCCCTGAATGAATGATTGAGATTGATGTAATTCCTTACTTCTTGTATTGTCAAAAATGGTAACTTGATGACCAGTTTCAGAAAGCATGTTTGCTACATGACTTCCTATAAATCCTGATCCTCCTGCAACTAGTATTTTCATGATGGATTAATCATCCTGTGGTTTTAAAAGGTTCAGTATGCCCATTCGTTCGCAGCCAATGTTCAGCAGCAGGTAATTGCCATTCGTAATCGATGTCTAAACCACCTGTTTGTATTAAAGGGTATATATTGTTTCCCATCCATTTTTGTGGAAGCAAACCCGTTTCAATATTTTCTATGCAATGAGGTCTTACAATCGAAGTTCCCATATCAGCAAAATAAACGTCGCCCTGTGAATCGCGATCACAATTGAGAGTTGCTGGATCTCCGAATGTTTCGAAAGGAACGAAGGGTTGTAACAAGCCGGCATCATCAATTTTTCTAGCTCTTAATGGACTCCACATGTTATATCTTGATACGGTTACTGCAGAATCAAGATCAGGTCTACTAAGTAGAATTCGAATTCCCTCATCTATAAGTTCTGAAGAAACAGTTACAGCATTGCACATTAATAGGACAAGGAGTTCCAGTTCTGACTGGGATTCTTTTAAGAGTTCTTTAATATAATTATGTCCGTGAACATATGCATCTTCACCTAAAGCTTCGTCAGTACATAATTCTGGTGGCCGATCGATAACTTCGCATCCGTATTCTCTTGTTATGCCTTTTATGGTTGGCGAATCGGTAGAAACATAAACTTTATCAATATGTTTTGAATTAATTGCTGCTGTTAATGGATAGTACATCACTGGTCTTCCTAAAAGAGGGTATGTGTTTTTACCAGGAAACCCAGAACTATTTTCTCTACCAAGCATCAGTGCACAAATCATGTTATTTTCCTAATTATTAATTATATAAATTATCGCTAAATTTATTAAACTTTATCAAATTTCTCAACCCAGAGTATACATAAATTTATTTTTCTTTTGATAAATAATCATAATTATTGAACGAAACTTACCATTAGTCGTCTTGTAATGATCTATAATAACTAAAGAGTCCAGGATTTTTAGATAATTCATCCGGGGGTCCGTGTTGTGCTATTTCTCCTCGATCAATAACAGTTACGGAATCAGCTTTTTTAACCATTGATAATCTGTGGGTTACTAAAAGAATAGTTGTTTCCTCTGCAACTTTAGTGATGCTTTCTTGTATAAGTCGTTCAGATTCTGCATCCAAACTACTGGTGATTTCATCTAAGAGAAGAATGGATGGTTTTTTTAATAGTGTTCTAGCAAGAGATATTCGTTGTCTTTCGCCACCTGATAAAGTTAGACCTCTGTTACCAAGTATGGTTTCATATTTTTTTTCTAATTGATTAATAAATTCATGGGCATTTGCCATTTTGGCTGCCTCAATCACTTCATCATATGATGCATAATGTTTTGAATACCTTATGTTATCTAGAATACTGGCATTAAAAAGGAGAATATCTTGACTTACAATTCCAACAGAGTTTCGAATAGATTCGAGAGAATATTTATCTAGTGGTAATTCATCAAAAAAGACGCTTCCAGATTTAGGTTCAATAATTTTTGCAATAATATCAATTAATGTTGATTTTCCTCCTCCTGAAGGACCTATAATAACATTGAATGTTCCAACCTTATATTCAATTGAAACATCTTTTAAAACATTTTCTGAATTTGAATGAGCAAAATTTACTTTATCAAATCGTATTGATTTCTTTAATCCTGTAAAATTGTTAGAACCACTTTGTATAGTTGTATTTATGTGAATGTTATTGTTAAGAGACTGAATATTTTCAAAACTTTGTGCGTATCCTGCATAAAGATGTCGATGTTGATTTAAGTTCAGCACTTCTGGTGCCATACGAACAAGAACGTACATGAAAACTGCTAATTGAGATAAGGAAATACCAAATACTGAAATTCCTAAATATACGATTATTAAACCTCCACCGACGATAGCAGGTTCAAGAATGAATCGGACCATAGCTAAACTTCTGAAGTATCGATACAAAGCATTACCAAGATTTGTTGCTATTTCAGCAAACCCTGATGCCTCTTGTTGTTCATTATTACTCAGCTTTACTTCGCGTAACCCTTCAATTTTTTCAACACTAAATCCGTGTAAGTTATCGTTATATGTAACTACTTCGCTATTAATTTTACGAGATAACCGTATTTGGCCTTGTGCAAGAAAAGAGCCGATTGCCATAACCAATATTCCTGTAATGGAGGTTTGCCATGAAATGAGTAATAGTAGAATGATATAACAAGTGACCAATATGATTCGCACAATCATATCGATGAGAGAGAAAATTGCTACACCTGAACGTTCAGTGTCTTCAGTGAGAGCATTAATTAACGTTCCTCGATTAGTAATTGAAAAAAAAGCAACATCCCCAAGAACAATGGAATTGAATAGCCTGGATCGAACAGCTGCACAAAAATCTTCACGCAAATGAGCTGTAGTTAATCGTTGAAAATAAACGAGCAATTGTGCAGTAAAAACCAAAATAAAAACACTAATTAATAAAGAGGGTAAATTTATAGAAATATTGAAAAATCCGTAAGTATTATTGATAATTGACCAACCAAATCCTGTTTGTTCTAATTCTGATTTTTCTTCAATGAATTCAAGTACTGGAACCAATAATCCAATACTAAATCCCTGAGTTATAGCTGAAGTAACGCCAAGTGTAAGAATAAGAAGTATTCTTTTTGTACCGCCAATGGACATGTCCATATATGCAATAATAATGTTGGGTACTTTTCGAAAAATTTTATTTTTATTTTGAGCAGAGGTCATTACTTGTTTCCAGTTCCAGAAGAATTCTTCGAGGCTTCTTTGGCACAAAGAATTTTCCAGATATATTTCGCTTTCCTATAATCTTTACGATGCCATGGGTAAAAGTGATAACGTTGTAAATTTTTAAAATTTCTATTTTTTATATCAAAGAAGACATAAGCAAAATCAATCATCCATATAGGAATTAAATGGCCAAGTTTCTTGTAAACTTTTTGTAAAAATGTAGGAATACCTGCTATAAAATATTCATTTCCTATTTGTTGTTCGGATAATTGACCAAAAACTGGCAACTTACCATTCTTATCTCTGGTTTTTGTTTCAATTGCTATTTTGTGAATTTCATGTGCAATTTCATAACTGCTTGATTTTTGTCTTGGCCAATCATAATAGTCGTGTAGATATTTTGCTAATCCTTCGGGATCTGGAGATGGGGCTAATTTTCCTTCAAGAGATAGTTGTATCATTTTCCAAGCTTCTTCAAGATTTGATGGTTTCCAGTAATATTCAAGAAATTCAGGATTACTTATTATAGAGACGTCCATATGTTCATCTCGACGTTCTTTAGAAATGAGTTCCATAATTGAGATTACTGGTAGACCTAACATAAGTGCTTCAATCCCAGATGTTGAATTGGCAGTAACAATACAGGTTTGTTTGATTAGCCATTCCCACAGGAGTTCGTCGTTACCTATTTTTACACTTGGAAAATATCGATTCACCATCTGATATCCTTCTGGGCGCTCGTGTATTTGAGGGCGGAGATTTACTGCTATACTTGGGTCGTTAGCACAAAGGTCGAGTAAGTCTAATTCTGCCCTTAGCATAGATACATCGTACCAAATAAAATCCTCAATATTTTTTCCTATTCCATAGTAAATTTCTTCTTGGTTTGATCTGGATTCGTATACTAAATCGATTAGGGTAAACTTATTGTATGTGTTAATCCGTGGGTGTGACATTGCAAACCCTATTGATTGTTTTCTTTTCAAATGATTTTCATGAGGTTTTATTGCGATATATGGATCTAATCGAGGTGTGCCAGAAATACAGATTTGATCATCTGTAAATACCTCTTCTTCTTTCAACCAGTTTCCGGTTGTTGTTCCCCAAAGAAAAAGTTTATGTAAATTTTTTGTGTATGCTCCTATTCCTGAGATTTTACCTGTATATCGTTCATTAACTACAAAGTTTTTATCTGGAACAGCACCTTCTTGAGGGATGACAACTATTGATGAAACTTTTTCAACTTGTTCTAATACATTTTGAAGACCGTCTGAATATGACATAGCCACTACTGAAGGTTTAAATTTTCGCCATTTACCTTTCCAGTTTCTTTTGTTAGCAAGCAAAACTTTATTGCCCATGTGTTTTAGCCAATAGTAAACCAAGAGTATGCTATTGGCATCTCTTGTCCTTTGATCAATGAGAAGTAATATCGTAGGTTTCTTTTTCTTAAATAACATTATGAAACAACGGCATCTTTCATATTTTATAGGGGTATCTGTTTATGGTAATCAAGAAAAGATTATCACATATTTATTCATCCTGCTTGACCAAGAATTCTAATGCAGACTCAGATGTTATAAATTCTCCGTTAGGAAATAATACCTTAGCAATTGATCGAATTCTTTCTAAATCCTCAATTGTATCAACTGATATATCTAACCAAGATTTTTTATAAATCCCATAAGATGTAATATGTTCAATATGATATTCGTCAGGATTGTCTAGAATGTATTTTGTTACATGTTCTCTATGGTCGTCTGCAATTGCTTTTCCGGCGACAGATCGTAATGTATCTATACTGAGTACTTCAGCATAAAGACCTTCAGGAAAGGACCTCCCTATAATGTTAGATGTATAATCCGCATTGGAATCAAAATGAAGAGCAATCAAATTTTCTACAATTTTTGGGTCAAGAAGAATATCCTCACCACAAATCCGAACAATTGTTTGAGCTTGATATGCAATGCTAGTTTCAAAAAATCTATTCAGTACATCTGTTTCGTCCCCGCGAAAAAAAGATATATTTTGTGAAGTAGCAAATTCACAAAGTATATTGTCACGATCCTTTATTGATGTAGCTAAAACAATAGCATCAATATTCTTGACACTTTTCAGTCGCTCCAGAACATATTGTATAACTGGTTTTCCACTTACTTCAGCCATAACTTTGCCAGGCAATCTAGTCGAACCCATACGTGCTTGAACGATTGCTATTACTGGATGGTTATATTTGTTTGTCATCTCACCAAGAAGTCCAACCTGCATCAACAACTAAATTTGAGCCTGTTACGAAATCTGACGCATCCGAACATAAAAACAACATTGCTCCCCTTAGATCACTTGGTGCTGCCATTCTGCCAAGCATCGTTTTGTACATATAGTTATTGAGAAATTCCTCATTTTGTACACCAGGATTATAAACACCTCCTGGAGAGATGCTGTTAACTCTTATATTTTTTCCTTGCCAGTATGCAGCCAAATATCTAGTCAAGTTAATAACTCCCCCTTTAGCTGCAGCATATGCGGCTGCAGAATTGAGGCCCGATTCACCATAAATCCTTTGATCAGCTCCAACCATTCCATACACTGAACCGATATTTGTGATCACACCATATTGTTGCTCAAGCATTATTTTTCCAAAAACTTGACACGTTAGAAAAACACCAGTTAAATCAACATCAAGAATTTTTTTCCATGCATCCAAATTATAATTTTCAAATGCTGCTTGCGTTTCTTTGGTGATTGGATTATAAGCAGCATTATTAATAAGGATATCTACTTTTCCATATGAATCTAGTATTTCCTTTGCTGCTTGCTCTATAGATTCCTTTTCAAAAAGATCCATAGTGATACTTTTAGGATTTGTCCCATATTTTTTTTTGATATCTGATGTAATTTCTTCAGAACGATTTTTGCTTGCAGCAATATCACTAATGACTACATCTGCTCCAGCTTCACTTAAACAATCTGCATATTCAGGTCCGAGTTGCCCTGCAGCACCTGTGATTACTGCAACGCGACCCGATAAATCAAAAAGTTGAGCATTTGTTTTTTTTTGAATCATTCGTTCGTGTGGGATCATTGATTCAATTCCTCCATTCATAGCATAACTATTTTTTTTGTTTCAGCTGATTTGTGAGCGGCGAGTGCAGCCTCCAGATTTTCAATTCCTTGATCGATAGAATTTATACTCTGATTTCCATTTTCTAAACATGTCCGTAAATGAATTAACTGATTAATGTAAGTTTCATTATAGTCCATTGAAGAAAAATCAGATGCGATTTCCCATCTAGAATTGTTTGTGTGATAAAGCATTACTTTGTTTTCCAGAAAATTCCAGTAAATAGTACCTTTTTCTCCAATAATTTTACACCAACGGCTATAGGGTTGTTGAATTAAATCACAGTGCAATTCCCCAATTATATTGTTTTGAAATTCTATGCTTAAAGTGATAGATTCTTCAGCCCCATTTTTTAATTTGAGTATTTTGTTATCACCAGTTGTGGCGTAAATACTTTTAAATGAACCAAACATCCATCGGAAATAGTCAAGTTCATGGACGCCAGCTGCCAAGAGTGCTCCACCTCCCATGGATTTATCTGCAGAATAACCGCCTCTGTAGTCTTCCCATGGATGCCAGTTAGGGAGATAGCTGGCACACTCAGCTTGCACTGATATTACCTTGCCAATTGTTTCTTCTAAGAGAAGTTTATGTATGTATTGAAGACATGGGTGAAATCGAAGATTATAACCCATCAGGCTTATGAGCTTGTTTTCTTGAATGTATTGGTTTAGTTGTTCAGTTCCTTCTAATGAATTAGATAGGGGAATATCTATGAAAAGATGGATATTATTCGATGCTGCTTTTAGTGCGATAGGGATGTGGAGATATGTGGGGTTTGTTATTAGCACAACGTTGGGATTCCAATTAAAAGCTTCCTCTTCTGAAGTGAAAGTAATATAAGAATCTTCATCTATAGTTCTAGGTTTTCGACTAGTAGTTCTGAGGACAGCGATATTTTTTTCTTCTAAGTATAATAAATTTTTTAAATGACGCTCACCAATAGAACCCAGACCGATGATTAAGAATTTTTTTAACATCCTATTCCCTTTCGCAGAGTAGAATTCTCCAGGGATGGATTTTACCAATGACCATTTCAGGTATGTCCTGTGTGTGTTGGTCGACTATATGTGTAACTTTAAATCCTCGTTCTGATATAAACTCGCTCATTTCATTTATGGAATAGATATTAAAATGTGATTTTAAATGGTTATAACCTTCATCAAGATATCCATCTTCTTCATATCGATATATAGTTGAATCTCCTAGAAGAGTTCTAATAAGTAAGTATTTTGATGTTGCGTTGAGAAGTCTGTCTAATGCTACATGGTAATTTGAACAATAAAGTAATGAATTAATAGCAATTACACAGTCATATTTCTCACCAGTTAAATCCTCCATATCCATTATGCGAAGTTTTTTTGGAGACAAACCATATCTATGAATTTCTTTTTGTCCTGCATGTATAAATTCTGGACAACTATCAATCCCATAGTAATCAATGTTCAGTGGTTGTAATGTTCGATAGTAATATCCAGTTCCACATCCAGCATCCAATAATTTCATGTGAGGTTGTAATAGAGGTTTTAGAATTTCATAACATTGAAGCTCACAGTCCAAAGCAGGTTCTTCATTTCTAACTCTTGAAGTAAGTCTTCCTTGATAGAATTCCATATGTCTCCATATGTTCATATCGTAAATTTTTGTATCCTTACCCTGTGAATTATTCTGGGTCAATGTTTCTCCAATATTGATTTCTAAGGCATTAAGGAATTCTGAAGAAACCATTGCGTTTTCATTTTCAAACTGGACATTAGTAAGTAAAACTGAACCTTTATTGCATTGAACTCTTATTGTATTTGGAATTATGCAGTCAATTATTGTTCCTTCAGATCTTTGCTGTGAATAATTTTCATAGAGTGTTGCATTCCATACAAAAAGTTTTTTTCCGCGAAAATAAGTAAATGCTCCTGGATAAGGTTTCCCTAAAGCTCTTATAAAGTTATATATATCAAAACCTGATTGATTCCAATCAATGTTACCATCAATAGGTTTTCGCCTTTTCCCGTAGGTGCTCATACCATGATTTTGTTCAAATTCTGTAATTGAATCTGTAAGAATGTCTTCAAGAAAATTCTTAAAAACTGAAAATTGTGCTTTGACGAGTTTTTTATATAAAAGATTGGCAGAATCTGTGAATGAGATAGGTACTTGTTGTTGTTTTACAATTGTTCCTTGGTCTGCCTTTCTAGTCATTCTGTGCATTGTAACACCTGTGTTTGTATACCCTTTTATTAATGACCAATTAAGTGGCGCATGCCCTCGGTTTTCAGGTAGTAAAGAACCATGCATATTGAACGCCCCAATCTTGGGTATTTTGAGAATGGTTTCATCTATCATCTGATCCCATGATATCGAAAATAAAACGTCAGGTTCTAAAGCTTTAATAATATCAACATATTTATTGTCATTAATATTTTCTGGGCAATACGTTGGAATATTTTTTGATTTAGCAAATCTTTCTAATGACTGATACCAATCATTTTTTTGATCTTCTTCTGAAATCTGACTCCAGTATCCTGAAGGAAGTGCAAATACTGCAGATATTTCTTCACCTTGATTAACAAGTTCTTCTAGACATAAGACCGCTATATCTTTATCACCACAAAAAACAAATTTCATTTGATTTTCATTCCCGATTCTGTAACCATTTTTCTAAATCCCTATATCCTTTTATCAGTGCCTGATCATTTTTGTAATATTCTAACGTAAGATATTTTGGTTTAATCCTAGAAAGTATATGATCAAGTATTTCCATATCTGTTTCACTAGGTATTTCGTGCGTGTCTTCCAAAACACCATTAACAATATTTGATCCACTTATTTGAACTTCTGAAATTGTATTTAATGGAATATCATCAAGATAAGACTCAAGAGGTATGTTCATATTCTTAACACATATAATTAAGTGTCCAATATCTAAGAGCAGTTCGATATCTAATTCATTAATGATCATTGAAATAAATTCAGGTTCGCATACGCGTTCATATGCTCCGGTATCGAAATAGTTTAGGTTTTCAACCTTAATTAACCCATCAAAATTATTTCTTATAAAAGCTATATTATCTTTTCCAAATTCAATATATTTTTCATCACTTAATGGATTGGTTCCAGGTAAATATCTTGGGTAGCCGTTGGGTGATTTGCCGTTTTCAATAAACGTTTCCCATGCAGGTCCAATATCGCATGCAAAAGAAGTGAAACGATTGCTTTTTAGTGCTTCGAGTAATCCTAAGTTAGCTAATTCAGATAGGAAATTAGGACTTCCTATATTTAATGAACATTCAAGCATCAATTCTTTCCCAGGATACTCTTCATTGTTTGGTTGTTTGAATGATAATCCAGAAACAAGCGGTAACAGATCATGTTTATTTCGGCGAAAAATATCAGTTTCAGGAACACATAGTTTAACCATTAAGATCTATTTTGAATCCTTCCTTTATAATTATTAACTGGGATTCCTTGAAAATAATTTTTTTGTTCATTAATTCCTATTAATTAGATATATCATCCCATTGAATTGGAGACATTTCTTTAAGATCTTTGTTAATATATTTTCCCACGATGTTATCGATTTCATTGGCTGGGATGCCTATTATTGGTCGAACTGCAGATATGTCACCTAATGATAATACATCTCCAGTCTTAAGGCTTTTAGTTACTATTAAGCCTCTTCGGATCAGATTTTCAATTTCCATTTCTGAGTCAGTAGGAGTTCTTTCACATGATCCAATTGCTAGGATAATTCGATTTGCAGAATCAATCATTTGTTTTAATTCATTTGGCAATATTGAAATATCGTTATCTCCACCTGGCAATGATCGGTCAATAGTGAAATGTTTTTCAATGATTTGAGCACCAAGTGCAATTGCAGCCAGACTTACGTCGATCCCTAAGCTATGATCTGAAAAGCCAGTTGTTTTACCGTAACGATTTTGCAATTCATTAATAAGTGATAAATTCGTTTCGTTATCTGGTGCAGGATATGCCGCTACACAATGGAGCAAGGCAAGTTGGGAGTTTGTTAAATTTGTTATGCTATTTACCGCTTCATCAATCATTTGCCATGTAGAAGCTCCAGTAGAAAGAAAAATAGGCTTGTCTTTTTTCGCTATATAGCGAATAAGTTTAATGTGGGTTAAATCACCTGATGCTATTTTGAAGGCGGGAATCCCAAGATCGTCCAAGAAATCTACGCTTTTTTCGTCGAATGGGGTTGAGAGAAATATTACATTCTTTTGCTTGCAATAATTTGCTAGTCCTGCAAATTCTTCATATGTTAGGTTTTCTTGAGCAAAAACGTCATAGGAAATATGATCTTTAGAAACAAAATCAGACATTGAATACGTTTGAAATTTTATAATTTGGGCACCAGATGAAATGGCAGCATCTATCATTTTTTGGGCTAAAACCACATCTCCATTATGATTTCCTCCAATTTCTGCAATAAATATTGGGGGCTTAGAAATTATGCTGTTGTAGAGTGAATACTGGATGTCCATATTAATACATCACTCCAATATTGATTTGTCTACGGTAGTCCAAAGATTTTTTTTTGCTTCTTCTGATTGTTTATACCATTCGATGTATCGCCGGATGCCTTCTTCTACTCCAACCTTTGGATGCCAATCTAAATCTGTTGCTGCACGGAGATTAGAAATTTCTTTTCCTTCGAAATCCCCAGGACGTCCTTCAGTATATTGAATATCAACGTCACCAATAATTCTCTTTACAATTTCTGCTAATTCTTTAATCGAGACTTTTTCATTTCCCTCGAGGTTATATGTTTTATTTGCTGCTTGAGGCTTTAATGCTAAGGCATTTCCTTCTGCTACATCTTCTACATAGATAAATTTTCGAAACTGTAATCCATCACCCTGAATTGTAATCGGTTGTTTTTCAAGTGCTCTTCTTACAAAAATTGGTATGACTCCTGCAGGTCTACTACGTGGACCATATGGTATTCCATATCTGAGAACAGTTGTCTCGAGCCCATATAGTTCACTATAAGCTTTGCAATAATATTCTCCGACTAACTTAGTAGAAGTATACAAGTGTGTTGGACTTCCCAGTGGGGTATCCTCGTCAACCTCACTGTCTGCAACCTCGCTGTATACCCATATAGTGCTGCCATATATTACTCTTTTAACTTTTGCCCATCTTGCAGCTTCAAGGACGTTGATAGTGCCTCTTGCGTTTATTGCTTCAGACCTTAAAGGGGATTCAAATACTTCGTTTACATCTGCAATAGCTGCCAAATGGAATACTGCATCTGCTCCTGAAAATGCCATTTGTATTGCGTCGATATCAAGTAAACTTCCCTGATAATATTCTACGTCATCTCGATTTCGAGGTTTAGACATATCAAAAATTCTTACACGTATTCCCCGATCCCGAAGTTTATCTACGACATGTGAACCTATAAATCCAGAACCTCCAGTTACAACTGCTAACATTTTTTATCCTTCCCTATTAAGTATGATTATGGTCGAAGCGGTTTTCGTATCATTCCTGAATTAATTGATTGCAATTCAGGGTTATTATCAAGATATTCTATTAAATTCTCCAAATTGAAATGTGGATTATTGGGATAAATGTCTTCGAATACTTTTCTAAGTAATTGTAAGTCCTTTTCATAGTCTAAATCCAGTCGCCATTCAGGTCGAAAATGCTTGGGAGATGCTAAGAGTTGATAGATTTCATATTTTTCAGGATGTTCTTCAAAATATAGGTATGGATGTTCTCTGCATGGTTGGTCGTTTATAGCAAGAGAGTCAGCAATTTCTTTCACGTCTTTGAATCTAAATACTCGAATATCAACCCCTTGTGGATATGTTTGGGTCATTAAGTTTGAAAGATAGTCGCAGTTTACAGTTTTAAAGGTTTGTATGGCAAGATCAGTAATTTCTGGACATGTAATAATACAATCACCTGTAATCTGAGCAATAATGTCGCCATTAATCGATTCGGCTGCTCTGACAAGTCGGTCAAGTACATCATCCGAACTTCCTCGATAACATGATATGTTCAATTGATGACATAATTCTTCTATTACATCGTCCTCAGGTTGTATTGTAGTTGCCACTATTATTTGTTCTACTTCTTTTGCCCTTTGCAATCTTTCTATTAATAATTCAAGTGCTGGCTTACCAACGATTAATGCCATTGATTTCCCAGGTAGGCGAGTTGATGCCATTCTTGCTTCAATTGTAGATATTACTTTTTGTTGTTTCATTTGAATTATTTGGAAAAGTGGTTACAAATTTTGAGAATAGCTGTTGCTGCATCACGTATATCATCAACACTTGCTGCAGGTGAAACAGGAACATTGATAATGCGTTGGAAAACGTACTCAGATTCTGGGTAATTTTCTAGATTGAATCCCAATTCTCTATAAAGTGTATGATTTGGTAATGGTGGCCAAAGAACACTTACTCCTACATTTTCTGCTCGAAGATAGTCTATAAATTCTCCTCGATCAATAGAAAGGGATTCTAGATTTAGCAGAATCGGAAATAGGTGGAAATTTGAATATACATCTGCTCGTTCAATAGGCAGGCGAACATTTGAACATTTCTCTAAGATTTCATAATACACCTGTGCGTTTTCTCTTCGTCGTTGGTTGAAATAGTCTAATTTTCGTAATTGATGAATACCCAAAGATGCTTGAATGTCAGTAAAATTATACTTGTAACCTAAGAATGGAACATCGTAATACCAAGATCCTTTTGGAGTATATCGTTGCCAGATTTGCCTTGCATCACTTATTCCATACATTGCCATTATTCTTGCTTGAGATATCAATTCAGGGTCCATCGAGACCATTGCTCCCCCTTCACCTGTAGCAAGGTTTTTTGTAGCGTAAAAGCTAAAGCAAACAATATCGCCTTTGTTGCCAACCTTTTCATTCTTGTATTTAGATCCAATTGAATGAGCTGCGTCCACAACAACTTTTAGATTGTGTTTTTTTGCAATTTCCAATATTGGGTCAATATCACATGGATGACCACCATAATCCATTGTTATGATTGCTTTGGTTTTATCAGTTATAAGTGATTCAATATTGTTGGGGTTGATATTGAATGTATCGGGGCTTATATCAGCAAATACTGGTTTTGCTCCAACGTAGAGTACAACATGAGCAGTTGATGAAAATGTATATGGAGTAGTTATTACTTCATCACCAGGGCCAATATTGAGTGTGACCATTGATAAATGTAATGCTGCAGTGCATGAACTTACAGTCAAAACATTTGGGACGCCTAGATAGGCTCCTAAATCCTTTTCAAATTGTTGTGTTTTAGGTCCAGTTGTTATCCATCCTGATCGTAAAGTGTCAATAATTTCCTTTTCTTCTTCTTCACCTAAAAGTGGTGGCGAGAAAGGAAGAAAATTTGCTCGAGTTGGAATTCCATTTATCGGTTGTGTTTCTTCCATTGGTTCAATTTTCAACTGTTTCTGTAAATTGGAAGGATTTCTTTACCAAATTTACCGCTCAGTATACTTTCTTTAATTTCTTTAATTCCTTTGCTTATAGTCCAATCTGCTTCCCATCCAAGTGTACTGTTTATTTTTGAAAAATCCACATGATAGTCTCTAAGGTCAGGCGATTGGGGAACGAATTCAGTTTGTGCTTCAGGAAATTCCTTAGCAATAATTTTTCCCAAATCCTTAATTTGAATATTTTGAGGATTTGAACCAACATTGAATACTTGGCCTGATACAAGTTCATCAGGGGCATTCAATACTGCCAAATATGCTTTAGCTGCATCGCGTACATGAACCAATGGTCGCCATTGGTCTCCACCATATATTGGAATTGTGCCACTCATAGCCGCTTGCCAAGTTAATATATTAACGACGAGATCAAAACGCATTCTTCTAGAAAGTCCATATAAAGTTCCCATGCGAAGTATTGTGGGATTCCATGGATAAGATTCACGAGCTACACCCATAGTTTTTTGAGTGTCTTCATGAAATGCAGTAAAAATTCGTTGTTCGATAAGTGTTTTTGATTCGGCATAAAGAGAAATTGGGTTTAATCCACTAAGTTCGGTTAATATTCCAGTCTGGATTCCATAACAGGAATCAGTGGAAGCGAAGATAAATCGTTTGGTTTTATAATATCGGCAAGCCTCTATTACATTTTGGCTCCCAAGTATATTCACTGAAACTGTATCGTCCGGATCTCTGTCACAGGCTCCTTCGCCCACCAATGCCGAGAGCAGTATGACGGCGTCGTGTTCTTTTACGGCCTTGCCAACTGATTTTGAATCTCTGATATCACCCTGAATAAGTTCACACTGTTCAGATTCTATCAGGTCTTTAATGTGGTTATCAGTAAATAACAGGGAGTCAAATATGGTTACTTTGAATCCTGCTTTAATCAACTGTTCGGTTAACATGGATCCAAGATATCCTGCTCCACCCATTACCAATACACTTTTAATAGAATTTTCCACAAAACCTCCTGAAGTGTTTATATGACATATAAATTATACTTTCCAACCATGATATGTTAGCTGTAATCCATCTTGTAGAGAAATTGTTGGCTTCCATGGTATTTGTTTCTTGCTAAGTTGTATATCAGCACAACTTTCATATATGTCCCCTTGCAGTGGTGGTTCAAAAGTTAATGAATCAGTAGTTTGACCACAGATAGAATTTATTGAATTCGCAAGTTCGATTATTGGAGTAGGAATTCCGCAACCGATATTCCATGTTGTGGTTTTAATAGAACCCATATTTGCTACAGCAGCTTTTACATTTGCATTTGCAACATCTTGAACAAAAACAAAATCTCTCGTTTGATTACCGTCGCCAAAAATTCTAAGAGGTTCATTATTGAGTGCACGACTAATAAATGATGGAATGACAGAAGGATAGGAACCCACAACTGATTGGCCAGGACCATAAACATTGAAATAACGCAATGATATGGTTTCAATTCCACATCCTACAGAAGCAAGGGTCATTAATTCCTCACCTGTAAGTTTAGTTTGTCCATAAACACTTTGTGGTTTACATAATGCAGTTTCTGGTGAAGGACATACAGCTGTTTCAGCGTAAACTGCTGAGGAACTAGAAAAAATGATTCGTTTAATACCTTCTTTAACGGAAACATCTATTACATTTGCAGTTCCGGATACGTTAATATCCACACAATCAGTAATTTTTGTAAGACTTTCTGCTACAACTATAAATGCTGCAAGATGGAAGACTACACTACAGTCTTTTGCTGCTATACGGACAGCTTCTTTGTCACGGATGTCACCAATGATCAAATTAACGGATTGTGGAAGCAATTCTTTGTTTCCTGTGGACAGATTGTCGAGTACATTAACATCCCAACCATCCTGAATTAATAATTCAACTACGTTGGATCCAATGAATCCTGCACCACCTGTAACCAAGGCTTTCACCATGCGACCTCTGTTTTGGTTAAAGAAAAATTATTGTTTAAGCACTTCACTTTGATACCAGTTCACGGCCCTTCTTACCCCTTCGTCAAGCTGTGTTTCTGGTTTCCAACCTAAATCACGTTCAGCTTTAGCGTTCGAAATCTCAATACTATCCATCACAAGCTCACCACGTCTTGAGGCATCGATGACATACTCAATCGTTCCTTTTCCTGCATGTTTGGTAACTGTTTCCGCAAGTTCTTTTATTGTGACGTCTCGTTCACCTTCAAGGTTATATGTTTGATTAATTGCAGCATCTGATAATGCTAAACAATGTGCTTTGGCTATGTCTTCAACATAGACAAAGCGTCTTAAAGCACTCCCGTCCCCGAATATTTGTATGGGCTTATCAGAAAACACGTTATCCATAAACGCACGAAGAGCTAATCCCGGCCACATTCTCGGCCCATAAGGTATTCCAAAACGGAGAATTGTGAATTCTTGTCCATATAGTTTTTGAAAATCATGACACAAAAGCTCAGCAGCAATTTTCGATGTTGTATAAATGTGTCCGCCCCCTTCAGGTAATATCTGAGAGGTTTCATCAAGTATTTTAGGCCCCGTATGGTTTTCAGGAATACTTCGATCAACAGCGTTGAAATACCATACAGTACTTGCCATTACAACTCGTTGTACACTTGCACGCCTAGCTGCTTCAAGAACAACAGCTGCCCCCTTGATATTCATGTCTACTGCAGTAATAGGATCGTCCAATGCTTGCCTAGCATTTGCAACAGCAGCAAGATTAAAAACTGCTTCAATTTTGTTTCTTGTAAGCACCTCAGTTATTTGATCAACATCTCTAATGTCTGCTTTTTCAAAGGTGTCAGCATTTCCTCTATCAACCATATCTATATTGGTTACCGAATGCCCTTCATTTCTAAGTGCGTCAATTACATGACTACCTATGAATCCACTTCCACCTGTTACCGTTATGTTCATATATTTCACTACTCCATCATCATTTGTTTATAGACTGATTCCATTTCGTCCTCATGTCCCCATTTTCTTAGTTCTGCGATTCCCCAAGAATTAATTAAAGCTTTCCAGCCCTCAATTCTTGCAACAGGGTTTGAAGTCATATTATTTCCATGAATATAGTATTTATATACATTTTCTGGAAGATAAATTGCTGGCCAATATTTCAATAGTCGTACCATCAAATCATGTTCTTCCCAGTAGACATTGTTGTATAGTCCAACTTCAATGACTCTTGCTGTGCGGAACATAACCCCAGGAGCAATTATATCGTAAATATTCATTTCATGTGTATGCTTAAACTTTTTAGTTATTCCCTCAGTATCACAATTAATTCTATCACCATATGCTAATGCAGCCATAGAATTATCATTGAGTGACAATGATAAATTTTGAAGAGCACCAGGTAGGAGTTCATCGTCAGCATCAACTCTAATAAAATATTCTCCTGAAGAATTGAGGATACCAGTATTACTCGATATTCCTAATCCAAAATTTTTTTGATGAGTTAAGATTTTTATTTGGCTTGTATAATTCTGAAGTACTTTTCTTGTATTATCTTCAGAACCATCATCAACAACGATAATTTCGAAATTATCGTTGTTGATGGATTGATTAATTATGCTTGGTAAACATCTATCCAAGTAATGTCCATAATTGTATGTGCATATAATTACACTAATCATTTCTCACTTGCAAAACTCTTTGATTTCTTTACTAGGTAGGCACATTATGAAAACGCTCTCGGAGAAACTCCTGATTTTCTTTTTCAGAAGCTGTGAGTTGTTTTTCGTTTGTACCGAGCATGGTTTCAGCCAATCGTATTTGACGTACCATTTCTGGTAATTCGGTTCCATCTGCAGATAAAATATGGTCAGTTCCTTCTAAATTTTTATCAGTAGTAATATGTTTTTCGATTACTTTAGCTCCCATAGAAACTGCCAAAACTGGAGCAAATATCCCGATGGTATGGTCTGAATACCCTATACCAGATACATTTGGAAATTTATTCTGTAATGTTGAAATGATATTTAAATTCACGTTTTCAGGTGGAAGAGGATACTCAGATACGCAATGAAGCACGAATAGTTCTTTGACATCTTTTAAAGCTTCAACAGCTCTTTCAATTTCATTAATCGAGGACATTCCTGTTGATAAAAATACTCTATTGAAATTAGCATTTACGAATTGTAACAATTCAAGGTCAACAATATGAAATGAGGCAATTTTAATGGCTGTTGCACCGGATTTGAGAATAACTTCAGCTTTTTCCTTATCCCATGGTGTTGCTAATGGTAGGATGCCAGCTTTTTTTGAGTAATCGATTAAATCGTTCCACATTGCATCAGAAACTTCTACCTTCTTGAACCATTCTTTTTCTGGATCAGAGGAGGATGCTTTTGCAGCATCATAGAGTTGAAATTTAACATAGTCACATCCTGCCCGAGCCGACATGTCAATTAAATCATATGCAAGTTGTATGTTTCCACAGTGGTTTTCACCAGCTTCAGCTATTACTATTGTTTTATTTGACATTTAAGTTTTAACCTGTTTTTAATTCTTCTAGAACTTCGATGAGACTTGATATGACATGCTCAACCTGTTCGTTGCTCATTCCAACCCATATTGGGAGGCAAATATGTCTTGGGCATATATCCTCGGATAACGGTAAAGATGGGACTGATCCCATTTCTTGAAATACAGGTTGTAGGTGCACAGGAATATCGTAAACACCTCCGGCTAGACTTATACTGCGCGCTTTTAATTTTGTTCTAATATCGTCTTGACTAATTCCTATTTCAGGAAGAGCCATAAATTTGTACCAGCTTGATCGTCCTGATGGCATTATAAGATCGATTTTGCCAGACAAGTGTTTTTTGTATTCGTCAGCCACAGTGTCTCTATCTTGCAGAAATGAATCTAATTTTTTTGCTTGATAATGACCGATTACTGCAGTAACTTCGTTCATTCTATAATTAGAGCTCAAATATGTATGAACCGTTTCCCATTGAGATCGTTTACCATAATCTCTTAAACCTCTGCATGCTTCTGCAAGACCATCGTCATCACATACGATCATTCCCCCTTCAGCTGCAGTAATTACCTTTGTTGCAAAAAACGAATATGCTGCTGCAAGTCCAAATTGACCTGCACGTTTTCCATTAAATTCTGATCCGTGAGCATGGGCAGCATCCTCTATAAGCCACAAGTTGTTTTCTTTGCACCAGGATGAAATATTTTCCATTTCGGGGGAAATAATTCCTCCTATATGAACCGGAAGCACTCCAACAGTTGATTCAGTTTTTTTATTTTTTATTTCTTCCAATGTGACACACATTGTGTTTGGATCGAGATCAAGGAATATTGGATTGCCTCCAGCAAAAATAACTGCGTTTACGGTAGCGACAAATGTATTTGTCGGAACCAATACATCCTTGCCTTTGATATCCATTGCTTTCATCAGTACTTCAAGAGCAGCTCCACCATTAGAACAAGCTATGGCATGTTTCGAACCACAATATTCGGCCCAAAATTCCTCAAATTCCTTAACTTTTGTGCTTGCAGCTACCATTCCACTTTGAAGGACTGCGTCAATTTCACTTAGAATATTTTTTCTGTCGTCCTCATCAAAAACGACTCGTACCGGTGGAACATTTATATTGGATGACATCTTTTTACTCCTCAGTTTCAAATGATGGTAATTTGTTATTTGTTTTTATACTGTTCTATGTATTCAGAGAGATTAAGGATAACTGATGATTGTTGTGACTCTGAATCATTGGATAGAATGAGAGATAAATAACCATTTCCGATATCAATATCTTGCAGATTATCCAAAGGAATCATTATTCCAGTTGTACCGGGTCCATTGGAATTATTGTTTAGATCCTTTACTAAAAGAGTGTATTTTGTTCGAGATGAAATATGGTCTAATTCGACTGTTTCATCAGAATGCACAAAGTCTGATTGGTCGAAAGAAAGCACTCGGATTTTTTGCATTGGTTCACCTCACAATGAGTTATGGTTTTAACTTTAAACGAATATTAGACAAGCTTAGCATTAGCTATATTAGGTTTCAAGATGCAGAACTGTTAAGAAAACTGGGAAGTTCACGAAAATCATCTATAGTTATTACATCTTCATTCGTAAAATTGTTTCCAGTGGGAGCTATTCTTCCTACGAATGATATGTTGCATTCTCTTGCTGCATTAAGATCAGTTAGAGCATCACCAATAAAAAGCATTTCATTTATTTTTAAATTCCATTTTTGTA
>CEUZ01266828.1_pt1 | contig 44865 bp, 39 predicted proteins | sample 361511 | NCBI WGS metagenome assembly CEUZ01 (sample SAMEA2622822, study PRJEB7988) | marine metagenome | biome: marine biome (ENVO:00000447); feature: surface water layer (ENVO:00002042); material: "saline water (ENVO:00002010), including plankton (ENVO:xxxxxxxx)" | depth 5 m
TCCATGGGAAGCTGACTCAGAGTAAAGCACGATAAGCAGAGCAGAAAAGTGAGGGACCTGGTGGCGTTAATGACCCGCGTTTGTTAATTCTTCAAGAGCGCCCAACAACAGTGTTACGTTCCGCATCCGTGCTGTGTGACCCATGCAACCAATCCTCCACACCTTTCCAGCAACTGGTCCGAGCCCGCCACCGATTTCGATGCCATAACGATCTAGTAGGTGCTGGCGACTCTTAACGTCGTCGAGCCCTTCAGGGATAGACACTGTCGTGAGTTCGGGGAGCCGATACCCCTCTTGAGCCCATAACTCGAAGCCAAGTTCTGGTAGACGACTGTGGAGCTCATCGCCGCAAGATTGATGGCGGCCCAAGGTTTGTTCGAGCCCTTCGGATAGCACCACCCCTAAGCCGGCATGTAAGGCATACAGCATCGAGATGGGCGCCGTGTGGTGGTAAGCACGAGCACCGTCCCCGGATACGTATTCCTTAATCATGTTGAGGTCGAGATACCAGCTTTGCGGAGTCTCAACGAGCCTCTCCATCGCTCTGTGGCTAACAGTTAGTGGAGATAAGCCAGGTGGAACGCCGAGGCATTTCTGGGTCCCGCTGTAGGCGATATCGACGTTCCATTCATCAATTAGCACTGGTATTCCCGCAAGAGAAGTCACACAATCAACCAAAAGCAAAGAATCACCTTTGTTTGCTCCCAACTCGGCGATGTCATTTCGCACCCCGGTTGAGGTCTCTGCGTGTACGAGTGCGATGATCGATGGGTTGGGGTGGGCATCTAAGAGGCGTTGGGGATCTATGGTGCGTCCCCAGTCTTCTTCGACTCGGGTGACTGTCGCTCCTGCACGAGTTGCTACTTCGCACATTCGGTTCCCAAAAACACCGTTAACACCGATTACTACGTCATCGCCCGGGGTAATGAAATTCACAAAGGAGGTTTCCATACCAGCAGAGCCAGTGGCGCTAATTGGAAAAGTTAATGCGTTGTTCGTCTGCCATACCTCGCGTAGACGGTCGTTCGTTTCGTCTAGAAGCGATATGAATTCCGGATCTAGGTGTCCAAGGACAGGCCGATTGAAGGCTTCCATTACTTCTGGGTATGGATTACTCGGGCCGGGGCCCATCAATATTCGATCGCTATGAATCACGCCGAGCAACCGTAGTCAGAGGATCAGCTTTATGCACAATCGTCTATGACGACTCCACCGCTAGTCGCGTAATCAAACTGCTTGTATCCCAGCGACCACCTCCGCCTCTTTGAATTTCTGCGTAGTAAGAGTCGACCAGTCTCGTGATGTCCACGGCGGTCCGAAGACGGTTTGCCTCTTCGATAACAATTCCCAGATCTTTTCTCATCCAGTCCACAGCGAACCCGAAATCAAACTCATTACGAATCATTGTGGAGCCACGATTTTCCATTTGCCATGAGCCAGCTGCTCCTTTGCTGATGGTTTCAAGTACGAGTTCGAGGTTCAGCCCACTGCGCTTACCGAATTCAAGAGCCTCTGAGAGTCCTTGCAGTAGGCCCGCAATACAAATTTGGTTGACCATTTTAGTTAGTTGGCCTGATCCGCTGGGGCCGATCAGATTGCAGGCTTGGCTGTAGACAGAAATTATTGGTTCGGCAAGAGAGAACCATCGCTGATGGCCGCCGCACATGACGGTCAAGGTGCCGTTTTCGGCGCCTGCCTGCCCTCCAGATATAGGCGCATCAAGAAATCCGACCTCGTGCGCAGCGCAGAGTTCATTGAGCTCGTTTGCAAGCTTGGCCGAAGCTGTGGTGTGGTCAACAATCAACGTGTCAGGTGCCATACCGGCAAGTACCCCGTCGTCATCTAACACAACAGAGCGAACATCATCGTCATTGCCGACGCAGAGAAAGGCTATTTCTGCGCCATCAACGGCGAGTCGCGGAGTTGCCGCTGAGGTCCCTTTGTTTTCTTGAATCCAAGCTTCAGATTTTGATGCCGTTCTGTTATAGACGGATACGACATGGCCAGCTTCTGATAGATGCCTGGCCATCGGAAAGCCCATAACTCCTAAACCGATGAATGCAACTTTCTTTGGCGTAGTCATAAAGCTTTCCTTTGGTATACGAAAGTATTCAAATCAGAAGCAACTAATTCTGAGGTTGGCCTTGTCTCGGCTTAAGTTGCAGTTTCATTCTCAGCGATCAGAACACGGACTTCGTGTTTCAATACTTTGCCCATCACGTTTCTCGGGAGCTGCTCCGTCCAGATCACCCGCTTTGGGTGCTTAAAGCGAGCGATTTGCCCATCGAAAAGTTGAAGAACAGCTTCGCTATTCTGTTCGGAACCCTCAGCGGCGACAGCTACGACTACGGGAATTTCACCCCAACGGCTATCGCTCACCCCCACGACTGTTGCCTCCGAAAGTAGATCACTTTCTGCAAGTACGTTTTCCAACTCAGCAGGGTAAATATTCTCTCCTCCAGAGATGACTACGTCTTTCTTGCGGTCGTCGATATAGAGCCACCCCTCGGTATCCATATGTCCGATATCGCCGGTGTGGAACCAACCGTCGGTTATTGACTCAGATGTGGCGTCGGGATTGCCCCAATAACTCGTCAAAACATTTGGTCCGCGCACCCATAGTTCACCAGATTCTCCTGCCGCTACGTCAACGCCTTCATCGTTGACGATGCGAACGTCGCAAAGAGTTGCAGCTTTACCGCAAGAGCCAGGTCGTTGAGCAGCCTGATCGATTCTCAAAACCACTGCGGTTGGAGAGGTTTCGGTAGCTCCATAAACCTGACCTACAGAGATTCCGCGTTCGAAGAAGGGTCGAGTTGCCGCCTCTGGGATTGTCGACGACCCCGCCATGAGGCCCTTGAGGGACGATAGATCCGCTTCCGCGAATGCTGGGTGATTGGTTACGGCATTTAAAGTCGCCGGAACGAACAGAGACCAAGTGGGCTGCCACCTTTCGACATCTTTGAGCCACTGCCCGGGGTCGAAGGAACTGTGTAGAAGAACTGATGCGCCTCCCATTAATGCGGGGAGTGTCTGAATGTTGAGTCCACCGACATGAAATAGGGGCAGAAAAGTCAGGAAGCGGTCATTGGAAGTTAAGTCGTGGGCATGGGCGCCATTGACAGCGTTGGCCGCCAGCGCACTTTGAGACAGGAGTGCTCCCTTGGGCGTTCCAGTAGTTCCGGAGGTGTATGCAAGTAAAACAGGGTCATCAGGCTGACCGGATCTAGGAGTTACCTCGATGGGCTCAGATTGAGAGACCTCAGCTAGTGAAAATACTGGTGTCTCTTCCGCAGCCTCTGCTGCATGTTCGGCGAAGTCCTTGTGAGCTACAACAAGCCTGGGCCCTGCGTCTTGAAGAATCCAACGATGTTCAGCGATGAGCAGGCGCGAGTTCAGAGGCAGAAAGATCGCTCCCAATCGGGAACAAGCGAGTAGTAACTCGATTGCTAGCGGGTGGTTTGGTCCTAGCCAAGCAACTCGATCGCCAGGTTCGACTTCATGCAGGTGTAACCAACCAGCTATTGATGCAATCCTTGTGGAGAGCTGCTGGTAACTGGTTTTGTCACCTTCGAACTCAACAGCGAGCGCGTCGGGTTGGTGGTCAGCCCACTTGTCTACCCATGATGCGAGATCCGATCCGTTACTCCACATGAGAAGTGCCGTTATACCAAATCACCTTGCAACACGCCTTCTATGACGACAGGATCGCCGTCTAAGGCCACGGTGTGATTTCGCATGGGAAGATCGAAATGGCCGAGCGTATGTCGACCGGCGTGTTCGTTGGCCCCTGTCGAATAAAGAAAGTTGCCTGCAAATGCTCGTTGTTCAGTCCCGTTGGTTTGGCTTCTGTCATACAAAGGCAAGGTGTCCCAGCGAGCCCCAGGATTCATGCCCCATCCAATGTGGCTAGTTGCGTAGGCGTCGGGGTCACCCCATGCATCTGAATAGCTGCGGAAAAGAGACGCATCGGTACCTTCGCCTGCGACATCAACCACATAGTCGTTTTCGATCGTAAGTGTTACAGGAGACTCGATATAACGCTTGAACGTCAAATTCATGTCACCTCGATCCATGACGATTACGCCATTTACTGTGTTGGCTTTGGGGAAGGCTAAACACAAGCCGCCGGGCCAATGAGAGATCGACCCCGCTTGGGTTGTGTAGCCCCAACCACCGCCGCAAGGAGCGTCGCTTAGGTTTACAACTACGTCGGTTCCAGCGGCCGATGTCACATGCATCTCTGTTGCTTTGATCAGCTTCTTGATTCCCGTCTTGACTTTAGGTTCAAGGTCCTCTGTCGGCATCAATCTCTCAAGGGCCTCTGGATGTTCGTTCGAGACCATCAACACCCGACTGCCATCGGCCAAAATCTCTGGCAGCTCGGGAGCGTGCAGTAAACCTTCAACAGTGCAGTCGACGACGAAGTCGACTGAAGCAAGTGCCTTTATGACAGCTGTTGAACCGGCGATCGCGTCTGACGCTCCCGTCGACCTGACGGGGACGGGAGAGTTTTGACGCAACGTGGGGAGAACTATGTGAATTGGGCGGATACCTAATCGATCCAAAGCAAGTTCCGCCAAATTTACGTTGACGTTTCGACTTTGAGTTTCAGAAAGGATTGCTGCGGTTTGGGTCTTATCGACGGCGCACATTTCGAACACGCGAGCGAACACGTCAATCCATTTTCCTTCGATGCGCTCTACAAGCATGCTTCCTCCTGGTATACAGCGTGAAATCAATATCTGAGACCTAGTTAAGCATTGATGACTGCGAATCGATCAAGATTCCTGGGATCTGACTGACGATGGCAAAATTAGTTTCTCGCGGGATTAGAAACTCTGGTGATCAAAGGTGGTCGCGCGGATCTAAATCAGTCCCATGGAGGTGGGACGTGTCGTTGTATCTCCGACACATCCACCTTCGTCCTCGCTCCCCACCAGAAACGACCTCTAATTCGGTGATGGAGGTGACGTTGGGCGCAAGTTCCGTATGCCACTGGTTCGGTCCCAGCCCAAAGGCGATCGCCATTGCGGCTGAAATAACACCGCCGTGGCACCCGATCAGAATGGTAGAGCCCACATGAGTGCTTCCGATCTGACTCAATGCTTGGCCCACTCGGTGACGGAATCCTGCTCTGCTGTCAGCACCGGGGATTATCGGGACAAATGGGTCTCGTTGCTCGAAGTTGCCGAGGTCATATCGCTCTCTGACCTGCTCCCAGGTCAGGCCGTCGGCTTCGCCTAGTCGGAACTCTTCGAGGTCAGAATGAATGTTTATTTCATGTTGTTGCAAAGCACAAGACAGGACAATCTCGGTGGTTTCGATGGCTCGAGGAAGTGGGGATGAATAGACGACATCGATTGAATTTTCGTTTCCACTAGCCAACCTCTCACCCAAACAAGCTGCTTGTTCTTTCCCGCGGGCAGAGAGTCCTGAACAAGTGTTGGGGCCACCGACCACACCGTCGACCATGACGTTGGATTCTCCGTGGCGAATCAGAAGAAACCTTGTCGTGAAGGTGCGGTCAGTCTGCGTTTCTGTCATCGAGGCACTCTAGAGGTAGAAAGGTATTTGCAGTCAAAACTTGATCAGCTGACGTAGCCTACGGTTTCGAGCACCGCCCGCTAACCGGAGAACGACCTGATGACAGCACTCGAAGTTGAGGTGGACCCAGGCGAAGCGGGCTTTGACGCCAAGCGCCTAGGTAGGTTAAGTACCCACCTAAACAAATATGTGGACAAAGGACTTCTCCCCGGCGTAAACGTATTGGTCAGTCGCGGTGAGGAAATCGTTTATCGACACATGTACGGAGCGCGCGACATGGAACGCGCATTGCCGGTGGAAGCTGACACTATTTACCGTTTTTATTCAATGACGAAGCCCATTACTTCGATCGCCATAATGCAACTATACGAGCAGGGTCTGTTCCAGTTGAAAGACCCAATATCGCGGTGGATACCTTCATTCGCGGGTAGTCAGGTTTTTGCTGGTGGGGACGCACTCCAGCCTCAAACACGTGACGCAACTAGAGACATATCGGTTCATGACCTATTGACACACACAAGTGGACTTACCTACCACTTCCATATGGCTCATCATGTAGACGAAATGTATAGAAGAGCCGGTTTCGACTGGACGAAAAGTCCAGGTGACTTAGAAAGTCAATGCGACATCCTGGCTTCGCTGCCTCTTTTGTTCGACCCAGGGAGTGAATGGAATTATTCATATTCGACCGACGTTTTGGGACGCCTTGTTGAGGTAATGAGCGGCCTAAGTCTTGATGCCTATTTGAAAAAAAATATTTTCGAGCCCATAGGTATGGTGGACACTGGGTTTTCGGTGCCGGGCGGGCAAGAGGAACGATTTGCCTCTTGCTATTACCCAGATGGCGAAACTCAACAGGCAACTTTGCTGGATGATGCTCAACGGTCTCGATACCTTCGCGAACCCGAAGCTTTTTCGGGCGGAGGCGGACTGGTTTCAACCCTAGGTGACTATCACCGCTTCACCCAGGCACTAAGGAGTGGGGGGGCTTTAAACGGTAAGAGGATTATCGGACGGAAGACCTTGGAATTTATGACTTCCAACCATCTACCGGGAGGAGTGGACCTGACTGAATACGGGCGACCGTTGTTTTCAGAAACGGCATACGACGGTGTTGGGTTTGGATTGGGTTTTTCCGTGGTGGTCGATCCAGCGAAGGCCAAGGTCTTGAGCCAGCAAGGAGAATACGCGTGGGGTGGGGCAGCTTCCACGGCATTTTGGGTGGACCCTGTCGAGGACCTAACCGTAATATTTTTAACGCAACTGCTGCCCTCGAGCACACACCCAATTAGGCCCGAGATGAAGGCGTTGGTTTATCAAGCGCTTCTGTAGCTCGTAGAACTTCTAACTAGATGTGCGCGGTACGGTCGAAGTTGGGTCTATTTGGCTAGGGCGGAAAGAATGATGAGTAAATGCCTGCGAGACTCTCGGTTATGAGCGATGAAGCTACCGAAGAGTTTGATCTCGTAATTGTCGGCACGGGATCAGGCAACAGTATCCCTGGCCCCGAGTTTGGTCATTGGAAGATAGCAATCGTTGAGAAAGGTCTGTTCGGAGGCACCTGCCTCAACGTTGGCTGTATCCCATCGAAAATGTTCGTTTACGCAGCCGATGTAGCGGAGACAATTCGAGCAGCTGAGATCTATGGACTTCAGGCTGAGCTGACGGGAGTGAATTGGTCGGCAATTCGCGACCGGGTGTTTGGACGAATTGATCCGATCGTGGAAGGCGGTGAGAGCTACCGGTTAGGTGCTGAGTGCCCCAACATCACTGTGTTTAAAGGAGAAGGCCACCTCATAGGTGAACGGACCCTTGAGGTAACTGGTGAAGATGGAGGAGTGAGCCGTATATCAGGGCGGCATGTAGTTCTGGGCGCGGGAGCCCGCCCGTTTGTGCCGCCTTACCCAGGTCTCATGGATGTTGACTTCCACACCTCGGACACAGTGATGCGTCTCGAAGTTCTTCCTGAACGAATGCTCATTTTTGGAGGTGGGTATATAGCTGCAGAGCTCGGACATGTTTTCTCGGCCTTCGGTTGTGAGGTGACCATGGTCAATCGGGGAGACAGGCTGTTGCGCCGAGAAGATGAAGATATTGCCCAACGGTTTACCGAACTAATGAGCCGAAGGTTCGATGTTCGATGCGGAGCAGAAGTCATAAAAGTCGCGCAAGAGGATGAAATCCTGCGAGTTGAGGTCAGGGTCGATGACAATGTCGAAGTCATCGAAACCGACCTCATTCTGGTCGCAGCGGGTCGAGTGCCGAATGGTGATCTAATTGGAGCTGAGTCGTGCGGGATTGCTTGCGAAGATGGACGGGTGCTGGTTGATGAGTACTTCCGAACAACAGTGCCGGGGGTTTGGGCCTTTGGTGATCTTTCTAATACCCACCAGCTGAAGCACTTAGCAAACGCTGAAGTGAGAGCTCTGCGTCACAACCTTTTGGTTGCCGACGGGGAAGTCGATACCCCGATGCACAGTGTCGACGACACGTTTGTTCCTCACGCTGTTTTCGGGCATCCACAAGTGGCGTCTGTAGGGCTTACAGAGAATGACGCACGCGAGATGGGTGTGCCGTTCGTCGTTGCACTTAAAGAGTACGGAGCGACTGCATATGGTTGGGCAATGGAAGACTCGGAGAGCTTTTGCAAGTTAATCGCTCATGCTGAAAGTCGACAGCTATTGGGTGCGCACATTATCGGTCCCCAGGCATCGACCCTGATACAGCAGTTGGTGCAAGGCATGGAATTCGGACAGACGGTAGACGAGTTGGCCTCTGGTCAGTTCTACACGCACCCAGCGTTGACGGAACTCGTAGAAAACGCCCTGCTGGAATTTTGATGTCCGCGCAACTGATCATTCGGAACTTAGGTTAATTTCCCAAAGCACCTGGTCTAAACAGTCTCCGGCCGACATTGCAGGAAAGCTGCAGGGACGTTCGGTCGAAATCGTTGATGGAACTGGAGACAGAATCGTCCAGGGGGTCGGGTGACAGAACTGAACGACGCTGAGCCGCCCCTCGTTTTGATTTGGATCGGCGACGACTCGATGCCATCCCACGGGGATTAGACCGTTAGTCAACCTTTCAAGCATGATACCGGTGTTGATGATGACGTATCCGTCCGGTGGTGTTGCATCGACCCATCGGTCTTCAATCTTGACCTGAAGTCCGCGACTAGTAGCTCTTGGTAGAGCTGTTATCAGATTGATATCTCCGTGTTCTTCTGCCCAAACATGACCGCCATCCCCGGTTTTTGGGGCTTCGTTCATAGGTGGATAGTTGATAGCTCTGGTGAGATGGGACCCATCTTTCAGCATGGTGTCGAAGAAGCTCGCGTTCACGCCGATGCCGGTAGCGATTATTCGCAAAAAGCGAGTTTGGAGTTCCACAAGGTTTTCGTGAAAAGTCGACAAGATTTGAGCAGCTTCGGGAAGGTGGTTGGAAGGAAAGACTGGGTCACCATATCGATGCGGATATCGGGCACGCAGCGGATGCCCATTTGGTAGAGGTGCTCCCCAATTCAGCATCTCCTTCCAATCTGGGGTGTGAGACACTGCTGCTGTTTCAACCAACAAGCCTGTGTAACCGCTTTGGCCTCTGGAGCCGCTAGCTATGTATTCCTCTTTGGCCTCCAAGGGAAGATTAAAGAACCTCGATAGAACGTCGTAAGTGTCGTCGAGCATTGCTTCGGAGAGGTCATGTTTGGTGTAGACGAACCCTGTAGCGAGACTCCGCATGACACCATCTACTACTGCGAGACGCTCTTTGGCGCTTCCTTGTTCGAAAGCCAATAAGTCAACGTCGAGAATTTCATTCATCATGAGCCAAGGTATGTGTAATTCGCAGGGTTGTCAGTCAGTTTTTCCGGTTAACCAAAGTTCGTACCTCTCGGTGTCGGTCCAAGCCCCCGTCAATTCGTCGAATCTTTTTGCTGGTCCAAGCATGAGCGAAGTGAGCCCGTCGCGTGCTTCTGAGCTAGACACCGAGTTCATGTTTTGTGGAAGAAGGAGTTCTTGGGTGGGAGGCGCTTCGAATGGTTGCCGAGGGACGATCGCAAGTTCAGGCAACGTTGCGAGGGCCGAATCACGCAACGCTGTATCACCTTCATAAAAAATTGGATCCTGTATCTGGTGCCATTTGTCAGCTCCCATTACTAACAAGTCGTAACCAACAGCCATATCTGCCAATAGTTGAGAGTCTGTTACACGAATTTGTAGCCATTCATGTTCAGCGGCTACCTCTTCCAATATTGCGATGCGATGTTCGAACCTCGGAATAGAAACATCCTCTTTAGCTAGAGCAACTCTGCTGACCGCCCAGACGACCTGTTCTATTTCGTGTTGGGCTATCACCGCCTCCGAAATAGCTAAATGCGCCACTGTCGGCGGATTGAATGATCCGGGATATATCGCAGTGGCCATATCAGATACGTCTACCAGTCAACGACCGCAGAGCTCTCGGGTTGCCGCCAAGTTTAATTTCGACATCCCTGTTGATTCCGTGCGCAAGGTTGTCCCACATCCGGTCAATCAATTGAGCGCAAAGGACATCGTCGTCACGCACCCCATCTGCCGAAGAACGACGCAGGAAGGGGATGCAGTAGGCGTTTAGGCCGATTAATGCCGAAGCTAATCCTAAGTCCAGAGGCGCTGCCCCTGCTTCGCGAGATAGCTGAACCCTGAGTTCTATATTTTCACCGAGAACCTGGATTATTGGCAGTGCGAGTTCCTCGTATGCCGCTCGAGGAACTTGGTGTCGATTGGATAACGCTTGGGTAGCACTTCGCGCTGCTTCGTCTCCGAGTCTCAATGTTTGGAGTCTTATTCCAGCGAACCAAGCGGCCTTTCTGTTCAGCTTTTGGGGAGGAGGGAACCGAGATCGGGTTTGTTTCGGAGATGGCGCAGTTTTCAAGACGCGATCATATTCAGCTCGACGACCTGGGTCAGACAAGACGAACCAGGCATCGTTAATCTGGCGCATTACAGCCGAATCACCAGACTGTCTATCGGGGTGATGGACAAGTGCTAGTCGTCGATAGGCACGTTGTAGAGACTCTTGAGTACTGCCAACTGGGACCCCTAATTGTTCGTACAACGATGGGTTGACCACCTTGCTCTTGGAATCGTCCATAGGTCAGTTTCTCAGCGCGATATGTCCAGGGTCTCCTGGCTCCAACTCACCTATTACCGCTGCGAAGTGACCCACTTCTGTGAGTTCTGCAACAGCATCGACAGCAGCGGACGCGTCACAAGAGAATAGAAGGCCTCCCGAGGTTTGAGCATCGCAGAGAATGAGGCGCTCAGTAAAGGATCCGCCACTTAAAAATGGTTCAAGAAAATCTAGGTTTCTTTCGGTGCCTCCAGCCACGAAACCACCTTCAACCAGGTCATTAGTGCCAGGTAGAAGTGGAACCGATGTTGTTTCGACTGAGGCAGATAACCCACTCGCTGATGCCAGCTCATAGAGGTGACCGAGGAGGCCGAACCCCGTAACGTCTGTGGCTGCTGAGGCCCCCACTCGAGAGGCAGTTTTGGCCGCCGAGGAATTGAGGCGAGTCATTTCTCGAACGCCCGCAAGGTAAACCTCATTTAATGAACCGTCTTGTGAAATGGCTTCAGGGTCGGAACGCTTTAAAGCTGTTGCCAATAAACCTGTTCCTATTGGTTTTGTTAGGACCAGAGCTTGACCCGCTTCACCTCCGCCATTGGTAAGAAGTTCTTCAGGTGCAACTTCGCCCACGATAGACATCCCGTACATTGGTTCAGGTCCATCAACGGTATGACCGCCGGCTACGACCCAGCCGCCCTCATCAGCAGCCATCTGACCTCCGATGAGGACATCGCCGAGGATCTCCAAGGCAAGTTCCTCCCTCGGCCACGCGACCAGGTTGAGTGCGAATAATGGCTCGCCTCCCATGGCATAAATGTCGCTGACGGCGTTAGTCGCGGATATCTGACCCCAGAGTTTTGGGTCATCAACTATTGGGGTGAAAAAGTCGGCTGTGGCAGCTAGAGCATTCCCATCTGAGCGTTGCCACACGGCAGCGTCGTCGCTATTTTCTGTGCCGACCAGAAGGTCGGGATGACTAGGATTTGGCAAGTGACGCAACACGTGCGCCAAGTCACTGGGACCGAGCTTGCAAGCTCAACCAGCGCCGTGGCTGTATTGGGTCAGTCGAATCAAACTTGTCACGCCACCACGGTAGTACCCAAGGACTAGTTCACCGTATATGTGCTCATTGTCTCAAGGAAAATTTGCATTCCCTGATCGCGGTCAATTTTGTAAGCAACTTCGCAGTTGAGTGGTTGATCTCCCCATCCGCGTTGATCCACAACCGTCATGCCCCGTGTGTGCGCTCCCTCGGTTTCAACGGTTACGTTCCGAAGTTCGAACTCAAATAATTCCGGGTGAGTTATAGCAAGAACAGCGCATGGGTCGTGCAGAGGGACCCGCTGCCCGCGAGTTCTCTTCTGGTACGACATGAGATAAAAGTCGAAAAGATCGGCAGCGAAACTTGCTACTTGATTATTGATGCTTCGGAGGTCTGCGATGATTTGTTCATCAATACCGAATTCATGAGTGAGGTTAAGCCCAGCCATTCGAAACGGTTTTATACCAGCGCTAAAAACAATTGAGGCAGCATGGGGGTCAGCCCATACATTGAATTCGGCTGTGGCGGTGACGTTACCCACTGTTGCGCTCCCACCCATGATCGATATGCCGGCAACGCGCTCGACTATGTCGGGTGCTTGTTGCACGGCTAAAGCAATATTTGTAAGAGGTCCGATGGGCACCAGCCACACGTCGTCATTGTCGCGAACGGTGTCAATGATGAAACGCACTGCATCTGAGCTTTTGGCAGAGCGTGTGACTGTTGGCCGGGATGGTCCATCTAATCCTGTTTTGCCATGGGCCTCTTCGGCATGTCTTGGCGGTAATAAAATGGGTTTTTCGGCGCCTGCATGCACCTCAACGTCAAGACCAACAAGTTCTGTGAGGAGAAGAGCATTGTCGGTGGTTAAGTCCAACGGTGCATTACCTGACACAGTCGTGATTCCTAGAATTTCGGTCAACTTGGCGGCCATCATGATCGCTACAGCATCGTCGTGTCCGGGGTCGCAGTCGATGATGATTTTGGGCTTCATATTCTTGCCATCCCGGGGCCGTTCACGTCCGTGTCTCCCCAATAGTGGGGCAGTCTTAGGTACCCAACTCTTGGTAAGTCAAGCGCGGGTTTCAGTCCTTGATGAAGTTTGAGTCTTTGGATGGAACGAACGTGACTCAACATTTCGTAAAAAACCATCCAAAGGGAGCCCTCTAGGTCATAGGTGATACTGCTGCCCTGTGGATCGTCGGTGCTTGCCCCTCTCGGAAGGGTGGTAATTACGTACTTCCAAAACTCGGTGCCTCTAACCGTTTGCGTTTCCGATCTGAGCAGTTCTATGGGCTGTTCTTCGACGAGTCTTGTCAGCCAACCGATCCCCAAGTTTAAATGGCTCAAGATGTCCGGTATTTGCGAGAATAAATCAGTATCGAGAACTCGGTCCCATTTGTTGTTAGGTCCCATCTGATGCTCGGCCCAGTTAATTGGGTCGGGAATGTCACCGTTGGGCCATAGAAGGTGGCCCGCTCGTCTTTTAGTGAACACAAGGGCATCCCATGCGATATGAGAGACTTGTCTTCTGCAGGACCACCACATCCATTCTTTTTCGGGCGAGGTGTCGTGGAAATCCAGTTGGTCGTCTGACAGGTCTGCCAGTTCGGCTTCTACCCAATCGACGATGTGGGGGTACCAAGGCATTGCCCCCGACTCTGAAGAAGTTGGCATCTCGAGGATGCTGGGGTCTGTTAGAGCCATGTGACGAAGCTAGTCGTGCGCCTTGGATAGTTGCTGTTTAGCTAGGTAGTTCTTCGAAGGAACGCGGGCTTGGACAGTTACAGACGAGATTCCTGTCACCGTGAGCGCCATCAATTCTGCTTACAGGTGGCCAGTATTTGTCCGCAGAGCTTGAAGGGAGCGGGAAGGCGGCTTCTTGTCGCGTGTACGGATGACGCCAATCGTCTTTTAGTAGGTCTTCGGCTGGGTGTGGAGCATTTACGAGAGGATTGTCTTCGGCGGGCCATTCACCTGATTCGATTCGTGCAATTTCTCTTCTGATTTCGATCATGGCATCGCAAAAGCGGTCGATCTCTTGCTTTGACTCACTTTCGGTTGGTTCAACCATCAATGTGCCCGGCACTGGGAAGGACATCGTTGGGGCATGAAAACCGTAGTCAATCAGTCTCTTTGCTATGTCTTCAACGGTTACGACCTCTGATAGCTGTCTCAGGTCCAAGATGCATTCATGGGCGACCAATCCGTTTTGTCCGCGATATAAAACTGGATAGCTGTCGTCTAGCCGCAGTGCGATGTAGTTGGCATTTAAAATCGCGACTGCCGTGGCGCGCTGCAGCCCTTCGGCTCCCATCATCGCTATATACATCCATGGAATAGGGAGGATTCCTGCAGACCCCCATGGAGCTGCTGCTATGGCTCCACTTCCGGTTACTGGTCCAGCCTCGGGGACCAGCGGGTGATTGGGCAAGAAAGGAGCTAAATGTTCTCTTACCGCGACCGGGCCTATTCCCGGCCCCCCTCCTCCGTGAGGGATGCAGAAGGTTTTGTGGAGGTTGAGGTGGCTTACATCTGCTCCGAACTGTCCTGGTGCGGCAAGTCCGACCAGGGCATTTAAGTTTGCTCCATCAACGTAGACCTGGCCGCCGGCTTCGTGGATTGTTCGACAGATCTGGACGATCCCTTCCTCAAATACCCCATGTGTCGACGGGTATGTGACCATTATCCCGGCAAGAACATCTTCATACTCAGCAACTTTGACTTGTAGGTCGTTGAGATCGATATCGCCATCATGATCGCATTCGACAACGACGACTTTGAGTCCTGCCATAACCGCTGAAGCAGCGTTAGTCCCATGCGCTGAGGAAGGAATAAGGCAGACATCTCGTTGATCTTCGCCTCGGGACTCGTGATAACGCTTAATGGCTAGAAGGCCAGCGAACTCTCCTTGCGAGCCAGCATTAGGTTGTAGCGAAATTTCGTCATATCCAGTGCACGCGAGCAGCCAGTTGCTTAGCTCTTCAATTAGTTCCATGTAACCCCTTGCTTGGTCTAGAGGTGCGAAGGGATGGATGTCCGCGAACTCTGGCCAAGTAATCGGTGTCATTTCACTCGCGGCATTGAGTTTCATTGTGCAACTACCGAGAGCAATCATGCTTCGGTCCAAAGCTATGTCCTTGTCAGACAGTCGGCGGATGTATCGGAGCATTTCGGTCTCTGAGCGGTAGGTATTAAAAACTGGATGATCCAGGTAGCTGGAAGAACGTTTTAGACGTTGAGGTATTCCTTTTTGGGCGTCAAAGGTTTGTGGGCTTTCGCTGTCGTTTAAGAATGCCTGAACTAAGTGATCAAGGGTCTCCGCATCGCAGGTTTCGTCGAAGGTCACAGCAACGCTGTCTGAGTCAACGAACCGAATATTTATTCCCTCTCCGAGAGCGCGTTGCACAACTTCTGCTGCCTCATCTGGAACCTGAATGGTAAGAGTGTCGAAAAATGCCTGATTAGAAATAGTGAACCCAGCAGATTCAAGTTTTGCGGCGAGGGCGGCAGTAAGGCTGTGGACCCGTTGAGCGATCTTCTTCAGACCATCGGGGCCATGGTAAACGGCGTACATAGATGCAATGACTGCAAGTAAAACCTGAGCTGTGCATATATTGCTCGTGGCCTTTTCGCGACGGATATGTTGCTCACGAGTTTGCAGTGCCAATCGTGTTGCTGGGCGACCTCCACTGTCGACTGAGACACCAACTAACCGACCTGGGAGAGCTCGTTTGTGTTCTTCTCGTGCCGCAAGGTAGCCGGCGTGGGGACCCCCAAAGCCGAGTGGAACCCCGAAACGTTGTGAAGTTCCTACGACTAAATCAGCCCCCAATTCTCCGGGAGGGGTCAGAAGGCAGAGGGCCAAAAGATCCGAAGCGACGCAAAGAATTCCGTCATTTCCGTGGACTGCTTCCGCGATGTGGCTGATATCGCGAATGTCACCTGAAGAGCCCGGGTATTGGACTAAAACTCCGTAGCAATCGGCGGGATCGAGATCTTGCCAGGCGTTACCAACTTGTATGTCGATGTCCAACGCTTCGGCACGAGTTCGGACCACATCGATGGTTTGCGGGTAACAGTCCGAATCGACGAAGAATTTTTGTCCACTAGCTTTTGTTAGCCGCCTCGCCATGGTCATTGCCTCAGCTGCAGCAGTGCTTTCATCCAGCAACGAACTGTTAGATATCTCCATCCCGGTAAGGTCACAAACCAGTGTTTGGTAGTTGAGAAGAGCTTCCAGCCTGCCTTGGCTTATTTCTGGTTGGTAGGGCGTGTAAGCGGTGTACCAACCAGGGTTCTCGAGGACTCGACGGACCACCACGGCGGGTGTCACTGTGTTGTGATAGCCGAGCCCTATCAATGATTTCATTGGCTTGTTCAAACTTGCTATTCGTTGAATTTGGGCAATGGCATCAACTTCAGTTAGAGGATTCGGAAGATTAAGTGGTTCGTGTGTGCGGATTGCAGCGGGGACAACGGCAGTGCACAGCTCCTCGAGGCTGAGATAACCGGTAGCTGAGAGCATCAAAGCTATTTCGTCGTCGCTTGGGCCAAGGTGCCGGACGAGAAAGTCGGGTTGAGGGTTAAGTTCTTGCATGTGTAAGTCTCAATTTCGGCTGTAGTTGTGGGGAACGAATGGCAGAGCGCTGATTTGGCAAGGGACCTCTTTGCCCCGTACTTCAGCAACCAAAGTGCTTTCAGAGTGCGAAATGATTGGGTCGACATAGCCCATGGCAACTGGTCGATCACAGGTGGGTCCGAAGCCTCCGCTGGTGACAATTCCGACTTCCAGGCCTTCGTCAGTTCGTAGTTTTGCCCCGTCTCGGATCGGCCGCTTAGTTAGAGAGGAAATTCCTACTCGAGTTCTGTCAGTGCCACCTGAGAATTGAGCAAGTATGACCTCGGCGCCAGCAAAAGTAGGCTCGTCGCGTCGGCGGCGGGGGATTGTCCATCCGAGACGAGCCTCCACTGGAGTAATGGTTTCGTCGAGTTCATGGCCGTAAAGACATAGTCCGGCTTCAAGCCGCAGACTGTCCCTGGCCCCTAGACCACAAGAGCTGACGGTCTCGTCATGAAGGAGCATTTCTGCGAGTTTCACAGCATCGTCAGCCGGAACGATTAGCTCGAAGCCGTCTTCTCCGGTGTAACCGCTACGGCTGATAGCACATTCGATTCCGTCAATTGAGAACTGGCCCGAAGCCATGAAGGTCAGATCTGCGATTGTTGAGTCGAAGCCTGACAGAACTGTCACCGCTTTTGGCCCCTGGAGTGCCACTTGAGCGAGGTCCTCTCGGATATGGATTTCCGTGTAATCGCCAAGAGCTGTTTCGATGCAGTGAAGATCACTCTCCACTCGTGAGGCGTTTAAAACCAATCGAAGTTGGGTGTTGCCTCTCGAGATGATGAGGTCATCGATGACACCTCCTTGGTCATTAGTTAAGAGCGCGTACCTCAGACGACCCACTTCGAGGTCTTGGATGGAAGCGGGTGAGACAAGTTCCAGCGAATCGATGACTTCAGGCAGTGAGGTCCCTGGTTTGGGAACGAGATCAACGATCCCCATATGGCTGACATCAAAGAGCCCTGCGGAGGAACGCGTAGCTAGATGCTCGTCGAGGATGCCGCCGAAACTGAGAGGCAATTCAAAACCAGCGAACGGCGCAAATTTCGCTCCTCGGTCGCGATGCAGCGAATGCAGGGGCGACTGTTTGGATATTCGAGTTTCGGAAGGTTCGCTCATAGCTCACTAGCCCGCGTCGAGTTTCATGCCCCGCGCTGTCCCGGAACCTGAGAGATTGGCCGCTTAGCGCAGTTTTCCCCTTCGGTGGAGCCAGCCGAAGCCGACTCTCTTTCCAGCGTTGCTTCTTCCCTGCGGTCCGGAGGCCTGAGAGTTTCCCGGGGCGGTTGCTCCTTCGGCGCCGGTCAACCGCAATAGCGGTTAACCAGACTCTCCCACTGGGCGTTGGCAGCAAACGTCATCTTAATCGTGGCGCACTCGCAAGGGTGTGATCAGTTGTGAGTGCGGTACTACGTTGAGAGCAACTACTTGAGAAAATCCGCTATGCGGTCCTTTGGGCGGCCAATTATCGCATTGTCGGACCTAACGAGAACCGGGCGCTGCATCAAAGCTTTGCGTTCAAGTAGGAGTTCCACGACGGCTTCGGGGTTATCCACATAGTCATCGGGGTCTAGCCCCAATTCTTTGAATTTCGAGTCCTTGCGCACTAGGTCCTCTACTGGGTCTTCTAGGACAGAGGCAATGTGTTCTAAAGTCTCGCGATCTGGCGGTGACTTCATATAGAGGACGACATTTGCATCAACGTTTTCCTCCTCAGCGACCGCTAAGGCGTTTTTGGACGAACCTCAATGGGGGTTGTGGTAGATCGTGACTTTAGGCATTGGCGCTCCTCGACATTTCAGATAGGACCGTATCAGCGTTTGAAGCCTTCTTGGATCCGCTCGATCATGTCAGGGGCGACGCCAGGTCCTTTTTCTCTCGCCCATTTGAGGCCATCTTCTCGGGTCATCTCAGCAAGTAACCGCATCTGCTTTTTTTCCTCTCGCAATGTGTGCCATGAATTCGTTGCGACAGTTTCGGCCCAGTCGTTAGTGGTCGCTTCAAGTTCGGCTTCAGGTACACACCGGTTAGCGAGACCAATTTGGATTGCCTCGACTCCTTCGACGACTCGTCCGCTGTACATGATGTCGCGAGCAACCAAGGGGCCAACTCGCTCCGGCAAGCGATTAGTCATTCCCCACGTGGGAACCATGCCCCATTTCCCATGTGTGTCGCAGAAACGCGCGTCATCAGCACAAATGAGCAAATCGCATGCTAAGGCCAGCTCCAATGCACCTGTATAGCAATGACCGCGTACCGAAGCTATTACCGGTTGAGGCATGCGTTCGATTAAGTCAAGTGTCTCCGCCTGCTGGTATGGGTTGACCAACTTGTCACCCTTTTCGATCGCCTTTAGATCGTTTCCGGCAGAGAACGACCGGCCGGCTCCGGTAAGGATCACTACTCCGATTTCATCTGGTGAATCAGCAATGTCGGATAGGAGCGATCTGAGCTGTTCAAATAGCAAAGGACTCAAAGCATTGAGCGCTTCGGGTCGATTCAGAGTGAGAGTGGACACTCCATCATGATCGGTTCGTACTACTAATGAACTGTTGGTGTCATTCATGCTTGCAGTGTCCCACACAGCGGAACCGCTAGCTACGCGATACGACGTTGGGCTTCCAGATCAGATGCATCTGCGGCCTCGACTTCTTCTCGACTCACACCGAGCATGAAAAGAATTGCATCTAGGTACGGAACATTAAGAGAAGTGTCGGCCGCCCCTGCCAATACAGGTTTAGCGTTGAACGCGATTCCCAGCCCTGCTTTTTGCAACATCGGTAGGTCATTAGCTCCATCGCCAATAGCGACAGTTTGTTCCAAAGAGATGCCCTCGTTGAGTGCGATATTTTCGAGGAGGGTTGCCTTGGCTTCGGGATCAATAATGTCGCCTTCAATCCGCCCGGTTAGGACACCATCGACAACCTCGAGTTTGTTGGCGTACGAGTGATCGATGCCCAGTTCTTTGGCTAACTCGTCTGTGAAGTGAGTGAAGCCTCCGCTGATTATCGCCACCCGGTATCCGAGGCGTTTCAACGTTCGAATGAAAGTCCTGGCACCTGCGGTAAGTACCATTCGTGATTTAGAGCGATTGATTATTTCGACCCCTGCGCCGGCTAACAATTGGACCCTCTGTTTCAGTGCCTCGGAGTAATCAATTTCACCCCGCATGGCCTGCTCGGTTAGGCGACTTATTTCCTCGCCATGACCTGCCTCATCGGCCAATAAATCGATCACCTCATTGCGAATGAGGGTCGAATCGACATCAAGAACTACTAGACGGCTAGAGCGTCGAGACAAGCCATGAGGCTGAACTGCAATATCGATACCTTCTTGTGCCGCTACGTCCATGAGCGATGCTCTTAATTTTTCTGGGTCTGCACCTTCAACTAGAAATTCGTAACTCCAGACCGGAAATCGCGAGAGGCGATGAATTCGATCGATGTTGGCACCGCTCGACGTAATCGCACCACTGGTTCGCGCTAGAGAACTCGGGGAAAGCTCAGAGGCCAATGCCGTAACGACGTGCCGCTTAACGTGCTGAGTTGGGGTGGAATCGATGACCTCAAAATCAATATCTAAATCTCGTTCCCAACCGAACAAGAGAACTTCCTTAGCCAAATCCTTTCCCGTTGGGACAGAGACGGCTAAACCCAGAGTGAGTTGACGCCTGACTACGACTTGCTCGATGTCTTGCAACTCAGCGTCAAGGGAAGACAGAAGAGTCAAGAGTTCAGTAGTTATGCCCGGCCGGTCTTGGCCAGTCACTCTGATCAATATGGTCTGGGGGAGGGCCACTTCTTTGACCGTACAGCGCTGAGTCGAACTGTTCTAGAACCCTGACGAACATATTTCACTTCGGGCTTTTGTGATACTGAACAATCATGACCGGCATTAAAAATCGGGAAGCTGTCCCAGAAAGATCCGCCAGGTTTTGATAGGAAGGGCCTGTCGTTCCGAATTGCGGAAATTGTATGAACTCTCTGATTCAGGTACTCCGTAGCTTTCCCAAGTGGCTTCAACAGAGTGCTCCGGGCCTCACGCTAGTTGCCGGCGCCACCACAGCGGCTTTATGGATTAACGCTGTCACTAATTTGTCAGCTGGAGCCATTGCATTGGGTTTCGGACTTTGCTTCGGAAACATTTCTCTCGGTTCAGGGCGCGCGCAGGTTGGCTTGACGTTTTCCTCACGACGCCTGTTGAGAGTGGGCGTGGTCTTGTTGGGGTTTCGGTTAAGTATTTCCGAGCTTCGTCAGAGCATGAACTGGTTGGACGCGCTCATGGTGGTCACCCTGGTTTCGCTGACTCTGTGGGGAGTTGGCCGCGTGTGTAAAGCATTCGGTTTATCGCCAGACTTCGGACGACTTCTTGGAGTCGGATACGCAGTTTGTGGTGTTTCAGCGATAGCGGCTGTAAAGCCGTTAACGAAGGCAGAGGAAGAAGAAGTGGCCTACGCAGTCGGAGTAGTCACACTTTTTGGAACCCTGTCGATGGCGTGCTACCCAGTTATCGGAGCGATTGCCAACCTCGCGCCCGAAACATTTGGTTGGTGGGCAGGCTCAGCGATTCACGATGTTGCTCAAGTGGTTGCGACGGCAACGATGCGAGGAGATGAAGCTCTGGAAACAGCGGTTGTTATCAAACTTGGACGCGTCGCGCTCCTGGGACCGATCCTTGTATTTGTGAGTATGAAAACTCGAGGTCGAGCCAACTCCGAGAGGTCGGCCGCCGTAAAAGCTATCCCCCTGTTCGTAGTTGGCTTCATACTCGCCGTAGTGGCCCGGTCGATTGAGATTTTGCCGATCGGCACCCTCGAACTACTAGATGACATGAGGAAGATCTTTCTCACGGCGGCGATGGTTGGAGTAGGAGCCCTAGTGAAGTTGAGAAGTCTGGTGTCGATGGGTCGTGGACCGCTTAACGCTGGGTTTATTTCTTGGCTCCTACTCGCGGGTATAGCGTTCGTCGTAAGCGGACTCATGACCTAAAAGAACATGAACGTCGTTAGGCACTGACAGTCTTGGTACCTAGGGGAGTACCTTTTGAAGTAGATGTCGGATGTTTGGGAGCGTCGTGGTCGAGGTTAAGGGAAATTGTGAAGAAGACTTTCTGTTGGTTCAAGAGGCATTTGAGGCAAATTTCGACTCAGGTGAAGAACTCGGGGCTAGTGCTGCGGTAACGGTTGATGGTCAGCCTGTCGTCGATCTATGGGCGGGCAGCAAGAACCTTGCAGGAGAGCCTTGGCAAGAAAACACAATCGTTAATGTGTACTCCACAACAAAAACGATGGCGTCTATCTGCATGCTTATGCTGGCGGATCGTAATTTGATCAAATTCTCTGATCCTGTAGCGAAGTATTGGCCTGAGTTTGCAGCAAACGGTAAAGACGAAGTGCTGGTGAGCCACGTCATGACTCACCAGACCGGATGTTCGGGGTTCCCAAGAGTCATTGCGGCTCGCGAGCTATACGATCATGAGCTTTGTGCGTCTTTATTGGCGGAGATGGAACCATGGTGGAAGCCGGGCACGGCACCGGGATATCACGCGTTGACCCAGGGCACTCTTCAGGCCGAAATTCTGCGCCGGGTCGATGGACGGACGTTGGGAAGATTTTTCAAGGAAGAAGTCAGTGAACCTCTTGAAGCCGATTTTTACATTGGCTTACCTACTTCGGAAGGAAGTCGCGTAGCTGAGTTAGACCCCCCTGATCGGAGTATTGACGAACTGGTTGAGGTTGAACCGGATTCCGTCGCAGCAAAGACCTTTGGCAGCTGTGTTCTTGATGGCACAGAAACAGCTACCGATGAGTGGAGAGAGGCGGAGATACCTGCTGCGGGTGGTATTGGAAATGCTCGGTCTATTTCTCGCGTTCATTCTGCAATAGCGTGCGGCGGGACAGTCGATGGGGTCACGATAGTTAGTTACGAAACCATCGAGGCCGCGTTGGAGCGTCAGACCTTCGAACGTGACCTAGTGCTGGGACTAGGGGTTCCTTACGGTATGGGCTTCGGTATCAATCATGAGCGAGTCCCACTCACTCCGAGTCCGAGAACTCTTTATTGGTTCGGTTGGGGAGGTTCGATGGGGGTGATGGATCTAGATCAACGAGTAACCATTTCCTACTCAATGAACAGAATGGCCGCTGGTCTAGTTGGCGATTCGCGTGCATTTAATCTTATAGCGGCAACGTATGCAGCTCTGGAGAAAGCAAAAGGCTAGATCCGTTTGAGAACTAGATCGCTTGGATCTCTTGAATGACGTCCGGCGGCAGGTCCGCAGGAATTTCAGGTGATGCACTTGCGCCTATTGCATCGGTGAGACCGCCGAACCGCTCCGAGACAGCGGCAGCTATCTCATCGTGTCTTCCAACGGCTGCGAAGAGTCTGACAACGTCGTCGCTCACCAGAGCTGCCATTTTGGACCAGCCGTTGTTCTTGGATAGGTGATTGAGTTCTTGGCCTAGATCAAGGAGGTCATGTTGTTCAAAAACTGGCCAATATGCCTTGGTGCTCCCGTAAAAGCCGATTCGATATCTAACCCAGTCCATCATTTTCTCTACCGATTCATCGTCTGGTCCGGTACAAAGAAAACCTCCGCCGCTTATTTCAAAACGGTCACGAGTCAGCAAGTTCTCTTGGAGTCCCTTCTCTAATTGAGGCAGCACCTTCTCCTCGAGATATGGGCGCGTGCAGAAGGCGTGGAGCCTTACCCCATCACAGACGCGGCCCGCTGTTCGCAGCATCGCAGGTCCGACCGCAGCCATAGTGATCTTAGGCAATGGAACGGTCAAAGGTTCAGGCGTGAAATTGGGAGTCATGAGAGTGAAGTTGTAGAACTCGCCTTGGTAGTTCAAAGGTTCGCCGGTTAACCACGTGTTCCAAATGGCTCTTATGGACTCAACGTATTCCCGCATTCGTGCAGCTGGAGCCGACCACTTAACGCTAAAGCGACGCTCATTGTGGCCACGGACCTGGCTTCCTAGGCCCAATTCGAAACGGCCAGAACTTGCTTGTTGTAGGTCCCATCCGATGTTGGCAGCGTTCATGGGACTTCTGGGGAAGGCGATAGCGACCCCGGTTGCTAGTTCCAGCCTTTCCGAGTGGACTGCGGCCACTGCCAGAGGTAGGAAAGGATCGTGTCTGTTCTCAAGAGCGACAATTCCGTCGTAGCCGTCGGCCTCGATGCGCTGAATTGCTTCGGGAATATCGTTTAAGTCGGCTTGTGGGAGGGTGGCAAATACCTTCATCGTTGTTATCTCTTAGGTAGGACGTCGGCAAACGTGTCCCACTGTTTCCAGTCAGGCTCGGGTGGTGCAACTGAGCCGCCTGGAGCGAATTCGGAGATGGTCCCCGATTCGAGATCGTGGATGTAACGGGGGCAGTTAGGAAAAATTCTGGTTAATTGAACTTCGACCACTGCCTCGGCTCCATCGAAGTCTGATAGCGCTGCTTCGTCGAGCAGAATGCTGGCGGTGCCGTGAATTCGAATTCGATTGGCTTTTGCGTTCTGTCGGATGAACAGCAATGCGACATTGCTGGTTTCTTGGATGCTCCCTAAGGACCGGTACATACCGTTTCCGTCGTAGGACGGGAACCGCAGGGTTTGGTGATCGAGAACTTTGACGAACCCAGGGCGACCGCCTTTGTAAGAAACGTCGGGAAAACCTTCGCCATCTACGGTCGCCAAGAAGAAATAGCTAGCTCGCTCCAGATATGCAGCAGTCTGATCATCTATTGACGTGCTTACGGTTACTTCGTTGAGACGGTCTGCCAGCCTCCGCGCATCGAAGTGGTCTTGCATGGCTCTCGCCCCGGTTCCGTACAGTTCGCCAGGAGATTCAGTCATAGGTACAGACTAGGCCGAGAGTAAAGAGCGCCTCCTTGTTACGGAGTGGGTTTGTGTGCTTTACGGGAACCAGCCTCCCAGTCCTCCATAACCGGAGCTGATTCGAGCGTTCCTAGGACGTTTATTTGAGGAGGTTCGCGGAGTGATCGCTTCATCTCTGCGAAGCCCGGGAAGCTGGCTAACTCGATGACAGCGTTCCACAGGGGAACCGCGTCATCGTCACTCGGCACTCTTGAAATAACGGGACCAAAAAAAGACAGGCCTGTAGGTGGTTGAAACGAGATGATCGGAGTTCCTACGTCTCGGCCGGTTCGGGAAAGAGCCAGTTCAGTTTCGTTTTCAATTACGTCGTCCCACTCAGAATTATCCACGGCCACGGCATGCCTGGTCGGTAGGCCCGCGGTTGCGAGACACCTTTCCGTGTGTTCAACAGTGCCCAGTTGTTTTCGTAAACCCGGTTGTTGATCTAGTTCCCAATAGTGGGTACCAAATGCCGCATACAGAGCTGACATGGCACTGCGTCCCTCTTCTTCTCGGACCTGTGCCGCCGCCCTTAGAAAACGAAGCCCCGAGGTATGTCCTTGTTCGTAGCCGGCTGGAAAGTCAGTGTCGTAGTTCTTCTCTTTGTTAAGTATCCGCAACGAGATAAATCGCCAATCAACCGAATAGTCAGTTTGGGCAGCGACTTTCTCTATCCACCTGGAGGTCACCCAAGCAAAAGGACAAATAGGATCCCAAAAGAACTCGATGTCGTAATTGTCTTCACTCATACCCGACATGGTTACCACGTCTGCGCCTATGGTCGATTGGGTGAGTGAAAATGAACAAATCCCGGGCAGTATTCCGGAGCCAGAAATGCTCGATTCGGCTGGCGGGGGACGTATAGCTCTCCATTGTCTCGGAGGAGAGGGACCGCCGGCACTCTTCGTTCACGCTACGGGTTTCAATGCCCGCACCTATGGTCCATTTGTCAGCGGTCTCGTTGACCGATTCACAATATGGGCCCCGGATTTGCGATCTCATGGATGGAGCACTCCACCTAGCGATGGCGACTATGAGTGGACGAGCCTTGCAGAGGATTTATTAGTTGTGGTCGACCATCTTGAAATCAAGACAGGGGAACTTGACTGTGTCGGTCATTCTGTAGGCGCCGCAACCCTTCTGTTAGCGGATGCTTCCCGGCCCGGTTTGATACGGCGCATGTATGGCTATGAACCGGTTATGTGGAGACCCGGTGAAGCTTTCCCACCGGGCCAGAACCCACTGATCTCGGGAGCCGAAAAAAGGCGCGAGGTCTTTGGCTCTCGAGCCGAAGCCCTGGAGAGATTTGCCAGCAGACCACCGTTTTCTACCTGTAGGTCCGATGCACTGCATAGCTATGTCGCGAATGTCTTCGAGGATCTAGAAGACGGCACGGTGCGTTTGCGGTGCAGAGGTTCCGAAGAAGCTCGGGTCTATGACGGTGAACGAGTGTCGACGAACGACAAAATCCGCAACTGCAAAGCAAAAGTTGTGATCGGTAAGAGTGGTGACCATGGTTTCGGAAATCTTGGAGAACCAGCGGCAGAAGCCCTAGATAATTCTCGAACGATTGATTACGAGGGTTTGACTCACTTTGGTCCACTTGAAGCACCCGGTCGTTTGTCCAGTGATGCATTGGCAGCATTGTCGGTCTCTTAACTAATAGGGGTAATGCCCTGCGTTGAGAGGAACGAAACGATTTCTTCAATGAGGACATCGGGCTGATCCTTGTGTGCGATATGTCCACACTGTGAAATGAACTTACCGACTGCTTGTGGGACCCTCTGGACAATTCCATGAACCATCTCCGCGGTGGCATATTCGTCTTGGTCTCCTTGCAATACCAGTAAAGGACAAGAGATGTCGCCGAGAATTCCGCAGATGTCAAAGGTCTTAAAACTTGGGTCCAACCAAATTGTGGACCAGCGATCAAACGCAGTATCTGGCTGATGGTGATGGCGTGCCATGCCCTCGACGATTTGATCGCGTCGCTCTTTCGCGACCCGCACTCCGTTCAGCCCGGCTGGTTCAACGAAAATATGTGCGGCGATAGTAATTGCTCCGACTGGATCTAAAAGGTCGGACGCGGCCGCTATTAATGCAATCGATGCTCCATCGCTATGGCCAAGGAGGATCGGTTGGCTTATCTCGAAATTTTGAAGAAGAGCGGGCAATATTTCCAAAGCCTCGCGATGCATGAAATCTGGTCCGTACTGGGCTGGGCCTGATTCGGATCGCCCGTATCCGCTTCTGTCATATGCGACAACCGGTAAACCTGTCGCGACGTGAATACGGTCAGGAAAGTCGCGCCATTGGGTGATTGACCCCAGCCCCTCGTGCAACATGACGATGGTCGGCCCAACTCCGATCGCCCCCGTCGTCTCAACAGCTAGGCGAAGGCCCGATATCTCGTGAATATCAGTCATGAGTCTTTGTCGCTGATTGGCCGACTAGGCATGAATTTGCAGCTACTTTGCCGGTAATGGTGTTTAGTCCGATCATTGGAACCCTGATCTATCTCCTCGATCGCGACAGTAATAGTGTTCTGCTGATAAATCGTGATGCCCGACCTGATGATGATCATTACGGAAAGTTCAACGGCCTCGGGGGAAAACTCGAAGTAGATGAGTCAGTGATAGCCGGAGCACTTCGCGAACTTACAGAAGAGGCCGGCGTGACAGCCACTTCGCTTTCTTTGAGGGGCACCATCAGTTGGTCAAATTTCGGTCCCAAACGTGAGGAGTGGTTGGGCTTTGTTTTTCTTGCAGATGCTTGGGAAGGGGAACTCTTGTCTAGTAACGATGAAGGCTCGCTTGTTTGGGTCCAACTGGAACGGCTCTTGCAAGCGTGTGACCCTAACCCGGGCCTCCGAGCCTCAGCGGACCTTCCGATGTGGGAAGGAGATCGCCATTTTATACCTTTGGTGTTTGATAATGATGAGCGACAGTTCCACGGATCGATGCCCTATGACGGCGACAAACCCCTTGGTTGGACCTACCAAAGGGTGTAGCGGTTAGAGCCGGACATACTCGTAGTCAACGGGCTGAGTGTTAATTCCCGCTGTGGGAGCTGAAATCCAACTCGCCATTTGACCAGCTTCATATACCGGCTGCATTAAGGAGAGCACGAAGTCTCGGTCTGAATCAGTTGGGAGGAAGTTAGGCGCCAACTCATTCCACTCAGCCTCGGAAGTTATTTCACCGTCGGGAGTAACAAATTGGTTTTGATGCACTCCAACTTGTCGGTGGAATGCCTCGTGAGGGAGTCCCAGCTGAAGGTCAACCCCGTTTTCTTCGAGGATGCGGTTCCATCGACGTAGACCTTTTGCGCAGTCATCAATGTAGGAGCGTCTTAGCTGCTGGTTTACAACCGCGATCGCGGGTCGAGTCGTTTCAGTCCACTGGCCATCCACTATTTCGATTATTGAGTCCTGTTCATCGACCAGTAAGTGATCATCTTTATAGGAATCCTCAGCGAACCTTCCCTTTAATCCAGCTGAATAGTAATTCGCTGCATTCGTTGAGGTTTCAGATCCGAACAAGTCCAGAGAAACCGAGAAGTGAAAGTTTATGTATTTTTGGAGAGTTGGTAAGTCAACAACCCCATAGCTGCGAACATCATCGGTGTTGTGTTCATTCATAACGTCGCAGGTCCGTTGAATGACTCGACCTATACCTGAAGCGCCCACGAACATGTGGTGGGCCTCTTCTTTCAACATAAAATCGCAAGTTCGACTTAACGGGTCAAAAGCTGACTCTTTGAGAGCTCCCAACTGATACTTGCCATCCCGGTCTGTGAAGTAAGTAAAGAGTAAATAAGACAACCAGTCCGATGTCTTCTCGTTGAAAGCACCCAGGATGCGAGGATGGTCGGGATCGCCGGAGTTCCTCTCCAAGAGAGCGTCGGCTTCGTCTCGCCCGTCCCGACCAAAATAGGCATGAAGTAGATACACCATCGCCCACAGGTGGCGCCCCTCTTCCACATTTATCTGAAATAAGTTCCGCAAGTCGTAGAGCGAAGGAGCTGTCTGACCTAAGTATCTCTGTTGCTCGACGGACGCTGGTTCTGTGTCACCTTGCACCACGATTAATCGCCTGAGTTCGGTTCTGAATTCACCAGGCACTTCATGCCAGACCGGCTGCCCTTTAAGTTCGCCGAACCCGATCCGCCGATCAGTTTCCGGCTCGGAAAGAAATATGCCCCAGCGATATTCGGGCAGTGTGACGTGAGAGAAGTGAGCCCAACCTTGTTGGCCAACGTCTACTGCCGTGCGTAAATATATTTCTTTGTCTTGAAAGTTGGCTGGTCCCATTTCAGACCACCAATTAGCGAATCGAGGTTGCCAACTTTCCAGTGCACGTTGGAGGCGCCTGTCGCCAACGAGATCGACATTGTTGGGAATTTTTTCTGAATAATCGATTTCTTTAGTCATCTGGTCGTGTGTTTGGTGCTGTCTTTAGGTGCGTCGGTTATCAAATTCGGGGCGAGACCCGCTGCCATAGCGTTGAAGTGCTCCCAGCGGTCCGCTTGCATTTGATCTAGTAAATACCCAATTCTGCCAAGCTGAAAGCCGAGCGAAAATCTTTGTAGCCATAGTTTCAGGGCCAGAGAACCTTAGGTTCGCCTCCATTGCCGTCAAAGCGTCTGCTGAGAAGCTAGATCTTTCCTCAATAAAGAGTCTCAGTTCATCATCCCAGTCCAAATCATCCGGGGTAACGCTAACTAACCCCAGTTGTGCTGCTTGGTCAGCCAAGATGCTTGCATTGGAGTAAGAAAGGGCTTCCAAAGCTTCTTGGTCACCCCAAAAACGAGAATTCAATCGACTCAAGTTATTCCACATCGGCATTACTCCGAAGTTGGTGTAGGTCAGAAGTATTGACGCCGCTGGTAGAGGGCTGTCGTGGTCTTCGAAGCGCCCGTCAAGCATAAAAATGCGATCTGCCGCAAGTGCCAATTCGAAAAGAATTCCGACGAAACAGGAGCCAGGTTCGATGGCAGCGACCAGCGTCTTGGCAGTCAAATCGAGCCTTGTTAAACATTTTTTCCACAGAAGCTGGATCTCAGCGATGCCATTTGTCGTCGAATCAAAAAGTCCAGAATCCATCTGCGTCGCATGGTCAATAGAGCCTTCTGTCCGCAAGATCAATGTACCGATGTCGGGATAGTCGAATCGAAGGCGGCAGAGAACGTCATCCAGTTCAAGGGCAGTTCGGAGTAGCCACTCAGGATCAGCGTCTACGAACACCTTCAGTTCTGCGTGGCTGGCGAACAGGGTTACCTTGACCCAGCGGTAGTCGATACGATCCTCAGCAATCTGTACTTCTATCGGGGAGAGATGAACAGGTTCGGCTTCCACCCGGACGGTAGAGGCTGCAAGTTCGCTTGCTCGATGGGCGACGGCATCGTCGAAGTTTGTCGGAGTGGCGAGTTCATCGACTAAGCCCCAGTCCAACGCTTCTTGGCCGGAGATGCCCTCTGCCTTCGCTGCAAAAATGTCAGCCCTATCCCGTCGGATGTGTCTTTTGTCTGTGAGGCGAGTCAGTCCGCCAGTTCCGGGAAGAACTCCTAGTAGCGGAACTTCTGGCAAGGAAACGGAAGTGCTTTTGTCATCGACGAGAAGAATATGGTCACAAGCGAGCGCTAACTCATAACCGCCACCTGAGCAGGCTCCATTGATGGCGGCTAGGAACTTGATCCCACTTAAGGCGCTGGCTTCTTCGATCTCCAATCTTGTTTCGTTGGTGTATTTACAGAAATTGATTTTGTGGGAATGGTCGGCGGCTGCCAGCATTCGAATATTGGCACCAGCACAAAACGTCCCTTCTAAGCCACTCGTAATTACGACACATTTCACGTTCGGGTGAGTAAGACGGATGTGACGGATGGCATTTGCTAGCTCGATGTCGACACCTATGTCGTAGCTGTTTAGCTTCAATTCATATGCGCCAAATGTTGCGGCCGCCGGGTCGACAGTAAGCGTCAAGGTTGCTATTTCACCGTCGATTGAGAAGACCCAATGTCGAAATTTGTCAGGCGTGATATCAAAAGTGGTCACGTTGTCAACCTAAGGGAGTGGCTTTTCTGGATATCGCGGTCAACTCTTGATATGCCTTTCGCATTTTCGTCCCACACTCTAAACACGTGAGAGGCTGTAACTCATGGCTAGCAGAAGGGAATTTTCTTGACCAGTAATGCGTTACACAGGTTCCTTATTGATCCGGCGGCTATTGCGCCGGATGCGGTTGCGTTAACGGATGCTCCAACTGGGGCAACGACAACTCGGCATGAGTTGTTGGAAGAGGCGCAAGCTGTAGCGCGGCTGCTTTCGAAGCAGGGTGTGGTTGCAGAACAAAGAGTTGTAATGTGCTGCACCGACACCAAAGCATTTCTGGCATGGTTTTGGGGCGCGATGTGGATAGGCGCTGTACCCGTCCCAGTTTCGACGATGCTCACAGCGAAGGATTACAAGTTCCTTATAGAAGACTCACGTGCTGTTGGAGTGACGTACTCTCCTGTTTTCAGCGCCGCGATGAACGAAGCCGCTGTTGACCAGCCGTTTCTTGAATGGATGCAGGTCGATGAAGAAATCCCAGATCTAGTTGAAGAAGTAGATCTGGGAGAACCGTTTCCAGCTGTCGACGATGACATCGCGTTCTGGCTGTACACATCTGGTACGACCGGTTTTCCCAAAGGGGCGATGCACCGGCATGTGGACCTCGGGTTTTGTACCGACGTGTATGCGAAAGCAGTACTAGAGATGGGTAGTAATGATGTGGTCTACTCGGTGGCCAAACTGTTCTTCGCATATGGACTCGGAAATGCAGGATATTTTCCAGCGGGGACCGGCGCCCAATCAGTTCTTAACCCAGGTCGACCGATACCTGAAGAGATTTCGGCTCACGTGCTTTTGTATCGCCCAACAATTTTTTTCGGGGTTCCGACCTCGTTCGGTCAATTGTTGAGTTCGGATGTACCCGACAACACGTTCGCATCGGTGAGGATTGCTGTTTCCGCGGGTGAACCACTTCCACCTGACATACATCAGCGATTCAAAGAAAGATTTAATGTTGAAATTTTGGATGGTCTGGGAACAACTGAACTTGCCCATATTGCTATCTCCAATAGGCCGGGTTGCTCCGTGCCAGGAACCAGCGGGACCGTCGTGGAAGGGTACGAGGTATCCCTTCGCGATGAGAGTGGAGAAGAAGTGCAAGACGGAGAAGCCGGCAGGCTCTACGTAAAAGGAGAATCGGTGATGGTCGGGTATTGGAACCGAACCGACCAGACGCGGCAAGCATTATCGGGCGCGTTTCTGGCTACAGGCGATACGTATATCCACAACCCGGACGGCACTTACACATGTCTAGGAAGGTCAGACGACATGTTGAAGGTAGGAGGAATCTGGGTCAGTCCAACTGAAGTTGAGTCTTGCATCCTCGAACTCAAAGAAATAGCGCAAGTAGCTGTTGTTGGAGCAGACGATGAGGAGGGACTCGTCAAACCTAAGGCTTTTGTGGTTCCCGAAACGTCATCGGCGGAGGCTGATCTCGGGAGCTTGGTACAAGAACACGTTAAAGAGCGTTTAGCACCGTTCAAATACCCCAGATGGGTCGAAATAGTTGACGAGCTTCCACAAACTGCGACGGGGAAGATCAAGCGGTATTTACTTCGCTCTTAGTTCTCCGTGTTAGGTGATCCCCAAGCTCGAGCTATTGCTTGCGGAAATTCTTCTATCCATTGGATGAGATCGTGCCCACAGACTCGCTCCGTAAAATGATGAGGTGAGGAATGGAAGTGGAGCCATGCAGCCCAGGCCTCGGTCGCCTGATGGAAACCTTGCTCCAAAGTGCCAGCACAAAGGTGGACAAAAGGAGCGCCCTCTGGATCCCAATGCATTTGTTCGCTAGGGGGCATACCAGTGGAGTAGGCAATGCAGTGGCCGTATCGGTTTCGATGCATTGATCCAGTTGCTAGAGCGTGTCCTGCGCCATCAGAACATCCGAAGATCGCGCGAAACTCTCGATCGGTCGACGCAGAGAATTCGTTTTCAGCCCATTGTGAAATCTCGTCAACGAAGAACCGCTGATGACGGTCGAAGCGTTGATCATCAAAACCAGGCAGGTATTCAAGTGCGCGCTCATTGCCAGTGTGATCCATCGGTGCCGCATGGGGCGCAACAATCAAGAACGGCTGAATGAGCCCGGATGAAATAGCTGCATCAATACGACGGATGTAGGGCTCGATCATGTTGCCATCGGTTGAATAGACGACAGGAAGTTGAGAATGCAGCTGGTGGTCAGGAGGAAGGTAAACCTTTATTCGCCTATTTTCACGGAGCGCTGTGCTTGTGAACTCGTGTGTAGAAAGTAAGCCGTCCAATGCGTCATCTTCGTTGCTTGGCATCTCCTTGGGAGCGAGTTCTCCTCTGTAACGGTTGTCCACCGGACCTCTGCCGCCAATTGGCATTCCGTTATTGTCGAGGCTCCAAAACCCATATCCGAAAACTGCCTCATCGAGCCGATCAACACGAATTTGAACGCACCAAAGGTCTGTTTGAGCGCCAGATTCATCTTCAAGGTTCCACATTGGAAGCTCAAAGACTGGTCCAGGGATGATTCCTGCAGCATCTGACCGACACGCGAGAGTCAGATCATTACCGACAGACCAAGCTCCGTTCGGGAACTGTTCTAGACCTTGGCGGACTTCCTCGGCGCTGGGCTCAGACCAGATTCGACAAAATCGCTGACCCGCTGGTAGCCCTTCGGTTTCGTACCGTTCCCGGGCTCTCAACTTGTTCTGCCCGGTGACGGTCTGGCGCATCTCATCTAAAGAAGGTAAGCCGAACGATTTACGCATTTCGTCATCAGCAACTCCGTCAAGCGGGGCCATGACCAGATCACCCTGATGTTCAAGGACCACGGTCCCGAACCTTTGGGGACGCCCAGTCATAAGCGCCACTTTGTCTGCGCATTCGGCAAACAAAGACCCAGCTCCAGGAACATCAGCAGTGTGAGCTCTTCCTGCAAGCTCGCCGGCTATGGGTAGTTGTTGCGGTCCGGCGAAGATAGACAGAGCTCTCGCTGCTCTCAGAGCCTCCGCTCCGCGGAGCTCCGCTAGTCCTTCTTCTTGCAGTAATTGGCGCACGAAAAAGGGAGCGCTATCTGGGTCTGCTGACTCCAACTGAGTTAATAGATCGCCGATGGCGCTCACTCTGCCTCCTAAGGACCCTTTCAGGGTAGCTCTCCCTCAAGCACGCTTTTCTTTGGTTAAACACTAAGCGACGTGATCTTAAGCATCATTCAGTTGTAGCGTCACCACCAACAGCCAACTACAGAGGAGATGTCGTGTCTGAAGAACTTGTCATAACTGAGAAGCGTGGCCACATCCAGATTCTCACTTTGAATCGCCCCGAAGATATGAATGCTTTTAACACTGCATTAGCAGCTGCTCTAGGTGAAGCCCTAGAAGCTATGGACAACGACGAGGAAGTCCGAGTTGGGGTTTTGACGGGTGCTGGCAGAGGATTCAGTGCTGGAATGGATTTGAAACAATTTGCTGACGGCGGTATTGACGCGATGCCCAACGTCGGTGATCGAGGTTTCGCAGGCATCACAGAAAAAAGCTGTGCAAAGCCGTTGATCGCTGCGGTAGAAGGATTTGCCCTGGCGGGAGGCCTTGAAGTTGCTCTTTCCTGCGACCTTATCGTGGCCTCGGAAGGGGCGAAGCTAGGTATCCCCGAAGCTGGCGTAGGGCTATTCGCCGGTGCCGGAGCGTTATTGCGATTGCCTCGCCAATTGCCATACAGCCTGGCTATGGAGATGGCTCTTACTGCAGATCCGATTTCTGCTGAAGTGGCGCACCAACACGGAATGGTAAATCGGGTAGTTCCTAAGGGCGAAACCTTGTCAGCTGCTTTGGAGCTCGCAGAAAGAATTTCGAAGAATGCACCTATGGGAGTTAGGGCATCAAAGCAACTCATTAAAGATGTTCTCGGTGTCTCCGAAGATGAGTTTTGGGGCTTTCAACGACCTGCTTTAGAGGAAGTCTTCGCTTCGCAAGATGCTTTCGAGGGGGCAACCGCTTTCGCTGAAAAGCGCGACCCTAACTGGCAGGACAAATAGGCACATTCTTGTCTGAAAGTAAATGGAGTCAACAGAGAAATGTTCCCCGGGGCTTCGCCTATGACGAGCGCTGGCAAGGTTTAGCCGACTCTGGGCAAAACATTCATGGAGAGGCTGATTTCATCTCAGGATTGAAGCCCGCCTCTGTGCTTGACGCAGGCTGCGGCACTGGGCGAGTGGCGATTGAGTTGGTCCGGCGTGGTATCGATTGCGTTGGTGTCGACCTTGATCGTGAGATGTTGGCGGTGGCGTCCGAGAAGGCTCCAACTTTGGACTGGGTAGAAGCTGACCTAAATGACTTCAACTTAGGCCGGACCTTTGACATCGCAGTTCTGGCAGGCAATGTGATGATCTTCGTGCTTTCTGGATCCGAAGAGCTAGTTATCAATCAAGTAGCTCGCCACCTATGCGCAGGTGGGCTTGTGGTGGCCGGGTTCTCACTAGATACCGGTGGTATTGGCCTCGAGGACTATGACGCTCTCATGAAGCGGCTGGGCCTATCACCTGCGGGTCGATGGAGCACTTGGCAAAGGGAGCCCTTTACCGGTGGTTCGTACGCAGTTTCGGCCCACCGAAAGAACTGAGTATCGATTTACTCCATAGGCAGACGCGCAAGGAGTTCGATCTTCCGTTCTTCGTACTCGTCGAAGTCAATCTCATCCTCATCAAATTTTGCTTGGAGCTCTTCCACAAGGCGGAGAAGGTCAGCAGCTGAGATTTCTTGATCCAGATTGCCATCGAGCTGGGCTGCGTCATCATCGATGACTGGCGCGTCCTCTTCATATACGAGTGGCCCGCTTTCAGGGGTTTTGCCCATTCTTTTGGCGCGTTTCGCGTCTGCTTTGGCTTTCTTAGCTCTATCGCGTTGGAGTTTTTCGAAAGTTGTGCGGCTTCCTGCCATGTTTACTCCTATTGCCAGTTAAAGCGAAACTAAATCACGCAGAGGCCGAATTCATAACCGCTAAGGGGGAGCCGACGAGATGTCGACAGATAGCGCCACGGCCAATTAAGTAGTTTAGAACATCGATCGTTGAAATTGGTGTTGTCGGGGTAGTAGCGAAGACAAATAGTGACGTTTAGATAAGCATTACTTTGGCCACTGAAAATCTTTGAATTGTTCTCTGAGGGCCTTCTTATCAATTTTTCCTGTCCCTGTATGAGGGATCTCGTCAATAGCTACCACGTCGTTAGGTAACCACCATGACGCCACATGTGGTTTCACGGACTCGAGAACCTCGATTGGGTCAAGCTCTTTTCCTGGCTCGAGGACAACTATCAACAGTGGTCGTTCACCCCATCGATCGTGGGGCATACCGACCGCTGCGGCCTCAATGACCCCAGGTGCTCCTACGGCAGCGTTTTCAAGTTCGATGGAGCTGATCCACTCTCCGCCGCTCTTGATGACATCTTTAGCCCGGTCGACGATTGATATATAGCCTTCAGTATCCATCGTCGCCACATCTCCGGTTCTCAACCAAACCCCGTTCGATGCAGATATGTGGGTGGAGTCATCGTCTAATTCGAAGTAAGAGCCTGCGACCCAGGGCCCACGAGCTAGCAGCTCGCCTGGAGTTGTGCCGTCGCGTTGAACGTCATCGCCGTTCTCGTCGACGAGACGAAGTTCAACGCCATATATTTCACGACCTGCCATCGCTTGACGGCCTCTTTTCTCATCCCGATTCAGCCCCTCAACTCTGTGAGTAAATCTGCCAGCAGACCCTTGGGTCATCTCCGTCATACCCCAGACATGGGAGACGAAGACTCCGTACTCATCTTCCAAGGTGTCCATCAACGAACGAGGAGCAGCTGCGCCTCCTACTGCCAGGCGATTCAGTGACGGTACGTCTGTTCCACTTTCTTGCAAATGTTGGACGACAGACAGCCAGATCGTTGGAACGCCAGCAGAGAAAGTAACTGTTTCGTCTTGGATTTGTTTCACGATCGCTTCAGCGGACATATCAGGCCCGGGTAAAACTAATTTGGCCCCCGCCATCGCTGCGGCAAATGGAATTGCCCAGCCATTCACATGAAACATTGGGACGGCAAGAAGTATTGACTGGCTCGAATTTACGTCGTGTCCATCTCCAGTGCAGGTCGCCCAAGTTTGCAGAACTATGGACCGATGGCTTTGCATGACGCCCTTTGGATCACCGGTTGTCCCAGATGTGTAGCAGAGAGTAGCGGCGCTCCATTCGTCTAGAATCGGCCATGTTTCAATTGGTGAGCTCTCTTCGATCCATTCTTCGTAGGCGACAGCGTTTTCGAGAGAAGTCGTCGGTAGTTCGTCCGTTAGGACAACCCAGCAGCGAACTGAAGCTGTCTCCGAAGCAATTTTTTCTGCTATTGGTAAGAAATCTGGATCGACGAAAACTATTTGGTCTTCTGCGTGGTTGACGATCCAGGCGATTTGCTGTTCACGCAGGCGGGGGTTCACTGTATGTAAAACCGACCCTATGCCCGTTATTCCGTAATAAACCTCGAGGTGTCGGTGGTCATTCCAGGCAATGGTGGCAACTCTGTCACCCTGCTCAATTCCTCCGGCTTTCAAAGCACCTGCGACTTGTCGAGCTCGACTATGAACCTGGGTCCAGTTAGTTCGATGAACGCGGCCACTGGAATCAGTGGCAACGACCTCAGTAGCGGAGTGATTTCGTCCCGCGTAATCGATCAAACTCGATACCAAGAGCTGGCGGTCCATGTTTAATCCACGAAGCATCTAACCCTCAACGAATCTGGGAAAAGAAGGACCGCACGTCCTCGACGAATAGTTCGGGTTGTTCAAAGGCAGCGAAATGCCCTCCCTGCGGCATTTTGGTCCATTGTTGAATGTTGGTATAGGTCCCCTCACTCCAAGACCTCACTGGTGGGATAATTTCTCGAGGAAAGCAAGCGACCCCAGTTGGTACGTCGACTTGAGCTGGTGGTGGTGGTCGGTTACCGGCTGATGCGAAGCTTTCCCAGTAGAGCCGTGCCGAAGAAGTCGCTGAGCTAGTGACCCAGTACAACATGATGTTGTCGAGCATTTCGTCTCGAGACAGAGCGTCTTCGGGGTGACCCTGATTGTCGGTCCATGCCCAAAATTTTTCGAGAATCCAAGCGAGTTGTCCGACAGGAGAATCAGTCAAACCGTATCCAAGTGTTTGTGGTCGGGTTCCTTGTTGAGTTGAGTAGCCCGAATCCCAATCTCTGTAGTGGGCAGCCGCTTTGAGCGCAGCTTGTTCTTCGTCATTGGGTTCTCGGTCCTTGGGGCGCTTTCCTCGCATCACCATGTTGAGATGAATTCCAATGCAGTTGGCGGGGTGACGTCCACCAATTGCAGTGGTGATTGCTGAGCCCCAGTCGCCACCCTGAGCACCAAATTTCTGATATCCCAGCCCGACCATAAGTTCGGTGAACACGTCAGCCATTTTCTCCACGCCCCAACCTGAGGTAGGAGGCTTTCCGCTAAAGCCATAGCCCGGCAGTGACGGGCAAACAACATGGAAGGCGTCTTCAGCCTTACCACCATGATCTGTGGGGTTTGTTAGTGGTTCGATAACTTTGTGAAATTCGACAAAAGACCCGGGCCAGCCGTGAGATAGGAGGAGGGGCACAGCATCCGAATGTGGTGATTGTTGGTGAACGAAGTGAATGTCACAACCTTCTATGGGCGTAGTGAATTGATTGAATCGATTGAGGTCCGCTTCTCGTCGACGCCAGTCATAGCTATGCAGCCAGTAGTCACACATCTCTTGCACGTAACTCAGCGGAATTCCCTGTGACCAGTCCTCTACAAGCTCTTTCTCTGGCCAACGAGTTTTAGCTAGGCGATCGTGAAGATCTTCGAGAACTTCATCTGAAACTGAAATTTGGTAAGGGCTTATGTCCATTTAGCTAACTTACTGCTGCGAAGTAGTTCTCTTAAGCCCGGTTCCGTTTTTTGGTTCGGAGCCTGATGCCGGGATCCAATTCGACTTTTCTGATTCGGATGCTTTCTGGAGTGACTTCGACACATTCGTCGTCAGCTATGAACTCTAAAGCGTGCTCTAGGGACAGAATTCGCGGGGGGCTTAACCGCACAGCGTCGTCGGCGGCGGCAGCGCGAATATTCGTCTGTTTCTTTTCTTTGCAGATGTTGACATCAAGATCGTCTGGTCGGGGGTTTTCCCCGATCACCATGCCCTGGTACACCGAAACACTTGGGCCTACGAATAATGACCCCCTTTCTTGAATAGATGAAGCTGCGTAGCCGCTTACCTGCCCTAGGCGATCCGCAACTATTGACCCTGTGTGGCGTGAACGAATGTCGCCACTCCACGGAACGTAACTATCGAACACATGATGCAAGAGGCCGGTGCCTCGTGTTTCGGTTAGGAATTCGGTTCGGAACCCTATTAGGCCACGGGCCGGAATTAGATAGTCAAGGCGAACCCAACCGGTTCCATGGTTAGCCATTTGTTCGAGGCGACCGCGACGTTCACCCAACAGCTGGGTAACCGCTCCAACGTGATCTTCTGGAATATCGATGGTCACACGTTCAGCGGGTTCGTGTAACGCCCCATCAACAATTTTGGTGAGGACCTGAGGTTTACCTACTGTTAATTCGAAACCTTCACGGCGCATGATTTCGACCAGAACTGCCAGTTGAAGTTCACCTCGCCCTTGAATTTCCCAGGCATCTGGTCGGTCCGTGTCGTGTAGTCGTAGCGAGACATTCCCGATGAGTTCATTTTCGAGACGGTTCTTGATGAGTCGGGCAGTCATTTTTTTCCCTTCGGTACCTGCTAGGGGTGATGTGTTGATCCCGATCGTCATTGAAAGACTCGGTTCATCAACAGTGATGACTGGAAGTGGTGTGGGAGAGAGTGGGTCACTCAGGCTCTCTCCGATGGTTATTTCTGGGATCCCAGCGACGGCAGCGATCTCGCCCGGCCCAACCTCGTCGACGTCAACTCGATGGAGCCCTTCGGTTGTGTACAACTCTGTAACTCGTGTTCTTTCAATTGAGCCATCGACCCGACACCAGGCCACTTCCTCACCTCGTCGTAGAGTTCCGTGCAGCACCCGACAGATAGCTATCCGGCCTACGTAGGGGTTGGCGTCGAGAGTCGTTACCCAAGCTTGGAGCGGGTGGTCCGAGATGTAGGTAGGGGAGGGGACCGAGTCGACAAGGACTTCGAAAAGTGCTTCTAGATTTTGTCCCGGGGATTCAAGGCTTGTTGTTGCTGTACCTTTCCGAGCGTCGGTATAAACGATGGGGAAATCGATCTGGTGGTCCTTAGCGTCAAGGTCCAAAAATAGTTCGTAGGTCTCATCAATGACTTCTGAAATTCGGCCGTCGGGTCGATCTATCTTGTTGATGACCAGTACTACTGGGAGATCCAGCGCAAGGGCTTTACGCAAGACAAATCGAGTTTGTGGGAGAGGTCCTTCGGAGGCGTCAACCAAGAGGACGACTCCGTCGACCATAGTGAGGGCCCGCTCTACCTCGCCTCCGAAATCGGCATGGCCCGGGGTATCGATGATGTTGATTTTGATTTCATGATCCGCCTGGTCGCGCCACCGTACAGCAGTGTTTTTGGCCAAGATCGTGATGCCCTTTTCTCGTTCGAGGTCCATCGAATCAAGCACACGCTCTTGTACTTCCTCATTGTCGCGGAAGGCACCTGATTGCCAAAGCATTGCATCAACAAGCGTTGTTTTTCCGTGGTCGACATGAGCGATGATTGCGACGTTACGGAGATCGGCTCGCGTCTCACCAGGTTCAGAAGCGGTCATGGATATCGAATTATCGGGGAGGGGAAAGCACGAAAGATCAAGTGTGCCAGCAAAGGGCCCGATTGTGGTGTCAGTCGTACACGAACCCAAGTTCGGCTGGCGGAGGCAGGGTGCCGCCTATAAAACCATCAGCCCTCAATTGACGAATGGTGTCTTGGTCGAGGTTCCCGACTTCGGCAAGTACGACGTCGGTGTCCTGATCAAAAAGTGGTGCGTGGCTGGTGGGTCGAGGTCGTTTTCTGTCAACGGTGAAAGGCGATCCGAGATGTCGCATTGGTCCTGTTACGGGGTGGTCGACCACGTCCAATAGATCGGAAAGGGGAAGCTGCCCTGGCGCAGTCCAAGGATCCCAACATATTTGTGCTTTGGCGCCAGCGCTCACTATTTTGTGTAAGAGCTCTTCGGCGGTGAAGTCTTTCGCTTGACTAATTAGTTGTGAAATTAGTCCTAGATCTTGATTCGGTTTAGAGGCGACGACTGCCACCCACTGATCTTTGGTAGGAACGAAAGTTGCGAGTCCTTCACCGGGTTCACGATTTCCGAGTCGACCTATATTGCGACCCTCGAGCGATGCGAGCACTATCGCTTCGCCCGAATGCTGCCACATTGCCTCTTGCTGGCTTAAGTCGATTTCGATACCCCGACCGGTTTGGTCTGCGTGGAAAACTCCAGCTAGAAACGCGTTTGCGGCATGAATACCAGCGGTTGGGTCCGGGAAATAGATATTTGATACTCGAGCTTCTTCGTGTTCGTAGCCTTGACGATGAGCGATTCCGCCCATGGCTTCAATTATCGATCCGTAGCCCACTCCGTCGCTATAGGGGCCGTCAACACCAAACGCCGGCATACGGACAACGACGAATTGAGGGTTAATTTTTTGAAGCGTGGCGAAATCTAAGCCAAGTTGCGGCAAAACATGAGCGGAGAAGTTTGCGACAAGGCCATCGGAATTCGCGACTAAAGAAAGAAACGCTTCGCGGCCTTCTTCGGTGGCGATATTAATGACGCAATCCTTCTTCCCTTTGTTGACAGCGTTAAATAGCCCACCTGCTTCGTAAAATCGGTTGTCGTTTACAAGGTCTTCTTGTCCCGGACGCATTCCGTGGTCGTATGGCCTTTGCGTTCTGAAGCCATCAAATGGCGCGGTTGATTCGATTTTTATGACCTCGATGCCAAGCGGCGCGAGAATATTGCCGACATATGGACCGGCCCAAGAGATAGTCATTTCGATTAGGCGAAGGTCCGAAAAAGGTCGAAGGTTCAATGGAGTACGCGGCTTTTCTACCGGAGCCGGATCTGATGCCTGAACCCGCACACGTTGGTCGGGCACAGGGAGACCCGGAGCTATGAACGGACGTATCGGGCCTATGGTCGCACCCCTTTGTGTGTCGATTGCTCCCAGGTATCCACGAGCCGACAAGTGAGGATCCGAAAGAGTGTCTAGCGGAGTCATGACCATCCCCGCCGCCCAAGGAGAACTAAGCGCGAGTTCGAAAATTTCTCGCTTTTCTCTTTGAAGATACCAAGGCTCGATGTGGTCCCAAATCATTGGGATATGGTGACGTCTCTTAAGTCTGTTGCGAAGTTCAGGGTCATCTATCCACTCGGGCAACCCATAGAAGAGACACTGCATTTCCCAGTCGATAGGCCGGATTGAGCCGGGTGCAAAATGGCCGTCCTTGCATTTGATGGCGCCGGAAGGAAAGGCCGTCGGTGGGTGTGCTCCGACTTTTGGTCGAACCCGTTGGCAGTGAAGTGCGTCTCCGTAACAGAGTTCTGTCGCAGTTAGCAGGGCTCCTAACCACGAAACGTCAATATGGGAAGCGTCAGTCCGGCCGATTAGTTGCACCATGGCGGAAGCAAGTCCACCAGCGGCATACTGACTTTGCCAGCCAGGAAGCCTCAGAGGGGGCAGGTCTTGGTCGCCGTTGAATCCGAGAAATCCAGTGGCCGTTTGTACTAATAGTTCATCGGCTATGCAGCCCGGATCTTGTGCGTCAGCGCCCCAGGCTGTTGTGGTGACTAAGCGTGTGTCGTGAGAGCGGAGGCGAGCCGGATCCCATTTCGAGTTCTCCAGATCAGCGAGTACGTCCCCGGCAATCACGACGTCGGCCCATGAAGGCTCAATATCGTCAGGTGTTACGTTTAACTTCCCTGCGTTTAAGTGAATGTAAAGAGGACTCAGTTCACCGTCACCCAAAGGTGTGTCGTCGACTTGTTGGATGCGAGCAGGGTCGCCATCCGGGGGCTCTATCTTGATGACATGGGCCCCGAGGCTTGCTAACAGCCGGCCTGCATAGGGGCCTGATATTCCTGTTGCGGTTTCGATAACACGAAGGCCGTGGAGCGGAGGCTGAGGCATCGCTACAGCATGGCTCGTCGGAGCAACCGGCGCTTAATTTTCTGCGGCGTTGGTCTTTCCTTGACTCGCCGTGATCTTAAGAGCGTCGGCTGCCTTTTCATTTGACATGATTTTATCGAGAATCGCTTCACCAGCTCGGTTGAAGGCCGTCCGCTCGTTGGACACGAACTGCTGAGATTCCCGTAGTTTCTTTGTGTAGCCGTTTATTTCCGGAATGACGTAACGAGCGACCAGGTCCCAACTGTTTGATGTGTCTCGGGGAGTAGCCCAGTCGTGGACGAATCCTATTGCTGTTCCGAAACCGCCTGTGATCTCGTACATCTTGTGAATGAAATCGACTAAATCGTCGGGCGTTCCCACTACGGCCGATTGCACGACACCTTTAGCAGCACCACCGCTGACTGCTTCTAAGGCTTCATCGGGGTCGTCGTAGGCGACAGTCCCCGGTCGTTGGAGCGTTCCAACGATGTATTCGTTGTGCCAGCGTTGAAGGCCCTCCCGAGCTTGACTTCTCGCAAGTTCTCTAGTTTCAGCCAAATGCCAGTTCAGAAGCACTCGCCAGTCTGCTCGGTCAACTGTCGATCCCGATTCAAGAGCTGCGTCTTCAGCGAAACCCCACTGTGTGCCGAGCGCAGTAATACCCTCTGATGCCATTGAACCGATGGAAATAACTCCAATGCCGTACTTGCCTGCCAAAGTCATGCCGGAAGGAGAAACCATTGACGCGGTGGCCGCAGGAATTTGCTCTTGCACTGGGAGTAATTGCAGCTGAGCATCTTTCATCGTGAACCAGTCGGTCTCATAAGAGAACCGAGGTTCGCCACGGAGAAGACGCAAGATCACTCCGAGAGCTTCGTCTTGGCGATCACGAAGCAGCATTGGATCAATGTCGAACGTATGAGCATCTGAGGGTAAAGCACCAGGCCCTGTGCCGAAAATAACTCGCCCTGCAGTCATGTGGTCTAGTTGAACGATGCGCTGAGCGACATTGAATGGATGGTGATAAGGCAGTGAAACAACTCCTGTGCCTAGTTTGATGCGAGAGGTGCGCTCTCCTGCGGCAGCCAAGAACATTTCAGGACTTGCAATCATCTCCCAGCCGGACGAATGGTGCTCACCGCACCAAAATTCATCAAGGCCCAACTGTTCAAGTTGAACCACCAGATCCAAGTCCCGGCGAAATTGAAGCATCGGATTTTCGCCTATCGGGTGGTGCGGCGCAAGAAAGGCTCCGAAACGCATCACAAAGCCTGACGGATCGATGTTCGGGACAAGGGTTTCAAGATAGGCATGAGAAGAACCTAGTAGGTAGGGCGCCCAACTCGAATTAAAGATGGAGAGCGAGCTATCAAATCCCTATGTCGGCTGTGGCGGTGACTCGCCGTCGTCGCCCCAGGTATGAGGTGGACCAAATCTAGATTCGTTTAACACATTCAACGCGGTAGAAAGCGAGAACCCGATGAACATCCCGAAGCCAGTGAAAATTACAGGGATGCTTTTCATGAGGATGCCAAGCCATGAAACGGCAACCCCAACGGCAATGAACCAGGCTGGTTCGATGGGTCGGTTTAGCATGGTTGCTCCCTAAACAATTGAACGTATGAGAATGATGTCGTCGTCCGCAGCTTCTGGGCAGTCACTGAAGCCAATGAACTTCCCATAGGTTTTAGCAGTATGCAGATATTCTCGATAGTGAACTGAAAAAGCTTCCGAGGTAAAGCAGGTACTCCAGTGGACCGGGAACAATCTTCAACAGGAATGATGTTTAACACCGACCGGATGCCCGGTGACTCGCTGAAAGATTTCGGGAAACAGATTGAATCAATAGGTATCGATACGTTGTGGTTGCCCGAGCTGTTTGGCAGGGAACCATTTGCCACAGCAGCCCATCTATTGTCCTCCACAACGCACCTTCGCGTCGGTACAGGAATAGCGAACGTATACGCGCGCGACGCAACTGCCGCTGCAGCAGGCGCTCGTACCTTGTCAGAATTTTCCTCCGGAAGGTTCGTTTTAGGGCTCGGAGTTTCCAACTCCGGATTAGCGCAAGCCCGCGGGCATGATTGGGAGCCGCCCGTACAAAAGCTACGAGAGTATGTCAAAGCAGTCCGTTCAGCCGAGCTGTCGATTCCAGGCGACTACGAGCTCGAAATCCACGTTGCCGCGCACGGGCCCAAGATGCTCACCGCTGTCAGAGATTTAGTTGATGGAGTCAGCACATTCTTGCAAACCCCAACCCACACTGCGGAAACGCGGAAGCGAATCGGTCCCGACGTAGCGCTGAATGTGACACAAATGTGCCTATTAACTGAAGACCCAGCCGAAGCTCGGCGCTTAGCTCGAAAGGCGCTTGCTTTTTACGTCAGTCTTGATTACTACCATCGAGCTTGGCGCAAGCTCGGATTCACTGAGGACGACTTCACGGACGGCGGAAGCGACC
>CEUZ01114699.1_pt1 | contig 44787 bp, 37 predicted proteins | sample 361511 | NCBI WGS metagenome assembly CEUZ01 (sample SAMEA2622822, study PRJEB7988) | marine metagenome | biome: marine biome (ENVO:00000447); feature: surface water layer (ENVO:00002042); material: "saline water (ENVO:00002010), including plankton (ENVO:xxxxxxxx)" | depth 5 m
TTTTTTTTTTTACATTGTGTTTCAAAAACGTTTGGTCTTATACTTTCACAATACATTTAAACAAATTAGCAAAGGAGGAGTGATGAAACGAATCGCTAGTGTTCTCATTCTTTTAACTTCTACAGCCTTGTTTGCACAGGCAACGTTCAGTAATCATAGTGTATATTATAAAGCCCAAGGAGACACCAATCAATGGAATGCGAGTACAGGACCTCGTGGTGTTTGGAGTGGCTCAGATTTGGATAAAGATGGCCGAATGGAAATTTGGGCTACCGATTATACAGGAGGCGGTAAGATCCATGCCTTTGAATGGTATTATGGCGATACCTTAGTCCATGTATGGTCATCACCCAATTCTAACTCCGCTTATTCCTCTGGTACACGTTGGCTTCAGACTGGGGATCTAGATGGTGATGGATTAGGCGAAGTTGTGTTTTTCAGTGGTCGTTATAATAACTCGGATACAACTGCCGGATTGCACGTTTATGAATGGGATGGCGCAACAGATAATGGATATACAACACATTGGTTCCGAAATCTTCACACAGCATTTGCAGATACCATGAGTGAAGTGCGTGTCGAACATTTTACCATTAATGATATTGATGGGGATGGAACCCAAGAATTAATCTGGGCAAATAATGGACCCTCCAATCCAGCCTATGGTACAACGGCAACGACGCATTCTGCCTATTCAGGTGACCGGTTTGTCATTGCGTCAGTAAGTGGCGATATCGGCGTACTGCCCCAGTTGGTAGAAGAATATGCTATGTCTCCAAGGGATGTTGACAAAGATGGTGCAAGAGAAAATGCAGTTGGTGGCGGTAGCCCCCAGGGTGTAGTAGTTGCAGATATGGATGGGGACGGTAAAAAAGAAGCTGTCTGTTTTTCATGGAATAATCTTGCTGTATTCGTTATAGAAGCTACCGGAGCCGATACATATACTTTAGGAGATACGTCCTACGTGAAATTAGCGGATAAGGATGACTGGACTCTAGCACCCACCGTAGCTGATGCGGATAAGGACGGAAAAGATGAGGTCTATGTAGGAGGGTTTTATGATAAGCAATTCTTCATTGTTGCCGATACAGATGGGGATGCAAATAAATTAGCTGTATCAGAAACAGCAGTGTTAGACTCTGCTTTTGGTTATGCCTACGGTGCATCGGCGAGCAATAATGCTTTTGGTGATCCGGCCATTTTCTTCGGTTATGGAAAGGGAACTTCAATGTTCCAATTTACAGGGACAGGAAGTGTACTTGATTCATCCAATTGGACTCGAACCGACTTTACGGTAGATACAACTCAAACTGGTGGCCCAAATAAAATGTTTGCCGGCTCAAATCTAGACCGTGATTCATTTGGCGAAGTAATTATGGCGTATCAAGGTGTCTCTGATAGCTTGTATGGAGGAACCGACTCTTCAAAGGCAAATCCGAATCGTGTATTCTTACGGGTGCTGGAATACAGTACAAAGAGTACAGATTTAAATGTAAAAGACATTGTTTTGATTACACCGGAAGACTTTAAACTGAATCAAAATTATCCAAACCCATTTAACCCAACCACTACAATTGAATATACATTGCCGATTGCGAGCACGGTGAATATATCTATCTACAATGTAATGGGACAGGAAGTTGCAACAATCCTACCCTTACAAGATAAACCAGCCGGAACCTATCGTGTGAATTGGGATGGATTGGATCGGAGTGGAAATCAGGTGGCCAGTGGCACCTATTTCTATTCCATGCGTTTTGGAAATTTCACAAAGACTAAACAAATGACGTTCATGAAGTGAACAATCCACTTGCGTGGTACAAAGCCCCGTCTCGTTTACCGAGACGGGGCTTTTTTTTGCCTAATACCTAATTCTAAGCATCGGGGGTTCAAATATCATGTATAAATTCTTAGCCAGAGAATGAAGAGATTATTCAAAATAATTCTAACCATTTTATTATTGAGCATTACACATGCACAATTTTTGGATGCGGTTCGCCAAGTAGAATTTGATGGCCCTGGTTCTCGTTCCAGATCGGTGATTGGATATAAAATGACAGGAAGTGTAAAACAATTACCGTGGGATATTCTTGTGGAGGGGGCAGCACTTCGATTCTCAGGAGACTCAACGGCCACTGTAACAATTCAATTTTTAGATTCAAAAGGAATTTGGTCTAAAGATTACAAAGCCAAAATTTTCCCTGAACCCAATAGTAACCGATTTATTGCATCTGTTTTAGATTATTCACTGAATGAAATTCATGCCATTCGATATGAGGTTAATTCAGAAAATCCTGTTCATTTTTTAAAGGGAGGTGTTTTCGAAAAAGTTAATGAAACTATTCAACAAGAAAACCGAACCTATACAAAACTGAATCCATTAGGGGTAGAAAAGCCAAAAGTCATTTCAAGGAGTGAATGGGGTGCCAATGATCCAAAATATAGTTATTCAAATCACCCATATTTTGACAAAATGACCCTTCACCACGCTGCAGGGTGGGGGGCTAAATCCTTAGATGAGGGGAAAGCAGCAGTAAAATCTATCCAAGAGTTCCATCAGGATGGACGTGGGTGGAGTGATATTGGTTACCATTTTGTTGTTGATATGGCCGGGAATATTTACCAGGGGCGTCCTGAGACTGTTCTTGGTGCACATGTGGGTGGTGCCAATACGGGGAATATAGGTGTATGTATTTTGGGCTGTTATCATCCACCTGAAACCAGTATCACTTGCCGGGATGAAATGACCTATAACACTGAAAAATCACTTATACACTTATATGCATGGATAAGTGATACATATGGGGTTCAACCTAAGGTACTAAAAGGACATCGTGATTATTTTGGTACAACATCCTGTCCCGGCGATAATGTATGGTCGATGTTAACACAAATGCGTGCGGACATTTCTCTATACATACAATATGGGGAACAGCCTACGCGTTTTGCATTATTTCAAAATTATCCCAACCCATTTAATAACACGACAACTTTACACTATGATATACCGGAGCCAGCAGATGTGAAAATTATTATTTATGATATTCTGGGGAGGCGTGTTAAAGTACTGGTCAATCAAACTCAGCATTATGGTTATAAAAAGATCATATGGAATGGTAAAGATGATAGGGGAGTATCAGTCGCTCCTGGGGTTTATTTTTTCAGAGCTGAACTAGGATCCCTAACTGAAACAAGGAAAATGGTTTTACTAAAATAAATAATCTAAATTTGTTTAACCTTGGAGTTAAAACTACAAGGTCCTAATCTCCATGGGAGATAAATTCTTTATTAAGAGGTTAACTAATGAAATCAATTAAAAGTACTATTCTAATAAGCTTAGTAAGCTTAAGCAGTCTATTAGCCCAGCAGACTATAATCCATGCGGGATTATTATTAGATGGGTTATCCAAAAAAGCTGTATCTAAACGATCTATACTTGTAGAAGATGGAAAGATTATTGATGTGGTCAGAGGGTATAAAAAAGGCGGGGAAATGGATACGGTTATAGATTTGAAAGATGCTACTGTAATGCCTGGCTGGATCGATATGCATGTCCATTTAAGTGGGGAATCTAATCCTATGGCTTATGGTGAGGATTTCTATATGAATCCAGAAGATGTAGCTTATAGGGCAATTCCCTGGGTAGAAAAAACATTGCTGGCGGGTTTTACTTCGGTTCGTGATTTAGGTGGAGCAATTATGCTATCAACTCGAAATGCAATAAATAAGGGATATATTAAAGGACCTCGAATTTATTCAGCAGGTCGAAGTATTGGGACCACCGGTGGTCACGCTGATCCGACAAGTGGTTTAAATCGAGAATTCCGAGGAGATCCTGGACCCTACGAAGGGGTGATCAATGGAGTGGAAGATGCCATGAAGGGTGTCCGCCAACGTTATAAGGATGGCTCAGATTTAGTAAAAATTACTGCTACTGGAGGTGTTTTGAGCGTCGCAAAAAATGGTCAAAACCCTCAGTTTACTGAAAATGAGATTAAAGCTATTGTAGAAACTGCTTCAGATTACGAAATGTTTGTAGCCGCCCATGCGCATGGTATAGAAGGTATGCAAAGAGCAATCCGAGCAGGTGTTAGAACTATAGAACATGGTACCCTAATGGATAAGGAAACAGCGCAACTTATGGTAAAGTACGGTACTTATCTTGTGCCCACCATCAGTGCAGGTGAATTTGTATATGTAAAAGCCCAAAAGCCTGGATATTTTCCAGAAATTATTCGACCCAAAGCATTGGCCATTGGACCATTAATTAAGAATACTGTCACTATGGCCTATAAAGAGGGCGTAAAAATTGCGTTTGGTACGGATAGTGGCGTATCACCTCATGGTGATAATGCAGATGAATTTCGTTTCATGGTGGAAGCTGGTATGGCTCCTATTGATGTAATTAATTCAGCTACATCTGTAGCAGCAGAAGCACTGGGCATTGATGATTTGGGTAAAATTAAAAAAGGAATGAAAGCGGATATTGTAGCAGTGCCTGGTGACCCATTAAAAGATATCACGATTACGAATAAAGTGAATTTCGTTATGAAAGGTGGGGTAGTATATAAATAAGGGGCAGAATAGCCTACCTCTTATTTATTTCATCAAACTATAGGGCGGGAATCTATTGATGACCGTTTGAAATGGACCGCGAATTATTTTTGATCTGGTGCCAGGCGTTTTATTGAATTCTAAAGCCCAAACCATTTTGAATTCTTCCAGACTGCCTTGATCTAGCCCATATTCCCATTCCATCCATTCTTTGCAAGATGATTCACCCTGGCAGATGTCAAACTCGTTGGTTAATGTCAGGGATCCATCCTTTAGTTCATAAATATAGGCTACTTCATATATCCAAGTGCCTTGACCAATGCCAGGTCCATCCCCAGAATCAACCCAAATATCATCATAACGGTATTTAACATAAATTGTATCACCATCTAATTCCCATTCTGCAACGGTAGAATCAGTATAGGTTCGATTCCAACCAGAGCCATCATCATAGGGATCCTCCCAAGTGTAGACCTCTACCCAGCGACCTCCATCTTCAATATGGATTGCCCAAGAACCATAATCCCAAGAAGTATCATCCTCGTAACTAAAAATTTCTGTAGGTGTATTGGCTGGAATTACAATTGTGGAATGTTCCAATGTGCCACCAATCATTAAGAAATTAGTATCTGAAACAGAATATTTTTGTTCTGGAATGTTCAATATTCGACCATCGAAAGTAAAATCTATTTGATCCTGGATTTCAATATAATTGCCATCATTGAAATAAATTCCCAAATAGTCTGAGTGCCACTCACCGTAGGTAGTATCATAATTTCCCGTACTATCATTAAACCATATAGTAGTATCCTGATACTGTTCAGAATAATTATCCATATATGCTGTAATTACAGGCTTATTAAAATTATTCTGTGTTTTGAACCAATTATAATTTGTTATAGATACACCTACATCTCCCGAATAATTGTCTATCCAACCATGCATGAACATGATATCATCCTCTACTATTCCAGAAACATTTATAGCTCCTTCTCCATCTGCCATCCTATCTATAAGCTCTTGGTTCGAATTTGTAGTTATAACCATTGCATAGTTCCAGGTATTTAAACTGTGGTCTGCCACATCTTCAACTGATCTTCCTGCGGTATAGCGGTTCAATGATTGGGGCATATACCAAGTACCTACAATTTTGTCCTCAATAGATACATCCTTTTCACAGGAAAAGATGCTCATGGCAAATAGGGTAAAAAATAACTTTTTCATAGATTTAGTGTGAAATTAATAAATTAAGGGAAATTTACATAAAATTAATTAAAGGACGCTGTGATAATTGTCACACTTTTTGGTTTCAGATCAATTTTTAGCGCTTAAGCGATTTGATTAATTTGATTGAAAAATGGACAACTTAGATTTCTTTAATAATGGTTCTTTGAGTAAAGGCAATATTTTCTCATTTTATTGATATCTATGAATTTTCTATGTGATTGACTAATGTTTTTAATGCTTCAAAATATCCGGCTTTTCCTTTACCAGATATTTGACCAATACACACATTTTTGATTACTGATATTTTTCTAAACTCTTCTCTTTGATTTATGGCACTTAAGTGAACTTCAATAACTGGAATGGGTATTGCAGAAATTGCATCTCGAAGTGCATACGAATAATGGGTCAAAGCTCCAGGGTTAATAATTAATCCATCAAATTCATTAATGGCGGCGTGAATCTGATCTATTAGGTCCCCTTCATGGTTTGATTGAAACCAAATAATTTCATAATCATCTAACTCTATTTGAGAATTAAGCCATATTTTAATATCTTTTATTGAATCGATACCATAAATGTCGGGCTCCCTTAAGCCTAATAGATTAAGATTAGGGCCATTTAAGACTAAGAATTTCATTGAATTACTTTGAGTGATTTTTTAATTAAATCATCTGTTATGGATTTAGATATTTTTGCAAAACCAATTTTATCTAATATAACAAAATGAAGAATACTGTTTTTAACTTTTTTGTCTCTTTTAACAAATGATAAAATGGTATTTGTATCGAGTTTAGGAATGGAATCTAGAGATAATTTTTCAATAGTTTGGATTAAATAGTCCTCATCATCTTTATCGATGGTACCAATTTCCCTTGAGATCCACCCAGCGCATTTCATGCCTAATGCTACAGCTTCACCATGGCGGATACCTCTATATTCAAGATGAGCTTCTACTGCATGACCTATAGTATGACCAAAATTTAATATCTTTCTCAATCCATCTTCCCGCTCATCTTTGGAAACTATTTCTGCTTTAATTTCACAAGAACGATGAATAGCTTTTTCAAATGGAAAAGAATCAAATTCATCTAACCACTGAGAAACTTGATCAAAAAATTCCCGATCCCAGATAGCACCATATTTTATAACTTCACCCAACCCAGAAATAAGTTCTTCTTTTGGAAGTGTATTTAAAATTTTAGGGTCTATTAATACACCTTTTGGTTGATAAATCGCTCCAACCAGATTTTTCCCTTCAGTGAAATTAATTCCAGTTTTTCCACCAATTGCTGAATCTACCATAGCTAATAATGTTGTAGGAATTTGGTAATAATTAATTCCACGCATAAATGATGAGGCAACGAATCCTGCGACATCGCCGACAACACCGCCACCCAATGCTAAAATTATTGTGGAGCGATCACAATTCATTTTAATCATTTGATTAATCACTTTATTGAATTCATTGATAGATTTTGCAGCTTCACCATTTGGTAGGGTTAAATAATCGATATCGAAGTCTAATTTTCTAAAATGATCCATTAGTTTAAAGCCAAATAATTCCATAAGATTATTTTGACATATAATAACCCATTTCTGACCATGATTATTTTTTTTCAGGATTGCTGGGAATTCCTGCATAAGCCCCGATTTTACCTGAATAGGGTAAGAGCGATTACCTAGATTGACTTGAATTACTTTCATGATTGCAGGTTAATTAAAATTTCATTTGTTATTTCTTCAGGGGTTTTCCCATCGGTATTTATAGTTATATCTGCTATTGATAGATATTTTTCTCGTCTATCTGACCACAATTGAATCAAAGATTTTTCTACATTATTTTTGGCCAGTAGAGGCCTTCTGGCTGCACCTTTCAATCGCGGAAGCAATTCCTTAATAGAAGCTGTTAATAAAACTGCGGTACCATTCCCTTGAATGAAATTTCGGTTTTCTTCATTTAAAATAATTCCGCCACCGCATGCAACAACTGAAGCTGATATTTCCTTCAAGTGCTCCATTTCTATTTTCCTAAAAGCGCTTTCCCCATTTAACTCAAATATTTTAGAAATAGTTTTTTTTGTACTTTTTTCAATCTCTTTATCCAGATCAAGAAATGGTATTTTTAATACATTTGCAAGCAATACGCCAACAGTTGATTTACCGGTACCCATCATACCAATTAAGAAAATGTTCATTAATATTTTGCAGTAGACTTCATATGGGCTTTGAGTTGTTCTATTGAATCACCACCAAATTTTTCTAATAGAGCATCTACAAGCACAAAACATAACATGCTTTCTGCGATAATTGATGCAGCGGGCACAGCACAAGAATCAGTTCGTTCTTTGTGGGCTTCCTTATTTTCCAATGAATTAATATCGACCGATCTCAAAGGTTTTATTAGCGTTGGAATTGGTTTCATAGCCATTCGCAAAATAATAGGTTGAGCATTACTCATTCCGCCTTCAATGCCACCTGCATTATTGGAGTAACGGATGAACTTTTTACTATCATGACCAATTTCATCATGGACTTCACTACCAAATTTTTCTGCACCATCAAATCCGCTTCCAATTTCTACAGCCTTAAAGGCATTTATACTCATCATCATTGCTGATATACGAGTCTGTAGTTTTCGATCCCATTGGGTATGTGCACCAAGTCCGTAGGGGAGTCCTTTGGCTATCACTTCAAAAATTCCGCCTACTGAATCGCCTGATTTTTTTGCATCGTCAATTATTTTTATCATTTTAGTTTCGGCGTCTTTATATATACATCTTACAGGTGATGTGTCCGCCATTTCACTCAATTGATTTGGCATAAGGTTATCGGGGATAGAACTTTCATCTTTCACATTATGGATTTCTATCACTCGACTACCAACTTCAATACCTATTTCTTCCAATAATTTCCGACAGATTGACCCTAGTGCCACACGCATGGTGGTCTCTCGTGCGCTAGATCTTTCGAGGACATTGCGGATATCATCAAACCCATATTTTTGGATGCCGGCTAGATCCGCATGGCCTGGCCTGGGAAGTGTAACTTTCCTAATGTCATCTTGAACAGGAGTGACAGACATTTTATTTGTCCAATTTTTCCAATCTTTATTACGTACAATAAGACCTAAAGGGGCACCAATGGTTTTACCATGACGAACACCACACCAAATCTCAGCATGGTCAGTCTCAATTTTCATTCGTCCACCACGACCGTATCCCATTTGACGCCGCTTCAATTGGCGGCCTATATAATCTTCTGAAATGTCAAGTTCTGCCGGTATACCATCTAAAATGCCAAGTAGTCCCATCCCATGGGATTCTCCAGCTGTGAGGAATTTAATTTGTGTTAACATAATTTTGTTTTTAATGCCATTTTAATTGGCTCCAATTTAATTTTGTCTGAGGATTTTTCTCCAAACCATATATTAAATGATGACAATCCTTGAGCAATGAACATATCTAATCCACCTACTGTTTTTGCCCCTAAATCATTCCCTCTTTTCAACCATTTTGTTTGTAATGGATTGTAAATTAAATCCACTAAAACATGGTTTTGTTGGATATCGATTTTTGGCGTGGATTCTGTATCGGGCCACATACCAAGCGGTGTGCAATTTATTATGACATCAAACTGTTCACAGGGTTCATTATTTTTAAATAAAGAGCTTATCCAATCCAATAATTGATTCTCTTTTTCTTTGGTGCGATTTTGAACAGAAATAGATTTAACACCGGCCTGTATCAAGGCATAAGCAATGGATCTTGCGGATCCTCCTGCACCAAGAATTATGCAATCCATCCCTTCTAAAACTATATTATTTATATCCATAGCTTTTAAAAAACCAACCCAGTCTGTATTGTGACCTTTACCATGATGAACACAATTTACAGCACCTATAGCTTGGGCAGATTTATCCAATTCATCTAAGAATGGAATAACAGATTGCTTATATGGGATGGTCACATTAAAGCCATCCAACTCGTTCTGTGTCATAAATGATCTAAGAGAATCGATATGTATTTGGATTTTTTCAAAGGACGCATCGATGTCAAGTTGTCTATAAATCTCATGGTGGAGTATCGGGCTTAAACTATGTGCAATGGGATTACCAATAACTGCAAATTGGATCATTGTTTTAACCGCGCTAGCTCGTCATAGAATTCGGGGTAAGATACAGATATGCAACCCGGGTCATCTAACACAACATTGCCATCTGCGACTAATTCGGCGATGGTAAATGCCATGGCGATTCGATGATCATGATAAGTTTCAATCTCTGCACCTTTTAGTTTGGTTGGGCCGTTAATAATAAATCCATCATTCAGTTCGTATATCTCACCGCCCATTCTTTTCAGATTTGTACAAATTGCATGAATACGGTCGCATTCTTTTACACGAAGTTCTTCTGCACCATTAACTTTTGTTTTTCCTTCTGCTTGTGTGGCAAGAATTGCAATGATGGGTAATTCATCGATTAATCCTGGTACATCATTTTTGGTAATTGAAATCCCACTTAATGACTGGTGAAATACATTTAATTTTCCGATCCATTCACCTGCTTCGTCCCATTGATTCAAGCAATCTATACCAGCTCCCATTTGATATAGTGCAGAATAAAAACCGATTCGGGTTGGATTACGTAAGATTCTGTTCAATATAACATTAGATCTTGGAACCATGGCTGCTGCTGCTGCAAAAAATGCACCTGTAGATGGATCCCCAGGTACGGTTAATTCAAATGGTGAAAGAAATGATTTTAAGGGTGAAACAGTAGTCGTTAATCCATCAGTAAATAATTCAACCCCCATTCCTTGTAGCATTCTTTCTGTATGGTCTCGGGAGAGAAGAGGTTCCGTTATAGATGTTTCACCGCTTGCACCAAGCCCTGCCAAAAGAATAGCAGATTTTACCTGTGCGCTAGCTACCAGTGACTCATAATGAGTACCATTTAAATTACTTTTGTGAATGGTAACGGGGAGTTTTCCTTGTTGACTTTCCGATTTTAAATCCATTTTTGAAAGGGGATCCAATATGCGATTTATGGGGCGATTGGAAAGAGAATCATCGCCTATGAAAGTTGCGTTGACCCCTTGTCCTGCTAAGAGTCCCAGCATTAAACGTGCTGTGGTACCAGAATTCCCACAATCTAGAGGAAGTTTTGGATCTGTGAATTTTTCGCCAGTTATGAAAACTTCATCTCCATAATCCTGAATTCGTATACCACATGCTTCCAGACATTTACGTGTGGACATTACATCTGCACCTGTGGATAGGTTGGATATACGTGATGTACCATGTGCTAGCGCTGCTAACATGAGGGACCGGTGAGAAATGGATTTATCTCCGGGGAATGTGATTTCACCTTTAATACTCATTGGTCTTCAATTCATCTGCAATGAGAAATGCCAACTCAATAGCCTGATTCGCATTCAATCTGGGATCGCAATGAGTATGATAGCGATCCGAAAGATCTGCTTCAGAAATATCATCTACTCCACCAGTACATTCAGTTACATTTTGACCGGTCATTTCTAGATGGATGCCTCCAGCGAAAGAGCCTTCAGATTTATGAATCTGAATATTGTTTTTAACTTCAGATAAGATTTGATCAAATTTGCGCGTTTTAACACCCTTCGAACTTTTGATTGTATTTCCATGCATAGGATCGCAGGACCATACTACAGATCTTCCTTCTTTTTGAACTTTTCTAATCAGTTCCGGAAGATAGTCTTTTACCTTATTATGACCAAATCTTGTAATAAGTGTAATTCGGCCGGCTTCATTATTTGGATTTAAAATTTCTAAGAGTTGGATCAAATCATCTGGTTTTAAGGAAGGACCACACTTAATACCAATTGGATTTTGAATTCCACGACAAAATTCTACATGGGCACTATCTCTGAACCGCGTACGGTCACCTATCCACACAAAATGGGCCGATGTATTGTACACATCTCCAGAGGTAGAATCAGCACGTGTGAGTGCTTCTTCATATGGAAGAAGAAGAGCTTCATGACTGGTATAATATGAAGCCTGTCTCAGTTGTGGCGTATTGCTTGCTGTGATACCTAAGGCTTCCATAAAATTTAAACTTTCCTGAATTTGTTGAGCCAAATAGCGGTAGCGTTCACCTTGATGACTGCTTTTTACAAATCCCATATTCCATGAATTTACCTGACGAAGATCTGCATAACCTCCATCTGCAAAAGCACGAAGTAAATTTAATGTGGATGCGGCTTGAGAATAAGCTTTTAGCATTCGATCTGGATCTGGCTGGCGTTTATCAGATTCAAAGCAGATATCATTAATAATATCACCTCTATAACTAAGGAGCTCAAGACCATCAATCGTTTCGGTACTGCTAGACCTAGGCTTTGCAAACTGACCTGCCATCCGTCCTAGTTTTACTATAGGCAAATTTGCTCCTGAGGTGAGAATTACTGCCATTTGTAATATTACCCGAAACGTATCACGAATATTATTTGCATTAAATTCAGAAAAACTTTCAGCACAATCACCGCCTTGAAGTAAGAAGCCTCTTCCTTCTGCCACGCCAGCTAAGGATTTTTTTAGTGAGCGCACTTCTCCTGTAAATACCAAGGGTGGAAAATCCTTAAGGGTTTTTTCAACATCAGCTAAATGATCTGTATCTGGATATTTTGGGATATGTTTTGCTTTATATTGACGCCAGCTACCAGTTTCCCACATTTTATAATGTTCCTTTTAATTTTTGAATTAATTCTTTTGTTGCTTCAATGGGGTTTGAAGCTCCATCCATTTTTTTTATAATTGCTGATCCTACTACTGCACCATCAGCATACTCATTGAGCCATTTCACATCATCCCGTGTGCTGATCCCAAAGCCTACCACAAATTGTGTCACACTATGTTTTCGTACCCGGGAAAGATAATCTAACAACGCATCCTTCGATACAAGGTTGTTTCCAGTGACGCCCAAAATGCTTACTGCATAGATTAGATCACCGGCGATTTCTGATATATGTTTTATACGTTCATTGGGTGTATTAGGCGCAACCAATAATATCGGTGATATTCCTCTGGACCTTGCCATTTTGCAGAATGGCTTTGCTTCATCTAATGAAAGATCTGGGAGGATTAAGCCATCAACTCCGACTGAAACGCATTGATCTAAAAAAGCTTCCTCTCCCCATTTCAGGATGGGATTGTAGTATCCCATGAGAGCGATAGGAATCTTGGTTTGATTGCGAATCTGTTTTACCTGTTGAAAAATCGTATTTAACGTGATGCCATTTTTCAAGGCCTGATGACTAGATGCTTGTATAATAGGACCATCAGCTTGTGGATCTGAAAAAGGTATTCCGATCTCAATCATGTCTGCACCGGCACTCACAGCACCTAAGACTAATTCAACCGTGCTGTCTAATTCAGGATAGCCGGCAGTAAAAAAAGGGATTAATTTTTCTTCCTGATTTTGGAATAAGGATTGAATTCGGTTCACAGTTCAATTTCCAATGCTTTTGCGACGGTATGGACATCTTTATCACCACGACCTGATAAGCAAACCACCACATGTTCATCTTTATCTATCCCATTATCTTTTTGTCTTAAATAAGCCAAGGCATGGGCTGATTCTAATGCAGGCAAGATTCCTTCTTTTTCAGATAGCCATTGGAATGCATCCAAAGCCTCCTTGTCTGTGGCTGAAAAATATGTCACTCGCCCTGATTTATTAAGATAGCTGTGTTCAGGGCCAACTCCGGGATAGTCTAAACCTGCCGAAATAGAATGGGGAAGGGTCACTTGGCCATCCGCATTTTGAAGTAATGTAGACGCTGCACCATGGAGGACGCCAAAATCACCTTTGGTTAAGGTAGCCGCATGTTTATCGCTATGTAATCCTTCCCCTGCGGCTTCTATACCAATAAGGTTTACATTATCTTTTAGAAATGGATAAAAAAGCCCCATGGCATTGGAGCCGCCACCTACGCAAGCTACGAGCCGATCTGGGAGATGCTGGCCAGATTGATTTGTGAATTGTTGCTTGGCTTCTTTTCCGATCACCGATTGAAAATCACGAACCAACATGGGATAGGGATGAGGGCCAACTGTTGAGCCGATAAGGTAATAAGTGGATTCCACATTGGTGACCCAATCTCGAATGGCTTCATTGGTAGCATCTTTCAAAGTTTTGCTTCCGGAAATGACAGTACGGACTTCAGCACCAAGAAGATTCATTCGAAATACATTTAGGGTTTGACGGTGAATATCTTCTTCACCCATATAAACGATACATTCCAATCCAAAACGAGCAGCAACCGTAGCAGTAGCCACACCATGCTGACCGGCTCCCGTTTCGGCAATGATTCGTTTTTTACCCATACGATTTGCTAATAAGATTTGGCCTAGAGCATTATTAATCTTATGGGCGCCTGTATGGTTCAAGTCTTCTCGCTTCAACCAGACATTGAAGCCCAATTCTTTAGAGATTTGTTCAGCAAAATACAAAGCAGTCTCTCGACCAGAATAATGCTGTAGTAATTCATTAAATCCATCTTGGAAAGCTACGTCATGTTTTACGTAGGCGTAGTGATGTTCTAATTCCTCTAGTGCAGGGATAAGTGTTTCTGGGACAAACTTCCCTCCAAATTGTGCAAAATGTCCCCGTTCGTCAGGTAGGCTATAATCTTCGAATGATTTATCCAAAATTAAATCCCGTTTGTTTTGTTGCTTTTAGCACTTCAAATAATTTTTCAATTTTCAGGTGATCTTTTTTCCCAGGGGATGATTCCAAGCCGCTATTTATATCTACAGCAACAGGCTTTACAGATAAAATTGCATCTAAAATATTATTAGCCTTAAGTCCTCCGGATAGGATTATCGAATGTTTTCCATTACCATTTACCAGTGACCAATCAAATGGTTTTCCAGTTCCGCCGTATTGATCATTTGTAAAAGTATCCAAAAGAAATCCCTGCACATTAAACTCGTCTAAAGAATTGAGGCTCTGTTTGTTTTTTATACGAATCGCTTTGATTACAGGGGCAGAAAACTGTGCACAAAAATCCGGAGATTCATTACCATGAAGTTGAACCATATCTAGCGGAATAGTCTGAATGGCTTTATCGATAAATTCTTTAGAATGATTTACAAAAACGCCTACACGGGAAACTTTTTTAGAAATTTGATTAGAGATTAAATTTCCTTTTTCAATTGAAATGGCCCTTGAGCTCTGTTCATAAAAAATAAACCCAATTGCAGATGCTCCATTGCAAATCGCTGCCCTTGCATCAGGCACATTGGTAATGCCGCAGATTTTTGTTGGTATCATGCACCACCTCCAAGTAGCATTTCCAATGCTTTCCCAGGATTTCCGGTTTTCATAAGCGAGGTACCAACCAATACAGCATCGTAACCCAAGTCTGAAACAAGTTGGAGATCATTCCGAGAATGAATCCCGCTTTCTGCTACTTTAATAGATCGTTCAGGAAGCAAAGAATATATCTTCTTAAAGTATCCAATATCAGTGACCATGGTTTTGAGGTTGCGGCAATTTACCCCAATGATATCTGGCGCAAGGTCAGCGATTATTTCAGCATTTTTTTGAGAATGGAATTCCACTAATGCTTCTAGATTGAGGCCCTTTCCAAAATTAATAAATGATTCTATACGATTTATTTCCAATGCTTCAGCAATGAGAAGAAATGCATCTGCACCTGCGGCACCTGCTTCCATGATTTGGTGATTATTGATGATAAAATCTTTTCGCAGAACAGGGATTGATACCACTTTTTTTACCGCTTCCAGAATACCAATATTTCCGCCAAAAAACTGTTCATCTGTAAGGACAGAAATAGCTTGGGCGCCGGCAGATTCATAATCTTTGGCAATTTGAACCGGGTCAGCATTCGGTAGTATGTGGCCTGCACTGGGAGATTGCATTTTGATTTCAGCGATAACAGAAATTTCCGGTACAGAAAGGGCATATTTTAAGCTCATTGTGTCGTGAGAGTTAACCCCGTCCACAGAAGTATGCGTGTTGGCCATCTCTTGTTCTTTTACTTTCAAAATTTGTTCAAGAATGTTCATGCTGTAAGTTTGTTTAATACATTCAAAGCAGCGCCGGAATCCACTGATTCAACTGCTTTTTCTAATCCTTCTTTTAAGTTTTGGGCCTTCCCTCCAACTACAATTCCAGCAGCAGCATTTATCAAAACAATATCTCGCCCCAACGTTTTCTCTCCCTTTAAAATTTTACGAATTATAACAGAATTAGCTTCAGGGTCACCACCTTTTAGATCATCTAAAGATACACGGTCGATCCCCAACTCTGTAGCGTCGAATTCATATGTATTTATTTTACCACCATTTTGAATTTGACTAATCTTGGTGGTGTTAGTCGTAGTTATTTCATCCAATCCATCTCGCCCATGAAATACCAGAACATCAGTGGAACCAAGTGCTTTTAAAACATTGGCCTGTATTTCAGTTAGGTTTGGATCAAATATTCCCATAGCCTGAGCCTTAACATCCGCAGGGTTACAAAGGGGCCCAAGAATATTAAAAACTGTTCTAGTGGCCAGTGACCTACGTGCGCCTATGGCATATTTCATTGCTGGGTGATAATCAGGAGCGAACATAAACCCCAAACCAATACTATCTATATTTTCTGCAGATTTTGCCACTTCTAGATTAATTGGAATGCCAAGAGCTTGAAGTACATCAGCAGATCCTGATTTAGATGTCATGGATCGATTTCCATGTTTAGCCACATGAACATCTGCACCTGCAACTACGAATGTGGCTGCGGTAGAAATATTAAAAGTTCCTGATGAGTCTCCACCTGTACCGCACATATCAATAGCAGGATGGCTTAAGGATACTTTAACCATCTTTTCCCTCATGGCGTCCGCAAATCCTGTTATTTCGTCTACAGTCTCACCTTTAGCGCGGAGCGCCATTAAGAATCCCGCTATCTGGGCATCATTAAATTCACCGGACATGATGGAAAGCATCACATCGAAAGCTTTATCGCGTGAAAAATCATCGCGATTTAATAATTGTTCTAATATTTGTTTCATTGTTTTATTTTGAGAAAATTATGAATGATTTGAATACCATTTTCTGTTGCAATGGATTCCGGGTGAAACTGGATACCAATAACAGGTTGGGATTCATGTTCAATTCCCATAATGAGCCCATTTTCTAACTCAGCAGTTATTTTTAATTCTGTTGGGAGGGTTTCCCGTTCGGTCACCAGCGAATGATAACGTGTTGCAGTGAATGAGCCATTAATACCATTAAATAAGGGAGATCTACTATGCTGGATCTTTGAAGTTTTCCCATGGACTATTTCAGGTGATTGAATAACATTGCCACCGTATGCTACGGCAATAACTTGATGCCCAAGACAAACTCCAAGTATTGGAATATGAGTCCCGTATTTTTTAACTACATCAATGGAATGGCCGGCATCTTCTGGTCGGCCCGGCCCAGGTGAAATTACAATATGGGATGGCTGCCATTTTTCTATGCGATCCACTTCAAATTGATTATTGCGAATAACATGTACTTCTGGATTTATTGATCCAATGTATTGCACAAGATTGTAGGTAAAAGAATCGTAGTTATCTATTACGAGAATCACGCAACAAGTCCATTTTCTGCAAAATCAATAGCGGTCATAATGGCTTTAGCCTTATCCACAGTTTCTTCATATTCTTTGGTTGGATTTGAATCATGAACAATGCCTGCGCCTGACTGGAAATGAACCGATCCATTTTTTATGATCATGGTCCTTATTGCAATGCACGTGTTCACATTACCTGTAAAATCAAAAAATCCTATCGCTCCGGAATAAATATCTCTCCGGTGGGGTTCAAGGTCATAAATGATCTCCATAGCACGGATTTTTGGTGCTCCAGTGACTGTACCAGCAGGGAAGCCACTCATGAGCGCATCAAAAGGATCTTTATTATCGGCCAACTCTCCTTTAACATCTGAAACAATGTGCATCACATGGGAATAATTTTCAATAACCATATTTTCAGGAATGGTTACAGATCCAAATTTGGATACCCGTCCCACATCATTCCGGCCAAGATCTAGAAGCATTAAATGCTCTGCGCATTCTTTTTCATTATTAATCAAATCTTCAGCTAATGCTTTGTCTTCTACTTCTGATTCCCCCCGATGTCGTGTCCCAGCTATGGGCCGAATTTCTACGGTACCACCTTCAACTTTTACTAACAATTCCGGCGATGCACCAATAATGTCAAAATCATCTATTTTTAAATGAAACATGTAGGGGGAAGGATTAATCGTTCGCAATGATCGGTATAGCGTGACGGGTTTTACTTTAGTTTCTCTTTCAAATTTTTGGCTCAAGACCAATTGAAAAACATCACCTTCAATAATGTGTTTTTTTGCTTTCAAAACTGCCGATTCAAAAGCTTCCTGATTAAAATTTGAAGACACATCACTTTTTTTTACTTGAACGGGTATTTGGTAATCCACATCAGAATGAAGGGACTTCCCAATAGCATCGATGCGAAGATGAGCAGCCTCAAATTGTTCTTTTAGGTTGCAATCTTTATCTATGTTTGCATTGGAAATAATAAGAGCAGTTCCTTTTAAATGATCGAAGGCAATCATGTCCTCGAAAAGCATAAAGACAGAGTCTGGGACGTTAAGTGCTGAATATTCATGGATAGGAATATCTTCAACCCAAGCGATTGTTTCATATCCTAGATAGCCAACGAGTCCACCAGTAAACGAAGGAATCCCAGGTAATTTTTCCATTTTATACTGAGATTGATATTTACGAAGCAAATTAAGAAAAGGGGTGTCCACAGTTGTGCGTTGGCCATCTTCAGAAATAATGGTTTTACCATCTTTATGCATTAATATTTTTTGTGGATTAATTCCTAAATATGAATATCGTGTAAATTGACTCCCTTTCTCCACGGATTCTAGTAAAAAAGCATATTCTGTCTTCTGGCTCAAATTAATCCAGGCTGCCACGGGTGTGAGCAGATCTGCTAATATACGTTTGTATACCGGGATAGTGGTACATCTTGATGCAAGATCTTGAAATTCGTTGAATGTGAGTTGTGTATTATCCATTTTATGCAAAAAAAAACCCCGATCATTGTCGGGGTCTAAGAGCAGTCATTAATATACAGGTATCCCTGAGACTACGTAACCCCTATATTGTTAAAACACCAATTCCAGTTATAATAGTTTTTCTTGTTCATGCTATTCATGGGATGGGATATTAAGTATAGGAACGAAATGGAACCAGTACTATTTATTTTTTTGCAATCTTATAGAAATTTTATAAGCAGGCACAAGAATAGAAACAATATTATCTTTAATGAACAACTATAATTCTTTAATAAATAGTTTCATCACTTTGTAGCAATTGAATAAACTGGATTCAGAAACCCATTCATCGATGGCATGGGCACCATGGCCTGAAGGCCCAAATAAAATAGAGGGGATTCCTGCCTGAGATGCCAGAGCCGAATCCGCCCAGTAAGACATCCCATTATACTTTTGCTCTCCTTTAACTTCACATAATTTTTCTATGAACTCATCACTATCTACTTCATTGGGTGGACGGCTAAAAATATCGGTTCCTGATACTATATGATTACCTGGTGCATTTTCGACAGCCTTGATAACTCTATCTAATTCAAAGTCCAATTTTTCTTTTTGTTCGCCTGGAAGTGTTCGGCGCTCCCAGTTTAATGTGGCTTCTGCAGCGATTACACTTTGAGCAGACCCACCTTGGATCATACCAGGATGAAGCGTAGGAACACCAAGATATGGATGAGGTTCTTCTTTTGATAGTTCTGAATTAATATTTTCTAATTCATTTAAGGCACTGGATAGAGGGAAAATTGCATTAACCCCCTGCTCGGGTCGACTCCCATGTGCGGAAAGCCCATCTATCTTTAACTCATACCATACGTATCCCTTATGGCTTATGCCTACAGCTTCTTCAGTGGGCTCCATAAATATACCTAGGAATGGTTTAGTGGGTAGTGTTGGTAAAAAATGATCTACTAAATGTTCCATCCCCATACTAAGATTTTCTTCATCTGCCACGAAAGTAAATGCCAATGATACGGGAGGCTGGTTTTGAGAGAAATATTTTGCCAATCCCATTTGGACTGTACATCCTGCCAACATATCATAACTCCCTCGACCATAGAGACGATCTCCTTCCTTACGAAGTGTAAAGGGATCACTCATTCCTTCAATTCCAACTGTATCAATATGACCATTCATAAGTAGAATTCTATCTGGATCTTTTCCTTTTAATAAGGCGGTTGTATTAGAGCGATCAACCTGAATGCTGTGGATATGTGATGGTATATTCAGCTTCTTGAAATAATGATGAATGTACTCAGCGATCTCATGCTCTCCTTGGCCTTCGTTTGATAGGTTCGGATTCACTGAGTTAATGGCCACCAGGTCAGTAAGAATATGGATCAGTTCTTGTTTCAAAAATAGTCTCCTTGATTAAAAGTAACCTAGTCAGAATTAAAAAGAGATGCAAGAGCGATTAACAATGGGTAGATTCAGATACTTTATTTTGTTAAATGGAGAAATAAATATGAATAAAAAAATTATATATATAACCACTTTAATGTGTCTTGGGTGTGAGCAAAAAGACATTTCAAATTCAGATTTAATTTCAGCTGAAAAAATCGTAGGCCTAAATTATACATCCTCAGAGCGCGACTCATTACTTTCACCAGGTGGAAGTTTAGTTTCCGCAAGTATAAGTGGTCTAGTTAAACAATATGAAGCTATCCGCGAACTAGGTATATCTAATGACATACCATTCCCATTGTTTTATAATCCTTTACCAAGCGGAGTAAAACCACCCTTTGGCCGTGATAAATTTAATTTTAATTCGCAAAAAGTATCTCGTCCAGAAAGAATAGAGCTCTGTGCGTTCATGACCATTCCTGAACTGTCATATCTTTTACGTACCCAGCAGGTTACTTCCGAAGAATTGACGCGGATGTATATTCAACGGTTAAAGAAACATGGCCCCGAACTTGAATGTGTGGTTACCATCACGGAAGAGTTAGCCATAGATCAGGCTCGCAAGGCCGACATGGAAATATCGCGTGGTAAATACCGTGGTCTACTACATGGGATTCCCTGGGGAGCAAAAGACCTACTATCCGTACCTGGTTATAAGACGACTTGGGGTGCCATGCCTTACAAAGATCAAATTTTGGATGAACAAGGGACGGTTGTAAAAAAACTAGAAGCAGCAGGGGCTGTATTAGTAGCTAAATTGACTTTGGGTGCTCTGGCTTGGGGAGACGTGTGGTATGGTGGAAAAACAAGGAATCCTTGGAATCTAGAACAAGGAGCCAGCGGTTCTTCGGCTGGGCCTGGTTCAGCAACTGCCGCAGGTCTGGTGGGATTTTCAATTGGTTCTGAAACTCTGGGCTCTATTGTTTCCCCTTCAACGCGAAATGGTGTTACGGGCCACCGTCCATCTTTTGGCACAGTGAGTCGTGCTGGTGCGATGGCTTTGAGTTGGACTATGGATAAACTGGGACCAATGACCCGCTCTGTAGAAGGTTCTGCAATTGTTTTTGAAACTATTCGCGGTGCAGACCACATAGATAGAACGGTAATTGACGTTCCTTTTCAGTATCCATCTAATAATCAGTTAAAAAATCTGCGTGTAGGATATGTCGCCTCAGCATTTGCTGATACTATAGTTTCAGCAAATGATAAAAGAGCATTAGCAGCTCTTGATTCTCTAGGGTTTGATCTTATATCCATAGAATTGCCAAATTTTCCATCCGGTGCTTTATCCTTTATTTTGCAAACTGAAGCTGCTGCCGCTTTTGATGAATTAACGCGTTCTAATCAGGATGACAAAATGGTGCGGCAAGTTAAAGCCGCGTGGCCACATGTATTACGGGAGGCTCGTTTTATTCCAGCAGTAGATTATATTAATGCCAATAGAGCTCGAACTCTTTTAAGCCAAAAAATGGCCGAATTAATGAGTCAAGTAGATGTCTACATAGTCCCTTCTTTTTATGGAGATAATTTGCTCCAGACTAATTTAACAGGTCACCCATGTGTGGTGGTGCCCAATGGGTTTAATGATAAAGGATCACCCACAAGTATTAGTTTTATTGGAGGACTATATGAGGATGGAAATGTTTTGGCAGTAGCCAATGCTTATCAAAAAGCAACACAATGGCATAAAAAATATCCTTCGAGGTTTAATCCTTTAAATAATTAAGGATAAAACGCCTAATATGCTCAATAATATTTCTTATTAAATATTTTAATTTTAAATTCTTGGCTTAGTTTTTAACTAAATTAACAAAAAATAGTCCAATAAGTTAATTAATGTATTCGCAGGATAAATAAATGAAAAATAGAAAACTTTTTGTGGCAGTTTTAATCGCAATTTTCTCATTAGCAATTGCCCAGAGGGGTGGCAACTATAATAGTGGAATGAGTCAACGTCAAATGGATCCAAAGAGTGTGCCTAAAATCGGAGTCATCTATGGAACGGTTGTTGACTCAGCATCTAAGACACCCATCCCTTATGCATCAATTTCTGTAATAAATCAGAGAAGTAACACCATTATGACTGGTGGAATATCCAATGAAGATGGTGAATTTCGGGTAAAAGAAATACCTTTGGGTCGTCATAAGGTGGCTGTTGAATATATTGGATACGCCAAACAGGAATTAGGTCCATTTACTTTTTTACCATTCGGCGATAATAAAACTGAACACAATCTTGAAACAATTTCTCTTGTTCAGACCACGCTTCAAATGGCTGGTGTGGATGTTGAAGGAGAGCGCCCCTTATTTGTCCAAACTGCAGAAAAACGTATTTTTAATGTTTCTAAGAATTCCCTTTCAACCGGCGGGAATGCAATTGATGCCCTAAGACAAGTTCCCGGTGTTGAGGTGGATCAAGATGATAATGTCAGTTTGAGGGGAAGCACAAAAGTAAATCTCATGATTGATGGGAAACCATCCAGCATTGCAGGCGGGGATGTCAAATCGCTCCTCCAAAGTATACCTTCAGCCAATATCGCGGACATAGAAGTGATGACCAATCCAGGAGCTAAATATAACCCAGAGGGGATGGCTGGAATAATCAATATTGTACTAAAGGAAAATAAATTTGCAGGTCTCAATGGTAATATTAATACAGGGGGTGATTCCCAAGGCGGCTCAAATCTTTCTGGGCAGATAAATTATCGTACAACCAGCTATAATTCTTTTATAAACCTCGGTATGAATGACCGAAAAAGAATTTCAGATGGCTCAAATATGAGATGGCAGGAATTTCCAAATTTTAAAAACGAAATAAATCAGATATCTAATTCTAATTCAGGTGGCCCTAATCTTTTCATAAAATCAGGATTTGAATACTTTATTGATTCTAAACAGTCACTTGGAGTTTCTGCTACCATTAGTAATGGTGATCGTAATAGTGATAATGCCACCTATACAACAGATTCTGGGCCTAGAGATAAAAAGTATATTCGCTATGCTACAACGGGAAGTGATCGCAATGGGTATGATATAAATCTTAATTATGATAAGAAATATGAAGACCCTAAACACAAACTCACATCATTTTTTAGGTTTTCCGATGGTTTGAACGATGGTTTGAACGAATATTATAATAGTGATAATGGTGGTGCAGATTTTGTGGGGATGAATAAAGCAAAAAATGGAGATGAGGGTACAAGCTCTGGTTATGATTTTAAACTCGACTATGTTCATCCTTTTGAAAATAAATCTAAACTAGAAGTTGGTTTAGCAAGTAAATCTACAGATAGAGGTGACACTCAGATAGCAGAAATATTTGATGAAGCAACAAATCAGTATGTATCTGATCGATCATTCAGCAATGAGTTCATTTATAATGAAACTGTTCATGCTGCTTATTTACAATATTCAAGGAACATATGGTTATTTGGTATAAATGCGGGTGGTAGATATGAAATGGTTGATATGTTATCTGAGCTAAAAACTACAAATGAGAGGTTCGAAAACCCTTATTCAAGTTTTTACCCAAGTTTAAGTGTGACCTTTGGTGCACCGCAATTGGTTCAGATTCAAACGAGCTATTCTAAGAGAGTAAATCGACCTCGCTCAAGAATGCTCAACCCATTTAGTTCCAGGCAAGATCAAAGAAACCTAAGGATTGGCAATCCATTTCTCAAACCGGAATACACAGATTCCTATGAAATTAATTTTAGCAGATTTTCAAGAGGATTATCTCTATCACTGGGAGGATATTATCGCTATACAACGGATAAAATGACCCGATTTAAGGAAGTCAGAGAAGATGGTGTATCTATCGCAACGTATAAGAATCTTGAAGAACAAAAAACCAGGGGAATAGATTACTCTATTGTTGGGTCTCTTGGACAAAAACTAAGGCTCATGTTTTCAGGAAGTGTTTATTGGGATGAAATAAACTCGGAATTATTTGGTTCTGACTATGATAAAACAGCTCAAGGGCAACGTTTGAGATTAACAACCATGTGGAATATCAATCCTACAACTGAATTCATGTTCTTCATTTTTTATATGCCTGGTAGAGACATTGCAATTGGAAAAATGGAGGCTATGAGTTTTTCATCCATGTCAGTCAAAAAGAAGTTCATGGATGAAAGGCTAAATCTTACGCTCAACTTGGGAGACCCCTTTGGGCTATCAGGGTTTGGATTTGAATCATGGGGTGATTTGGATGAAGATGGAATCCGTGATTGGTATCAGGATTCAAGCCGAAACTGGAATAGTCGTACTGTGCGATTAACCCTCGAATACCGCTTTGGAAAAATGGAAGATCGAAGCCGTTTTAGTCGCCAGCGTCAAGGAGAAGGAATGCAAATGGAAGAGAGTGCTGGAGAGATTTTTTAAATATTAGATTTTTGTAGAGACGTCCCGATAAATCGGGATGTCTCTACACCTAGTTTAGTTCTAAATTATATTAGCTTATAAGGAATCAATATGAATTGGATGATATATGGCGCCAATGGTTATACTGGCCGATTGGTAGTTGATGAAGCAATCAAAAGGGGATTAACACCAATCCTTGCCGGCCGATCAGAATCGGTTAAAGCCTTCGCAGAAGAAAAAGGTTTAAAGGCAAAAGTATTTGATCTGTCTTCAATAAATAAAATTACTGAATATCTTTCTGGCGTTTCTGTAATGGCTAACTGTGCCGGTCCATTTTCCCAAACAGCAAAACCCATGATGGAAGCCTGTATAAAATCAAAAACCCATTATCTAGACATAACCGGTGAAATAGCTGTTTATGAATTGGGCTTTAGTTTGGACGAAGAAGCCAAAAATGCAGGCATTGTTATTTGCCCCGGTGTAGGTTTTGATGTTATTCCCACTGATTGTTTATCAGTACTCCTTAAAGAAAAAATGCCCGATGCAACTCATTTAACACTTGGTTTTGCCAGCAAGGGATCCAAACCGAGCAAAGGAACAGCTAAAACTGCGGCTGAAGGTATGTCTAAAGGCGGCAGGATTCGTATTAATGGTGAATTGAAACAAGTCCCAATTGCATTTAAAGAGCGAAAAATTGATTATGGCTTTGGTGAAATCAATGCAATTACTATTCCTTGGGGTGATGTTTACACGGCCTACCATAGTACGGGCATTCCCAATATAGAAGTATATTATCCAGTTTCATCCGAAGGAGCCCAGAAACTAAGGAAACGCCAAAAATATATGAAGTTGATGAAGTATAATTTTGTTAAGAATTTTGTTTTAAATAGAATTGAAAAAACTTGGGTGCCGAATACTGATGAAGAGCGCGCAAAAACAAAATCCTTCATTTGGGGTGAAGTTAGAAATGAAAATGGAGATGCAATTCAAGGGCGATTCACAACAGCAAATGGTTATGACCTCACTGCATCAGGTACAATTGAAGCTTCACAATATTTATTAGGCGATCATCGACAGTCAGGCTATTTCACTCCGAGCAAATTAATTGGGAAAGAGTTGGTTGAAAAAATGCCTGGATTTTCTGGAATAGAATATAATTAAGCTCCCCATTAATAATATATTCAAGTGCATTCTGAGTACTATTGGTCTATTATTGACCTACTTATTATTCTGGCCTGTAGGTGCAGAACCGGCGGTGTGGACTTCCCAGCCCGCACCAGCTATGAAGGGCAAATTTGAGCCCAATGAATATTTGGCCGATACAGAAATTCTCGGACTGAATGATGGCATTGGACCGGAAGATATAGCTGTGGATGAAGCCGGCAATATGTATGCCGGATATGAAGATGGCCGTATTGTTTTGTATGATGTTTATGGGAAAAATCAGGGTGTATTTGTAAATACAAATGGACGTCCCTTGGGCCTGGCTTTCGATGCCAATAATAATCTGATAATTGCAGATGCCAATAAGGGGCTTCTTTCTGCGGATCCTAATGGCAACTTGAAGTCGCTAACTACAGAAGTCCATGGTATTCCTTTTGCCTTTACCGATGATGTTGATATTGGTCCAGACGGAATAATTTATTTTACAGATGCATCATCAAAATATAATATCGATAATTATCGTCTGGATTTGATGGAACATAGACCTTGGGGACGCCTCCTCAGTTATAATCCTAAATCAGGTATAACCGGTTCTTTGTTGGGGGGCTTATATTTTGCTAATGGTGTAGCAGTCAGCCCTGATGGAAACTATGTTCTGGTGAATGAAACTTCAAATTATCAGGTAAGGAAATATTGGCTTAAAGGACAGCAAGCTGGTCAATCCGAAATCATTATTAATAATCTTCCCGGTTTTCCTGATGGTATATCCTCTAATGGGAAAGGTATCTACTGGATTGCAATGCCAGCATTACGGAAGTCGATAGTTGATTATTGTGCTGATAAACCTTTTTTAAGGAAAATCATATTGCGCTTACCTGAGTGGCTACAACCATCGCCAGACCGCCACGGGTTCGTACTGGGTATCGATGGCAATGGGAAAGTCATTCATAACCTTCAATATCCATCTCCAGATTCTTTTTCTCCCATTACTAGTGTAGAAGAGAAAGGTGGTATCTTGTATTTGGGAAGCTTGACCTACCCAGGATTTGCTCAAATTCCTGCTCCCCAATAATTCCGACCATTATAAACACTGTTTTATTCACCTTTAATTCGCCGATTGATTCATGGGCAAACTGGAATTATTTTTGAGAGAGTAGAAAGGTCTATTTTATGAGAATTGCACTTATTCAACAGCATGCTACGGAAGATATTGATACCAATATTCAGCGTGGTTTGGCCAATTTGGATAAAGCGGCAGCCCAAGGTGCGGAGGTGGCTGTTTTTGCTGAATTGGCATTCACCCGATTTTATCCTCAATATTTTGCTGACGGAGATGTGACCCATTTGGCTGAACCGGTTCCCGGGCCCATCACAGAAAAGTTTATGGCAAAAGCCAAGGCCCACAATATGGTAGTGATCATCAATTTATTCGAATTGGAAAATGGTAAGACCTACGATTCTTCTCCCGTTATAGATGTAGATGGCTCCCTGCTGGGTACCACTCGGATGGTTCATGTGGCCGACTATGAATGCTTTTTCGAAAAGAGCTATTATGCGGAAGGAGATCATGGTGCACCCGTCTATGATACGGCTGCGGGAAAGATCGGTGTGGCCATTTGTTATGATCGTCACTACCCAGAATATATGCGGGCCTTAGGTGTGAATGGTGCAGAAGTGGTAGTCATTCCCCAAGCAGGTACTTTAGGTGAATGGCCCGATGGCCTCTACGAAGCGGAACTACAAGTGGCCTCATTTCAAAATGGATATTTTTGTGCATTGGCCAATCGTGTGGGAAAAGAAGATCAAATGGAATTTGCCGGTGAATCCGTCATCACCAATCCTGAAGGAAAGGTAATTGCCCAGAGTCCCGCCGAGGTAGATGATATTTTAATCCATGATCTTGATTTAACTGAAGTGCCTAAATCCCACGCCCGAACCATGTTTTTCAGAGACCGCCGTCCTAATATTTATCCCTTGAATAAAATATAGTATGAGAGTGCATGACTGAATATCCAAGACTGTATACATTCCGCCGGTGACCATGGGCTATGCGCGCCAGGATGGCGTTAGCCCATGCGAACATCACTGTAGAATTGCGAGAAATACTCTTGTCCGATCGGCCTCAGGAGATTTATGATGCATCACCCAAAGGAACAGTACCTGTGCTTCAACTCAACGATGGGACCGTTTTTGATGAAAGCTTTGATATCATGGTATGGGCATTAGATCAAATAGAATCGGATTGGAAGGATATTGATCTAGAGAAACAATTGACCATCATCAAAATGAATGATGAAGATTTTAAACCATGGTTGAATAAATATAAATACCACATTCGCCATCTGGAAAATACGAGGGAATTCTATCAGCATAAATGTGGCGAAATTTTGTCCCAATATGAATCTGCTTTAAAAGAAACCCTTTATCTCATGGGGGAGAAACCTCAATGGGTCGATGTAGCTATTCTGCCGCTGGTTCGTCAATTTGCCCATGTGGATTTACCCTATTTTCAATCGGCCTACCCAAAGTTGAATCAATGGTTGGAGGGTTGGAAAGGATCGGATTTGTTTCAATCTATCATGAAGAAATATATCCAATGGCAACCGGATCACGAACCCTTCATCGTTTCATTTGCATCCTGATCTTGCCGTAATTTATAGGAATGAAAAAAGAAGTTTTATATAATAAAAAGAGCCGTGAAATCCTCATGGCTGAATTGCAGGCAGAACCTTTTGAGCGGATTACTTGTTCTTTTTATCGCTACATCAATATTAATGACCCAATTACCCTTCGTGATGATTTATATCGTGAGTGGGATCAGATAGGAATATTCGGTCGTATCTATATTGCGAAAGAGGGGATCAATGCCCAGTTTAGTTGCCTCGAACAAAACTGGGATGCTTTTAAGGCCAATTTAGATTCCCGTGATATTTTAAGGGATATACCTCTAAAAGTTGCCCTTAAAGATGGAGAGTCCTTTTATAAGCTCACTATAAAGATTAAAGATGAAATTGTGGCCTATGGTGTGGGTGAGGATGAATATAATATGGACAAAGTAGGTAATCACCTATGCGCAGAGGATTTTAATAAAAAGCTGTCAGATGAAAATACGGTAGTAGTGGATATGCGAAATTATTACGAGAGTGAAGTGGGGCAATTTGAGAATGCCATTATCCCTAATGTAGATACAAGCCGGGAATTACTGCCGGAAGTGAAACGACTTCTTGAAGGCCATGAACAAGATGATGTTTTGCTCTACTGTACGGGCGGGATCCGTTGTGAAAAGGCCAGCGCATACCTCATCAATAGCGGATTTGAAAACGTGAATCAGCTCAATGGAGGAATTATTCAATACGCCCATGATGTAAAAGAAAAAGAACTGGATTCAAAATTTATCGGAAAGAATTTTGTCTTCGATGCACGGATGGGTGAGCGGGTAACGCAGGATGTAATCGGCCATTGTCATCAATGCGGTAAGCCGGCGGATCGCCATCTAGATTGCGGCAATGATGCCTGCCATATTTTATTTATTCAATGTGATGAATGCCATGACAATTACAATGGATGTTGTTCCACTGAATGTCAGGAATTCGCTGCATTGCCCGTTGAGGAGCAGCGTGTATTACGGAAAGACCCAAAGAAGGTTGTTTCTAAAGCCCGTTACACGAGCCGGATCAAACCAAAGCTAGCGGAGTTGGATCAGTCGTAGCGGATATACCAAAAGGGCCGTTTATAATATTGACGAAATGGCTGGCCCACAATGGCTGTATAAATCCATCCGGCCAACCAAAAGGCAATCACTGCCGGTAGAATAATATTTATTAATATTGAGAATACGCCCAAAACAAAAACCAAGGCGAAGGGTAGAATCACCGCCATACTGATATAAGGGTGATTCAGCATAAATTGTTGCAGTTTTTTCATTGTAAACCTTTTTTAACTACCATAAAGCAAAAACCATGCTATTTACGAATAATTGCCAAATTGGTTTCAGGATATGACAGTTTGGCAAGTGAGTAATAGTTTCTTCTTTATTTTAATTCGCTGGCAATTTATTTTCTCCTCCCCTGAAAACCATTTCATTTGAGGACATGAGGAATGAAATACCATTTTATTGGATTACTTTTAGTTTTATCGGCTTGTGGTCAGCCACCAGCAGTAGCGATTGATAATCCCAAAATTGAACAGGTGTCCACCTTTGATGTGGCCTTGAATAAGAGTACACAGCATGATTTAGAATCCCAATTCGATAGCGTACTGAATCCGCAAAATTTGAATGACTGGATGAAACATATGTCATCCAAACCCCATCATGTTGGCTCACCATGGAGTAAACAAAATGCGGAATTTGCAGCCAAATTATTTGAGTCATGGGGTTTTGAATTGGAGATTGAAACATTTGAAGTGTTGGTGCCATTTCCAAAAATTCGAAAACTGGAATTAGTGGCACCAGAAAAAGCATCCCTCCAATTACAAGAACCGGCATTAAAGGAAGATGCTACCTCAGGAATTACAAAAGACGTCCTTCCAGGCTATAATGCCTTTTCTGCCGATGGAAATGTAACCGCCGAGCTGGTCTTCGTGAATTACGGTATTCCAGCGGATTATGAAGAATTGGCGCAAATGGGTATTGATGTAAAAGGAAAAATTATATTGGCAAAGTATGGCGGATCTTGGCGAGGAATTAAACCCAAAGTTGCATACGAACATGGGGCCATCGGCTGTATCATGTATTCGGATCCAAAAGACGATGGATATGTACGGGGCGATGTCTATCCAAAAGGGCCATTTAGAATGGAACATGGCGTCCAGCGGGGTTCCGTATTGGATATGCCCATGTATCCCGGAGATCCTTTAACCCCCGGCTATGGTGCAAAAGGGGATGTAGAGCGGCTTGCCATTGAAGATGCACCAACAATTATGAAAATCCCCGTGATGCCCATTTCTTACGCGGATGCACTACCACTATTAAAAGCATTAGAAGGGCCAGTTGCACCCAATAGCTGGAAGGGTGGCTTGCCCATCACATATCATGTAGGTCCCGGACCAGCGAAAGTTAATCTGCATTTGGAATTTGACTGGAAGCTGCGGACCGCATACAATCCAGTGGCGCGAATGAAAGGTTCGATTTTTCCTGACGAATGGATTATGCGGGGCAACCATCATGATGGTTGGGCACAAGGGGCGGCCGATCCCATTAGTGGTATGGTCTCGCTCATGGAAGAAGCGCGGGCAATTGGGGAATTGGCCAAGACCGGTTGGCGACCAAAACGAACATTAATCTATGCAGGGTGGGATGCAGAAGAGCCAGCATTACTGGGATCTACTGAATGGGTAGAGTACCATCGTGATGATATCCAGGATAAAATGGTAGCCTATATCAATACGGATGGGACCGGTGTGGGATTTTTAGGTGTTGGCGGATCCCACGCCCTAGAAAAATTCGTCAATGAAGTGGCGTCCGAAGTGCAGGACCCTGTTCAAGATGTATCCTTGCAGGAGAGGAACCGTGCTCGACTGCGCGTGAATGGGGATAAGGATGCAGAACGAGAGGATCTACGCATCTATCCTTTGGGTGCCGGGTCGGATTATACGGCATTCATCCATCATGCAGGCGTGCCCTCATTGAACTTGGGATTTGGTGGTGAAAGCAGCGGAGGATCATATCATTCCATCTATGATTCATATGATCATTATACTCGGTTTAGCGATGGCGATTTTAAATATGGGATTACATTGGCCAAAGTTAATGGACGGCTAGTGTTACGATTATCAGAATCGGATATTTTACCATTCAGATTTACAAATATGGCTGAAAATATTGGTACATTTATCAAAAGTAATAAAAAACTGGCAGAAGAGGTAAAAAAGAAAACGGAACATCGGAATACACTATTGAATCAAAATGCTTATACCATTGCAGGGAATCCCAAGAAGACATATCTGCCACCAAAACGATTGGATAATGTACCTGTATTTGATTTTAGTCCTTTAGATGGGGCGCAAAAACGTTTGGAAGCCAGTGCGTGGACATATGAAAAATCGCTGGCTGGTTTGAAAAAAGGATCTTTGTCGGCTGAACAAAAATCTCAAGTGAATCGATTATTAAAGGATGTGGAACAGGCCATGAGTCATCCGGATGGATTGCCCCGGAGACCATGGTTCCAAAGCATGATTTATGCACCGGGATTTTATACGGGTTATGGGGTAAAAACACTCCCTGGAATCCGGGAAGGATTGGAAGAACGAAATTGGGATGAAGTTCATAAATATATTGAAGAGGTGGCCAAAGCGCTGGATCGTGCATCAGCCAAAATCAATGCAGCTGCACGAATTTTAGAGGGGAATTAAATGTTTAAAAATCTCCTACTATCAGCCATTATTTTTTGTAGTGGTCTTGTCGCCAATGATCCGCCTTCTGTAAGAGCCACCCAAAAGTGGGTGAAGAAAAATGGCCATAAAATTATTGGAGATTTTACTGAACTCTTGGCTATTCCCAATGTGGCATTGGATCGACAAAATATCCGCAAGAATGCAGAATATATTAGTGAGTTATTTCAAAATCGAGGTTTCGAAATGCAGCTCCTAGAAGCAGATGGCGCCAATCCCATTATATATGGAGAAATGAAAAAGCCAGGCGCTACACGGACATTGTGTTTTTATGTCCACTATGATGGTCAGCCCGTGGATGAATCCAAATGGAAGCACGCGCCATTTAAACCGGTGCTTTACAGTGGACCTATGGATGCTGGAGGGAAGCCCATCGATTTGCCGAATAAGCGGACAAAGATAAATCCGGAATGGCGACTATATGGTCGTTCTGCCGGGGATGACAAAGCACCGATCATAACGATCTTAAATGCCGTGGATGCCCTCCAAGCTTCCAATATCGGAATTACATCCAACATCAAACTATTCTTTGAAGGAGAAGAAGAGGCGGGCTCTACAAACCTCAAGGTCCATCTTTCCACACATCGTGAACTGCTGGATGACATCGATATATGGTTGTTTTGTGATGGCCCAATGCACCAAAGTAGACAGCCACAATTGGTCTTTGGCGTTCGTGGAGTTACGGGAATGGAGGTAACCATTTATGGTGCTGCTCGTTCGCTACACAGTGGTCATTATGGGAATTGGGCACCTGTACCGGGGCAGACCCTATCCCATTTGATTGCATCCATGAAAGATGAAGAAGGTAATGTCTTAATTGATGGGTTTTATGATACGGTTGAACCACTTTCAGAATTTGAAAGGCTAGAGCTAAGTAAAATTCCTGACGTAGATATTGGGCTAAAAAACGAATTAGGACTAGCTTACACAGAAGGTGGCGGACGATCAATCAATGAACGGTTGCTCTTACCATCATTAACCATTAAAGGTCTTGCTAGCGGCAATGTAGGTTCAAAGGCAAGAAATGTGATCCCCAATTCTGCTACGGTTGCGCTAGGCGTTCGGTTGGTAAAAGGCAACGAACCGGAAGATATGCTGGATAAATTAGAAGCCCATATTCGAAAGGAGGGATTTCATATTGTTTATGATGATCCGGATATGGCCACGCGGCGAAAATACCCTAAAATTGCAAAAGTAGATCGCAGAGGTTCAGGATATATCGCATCTCGTACATCTATGAATGATCCTTATGCTCAAGAAATTATTAATGCCACAAGATCGTTTGTTGGGTATGACTTGATTTTGATGCCCTCATTGGGTGGATCATTGCCGATTTATTTATTTACCGATTATTTGAAAAAGCCGGTGGTCATTGTACCTGTGGCGAATCATGATAATAATCAGCATGCCCCGAATGAGAATTTGCGGATTGCCAACCTTTGGTACGGGATTGACCTCATGGGTGTCATCCTCACCATGCCAAACTAATGAGTGAAGTTGGCAGAAAAAATATTCCCCTCTCCCGCCTACACTTTGGCTACGGACGGGCAAGCAAGAGGGGAATTCACCTTGTTGTATGTCTAATCTTTAATTGTCTTTTCGCTCAATCACTCTACTTAGAAAAACTGGATAGTGGCTCAGATGCATCCTTCCGTGGATTGGATGTGGTGAACCGAAATGTAGTATGGGTCAGCGGTACAGGCGGCACTGTGTTGCGGACAGTAAATGGCGGAAAATCATGGAAAAATGTATCCGTACCGCATCAGGATAAAACCGACTTTCGGGATGTGGAAGGGTTTGATAAAAATTCGGCCATTGTTATAGGTATCGCCACGCCCGCACAATTCTTTAAAACCACCGATGGGGGCCAAACATGGAATCAGGTTTACTTTGATGACCGGGAGGGCATTTTCTTTGATGGTATGTCCTTTTGGAATCGGAAAGAAGGTATTGCATTCAGCGATCCTGTAGATGGTGGTCATATCTTGATCCGGACGGAAGATGGGGGTGATACTTGGTTTGAATTGCCATCAGAAGGCATACCTGCAAAACTGGATCCAGAGTTTGGATTTGCCGCCAGTGGCACAGGTATCCCTGTGCAAGGGAAGCATACGGCTTGGCTCGGTATGGGTGGTGTGAAATCTCGCGTATTTAAAAGTGAAGATGGTGGTTTCAATTGGACGGTCACAGAGACACCGGTTGTTCATGGTGGCCAGAGTACAGGCATCTATTCTGTGGCATTCAAAAATAAAAAAATGGGGATTGCAGTGGGTGGCGACTACACAAACCAATCCATCAAAAATACCATCGCTTATACCCATGATGGGGGTACGACTTGGCATCTGCCGGAGAAACAAACCCATCAATACAGAGAATGCGTGGCCCATTATCGCGGAAACACATTTTTTGCTGTAGGGCCTTCAGGATTTGACCGGACAACAGACAATGGCAAAACATGGTCTCCACACTACTGGGAGGTGCAAAATTTAACGGCCATGGCATTCGCCAAAGGTACTCGAACCGGATTTACTGTGGGGAAGCGCGGACAGATATATCGATTAAAGGTTAATCCCTAATGGGGCAGCAGTCCGCACTGGTTCTTGGCGCTTCAGGTTTAATCGGATCTGAGGTATTGAGTCTCTGTTTAGGCTCAGGCCATTATGATCGTGTCATTGCGCCGGTACGACGTCCCTTAAATATAATTGATGAAAAGCTATCCGAAATGGTGATTGATTTTGATATGCCGCCATGGGAGACGCTTTTTCCTGTCGATCATGTATATTGCTGTCTAGGAACGACGATCAAAAAAGCAGGAAGTCAGGAAAATTTTAGGAAGGTCGATCATGACTATCCATTGGCATTTGGGGGTGCAGCCAAAAAATGGAATGCATCCGTATTTGGTGTTGTAACTGCAGCGGGGTCGAATGTCCATTCAAAAATATTTTATAATAAAGTCAAAGGGGAACTGGAAGATAATTTGAAGTCCCTCAACTTGAATACCACACTTGTTTTTCAGCCATCACTTCTTTTGGGAGATCGTGAGGAATTCCGCATGGGAGAAAAAATTGGTAGCGGTATAGCCAAGCTAACGGGATGGATAACACCATTAGCCTATAGAGCGATTCAAAGTAAAGCAGTCGCCATATCTATGGTAAACAAAACTTTAGAAAGCAGAATTGGATTTCACCTAATTTCCAATAAGAAAATGCATAAAATGGTTTAAGGAGGAATTAAAAATGAAATGGACATTAATTTTCATACTATCATTTACATTTGGCTTTGGACAGCGGACAGCTAAGCCCATTATTCATGGTAAACATTGGGTGGCTATAACAGGAAAGCCTTTAGGTGCAACTGCCGGAGCAACTATTTTTGCTCAAGGTGGCAATGCCGTGGATGCAGCCTGCGCCATGCTGGCGGCGACTTGCACCATGTATGATGTGTTGAGTTGGGGCGGGGAGACCCAAGCCTTGGTTTACAATCCCAAGACAAAAAAAGTCATTGGTATCAATGCATTGGGTGTGGCGCCTACGGGTGCTACAGCGGAATTCTACAAGGAAAAAGGTCACGAGTATCCACCGCAATTTGGTCCCTTATCTGCGGTTACGCCGGGCACACCCGGTGGCCTTATGACTATGCTTGCAGAATACGGCACCATGAGCTTGAAGGAAGTACTGATACCCGCAATGGAAATGGCTAAAGGATACCCCATAGAAGCCCAAGCTGCTAACGGTATTGAGCGCCAGAAAAAACGAATTGCTCAATGGCCCTATTCGAAAAAAGTATTTTTGGTAAATGAAGGTGAAAGAGAAGCACCTTATCCCGGAGAAATTTTTGTACAGGAAGATCTATACAATACACTCCAAAAATTGGTTGAGACTGAAGCAGAAGTGTTGGCCAGCGGTGGTACTAGAGAAGCAGCCATTTACGCAGCAAACGATCGATTTTATAAAGGTGATATTGCGCAAGAAATTGCCCGCTCAACTCAAGAACAAGGCGGACTTATTACTACAGATGATCTAGCCAATTATGAGGTGTATCTAGAAGAACCTGTAAAAGTGAATTACAAAGGGATTGACGTTTTTAAACTTACCCACTGGGTTCAGGGGCCTGCCATGCTTCAATCCTTGAATATGCTGGAGGAATTTGACCTGAAAGCCATGGGCTATAATTCTTCTCGTTATATTCACACATTATATCAAGTTATGAATCTGGCCTTTGCCGATCGAGATTTTTATTACGGGGATCCCTACTTTCCACCGGTGGAACCGATTAATGGTCTTTTATCGAAACGATATGCGAAATCACGAATCAAAGAAATTGATTGGGAAAAGAATGATGCCACAGTCAAACCGGGAAACCCTTATAGGTTTCAGGTGGGGCCCAACAATCCATTTTTGCATCATTTAAAAACATGGGGTGAAGAAAAGAAACGCCATAATCCCAATGATGGCAATCAGGATTTCTCCGCATTAGAATTGGAATTCAATTTGGGGACAACCACAATTCAAGCAGCGGATAAGGAGGGCTGGATCGTTTCAATAACCCCTAGTGGTGGGTGGATTCCCGCAGTGATCGCAGGCAATACGGGCATTGGCTTAAGCCAGCGGGCACAGAGCTTTGTCCTGTATGAAGATGAAAATCCCTATAATGTAATTGAACCAGGGAAACGACCACGAGCCACATTAACACCTGCTTTGGCTTTGAAGAATGGAAAACCCTTTTTATCCTTTGCGGTTCAAGGAGGGGATACCCAGGATCAAAATCTTCTGCAATTTTTCTTAAATATGGTGGAATTTGATATGAACGTACAAGAAGCGGCAGAGGCTGCAAATGTGAACAGTTACCAAATGTACAGTTCTTTCGGTACACATAGTAAAGAAGCGGGTCGGATTGTTGTACATCGGGATACACCACCATGGGTGATTAAAGAACTGAGAGAAAAAGGTTATAATGTAGTGACAAGGGCACTTACTTCAGGGCCCATCAATGCCATCTGGTTTGATTGGGAACATGGCACGATGTGGGGAGGTTCATCCAATTATGGCGAGGATTACGGAATTGGCTGGTAGATGAAAAAACTGTTCATCCTATTGCTCATCATTAGTTGGGCCTTTTCTGGTGAGTTGCGGGTTCTTGCTTATAACATTCACCATGGTGAAGGCATGGATGGAACCATCGATCTTCCCCGAATCGCGGATGTGATCAGATCAGAAAAACCGGACTTTGTCGCCTTACAAGAGGTAGATAAAGGGGTGAACCGAAGCAGTAATGTTGATCAGGCCAAAGTATTAGGTGAGCTATTGGGTATGCATCACAGTTTTACCAAATTCATGGATTATGATGTGGGTGAATATGGTTTGGCCGTCCTTTCAAAGTATCCCATACTTAAATCGCATATTCATCGGTTGCCCGATGGGAAAGAACCCCGTGTGGTTCTTGAAGTAGAGGCGAAGGTGAATGGGAAACTCATTTCATTCGCCAGCATCCATCTGGATTGGACGAAGTCCTCATTGCGAATCGCCCAGTTTAAGGCTTTAGACAAGGCGTTGGCTAATAGAAATCACCCTGTAATTATGGCAGGAGATTATAATGCAGAACCGGGATCGCCTACCATGGCATTGGCGCGTCAGTCCGGGTTTATTATTCCCAAATTATATGCCAACCTTACATGGCCGGCGGACAAGCCAACTGTAGAAATTGATTATATTGTGATTCGAGGGATGTCCAGTGTGAAGGCCTCTTCAGTCGTCCTTGATGAACGAATCGCTTCAGATCACAGACCGGTAGTGGGTGTAATCCAATGGCCATAGCCAAAAATAAAATCATCTCATGGTTCATCGTTCTCATGTTTTTTGTTTTTGCAGTGGTGAATTTAAACGATCCCGATGGGTGGATTTGGGCTCTGATTTATATCGCCGTAGCCTTGTCGCCCATTATTAAAAAGGTTGAACAAAAATATTTAAATCAATTAGCTGTGGTTCTCCTGGTTTTGGGCGTATTGATTGCTTCGGGTATTTTGAACCAGTGGATGCCCCGACAAGCCGATGACCGCATGGTGAAAATGTGGGAACACCAAAGGGAAGGGCTGGGCATTATCTTAGGCAGTGCATGGTTATGGCTTGCCAGAAGACTTAAATAAAAAAATGAAATTAAACAATTGATGAAACGCATTATTAAGATAGAAAGAAATCATGAAAAAACTAATCTTACTAACAATATTCATATTCAGCGCATGCATGGATAAATCAAAAATACCGCCTGACATTACCAAAAAACCATACGAAATGACCGAATATGGTCATACTCGTGTAGATGATTACTACTGGATGCGGCTTACGGATGAACAAAAATCAGCAGAACAAAAAGACGACCATGCCCAAGAGGTTGTGGACTATATCACCGCAGAAAATGATTATACCAAATCGCAACTGTCCCATACAGAAAAATTTCAGGATGATCTATTTAATGAAATTGTAGGGCGAATCAAAAAGGATGATGAATCGGTGCCCTATTTAGATAATGGATATTATTATTATACGCGCTATGAGAAGAGCAAAGAATATGCCATCCGATGCCGTAAAAAAGGATCACTAGATAGAGAAGAAGAAATATTACTGGATGAAAATGTCTTGGCCAAAGGTCACGATTATTTTGCAGTTGGCGGCATGTCTATCAGCCCCGATAATCAATGGCTGGCCTATGGCGTAGATACAGTGAGTCGTCGTCAATACACGGTTCATTTCAAAAATTTAGATACGGGAGAAGTACTCTCTCAGACCATCCCCAATACCACGGGTGGTGTAGCATGGGCAAACGATAATAAGACCGTTTTCTATACATCCAAAAATGAAGTAACCCTTCTGTCTGAGAAGATTTGGCGCCATAAAATGGGATTGGACTCAGCCAACGATGAATTGGTCTTTCATGAGAAAGATGAATCCTATTACAATGGGGTTTATCGATCCAAATCCGGGGAATACATTATTATTTATAATAGCAGTACCCTCGTGAGTGATTATCATATACTGAATGCAAACTATCCCGATGGCGATTTCAAAAACTTTAGTCCCCGCGGCACAGAACATGAGTACAGCATTGATCATTACCAGGATAAGTTTTATATCATCACAAACTGGGAGGCAAAGAATAATCGTCTCATGGAAACAAATGTCAATGCCACTGATATGTCGAACTGGAAAGAAGTGCTTGCTCACCGGGATGATGTGCACCTCCTTGGGATGGAGATATTCAAAGATCATTTAGTGCTAAATGAACGTAAGGATGGCCTCCGGGGACTTCGGGTCATGCACCAATCCTCTGGGAAAGATGAATATATTGATTTTGGAGAAGCCACCTATACAGTAGGAATTTCTATGAATGAAGAATTCAATACCAATGTGCTTCGGTATAGCTATACATCCATGGTGACGCCCCATTCTACCTATGATTATAACATGGATACGGGTGAGTTGACATTGTTGAAACAAACAGAAGTGGTGGGGGGTTATGATCAAGAGGCCTACCATTCTGAACGCCTATACGCAATCGCTAAGGATGGAGAAAGGGTACCTATTTCTTTGGTTTACCGTAAGGATTTAAAAACTGACGACCCACAAAACTTGATGCTTTATGCCTATGGATCTTATGGCTCTACGCGTGATCCATATTTTAGTACAACGCGTTTGAGCCTTCTAGACCGAGGATTTATTTATGCTATTGCACATGTTAGAGGCAGTCAGATTTATGGTCGAAAATCTTATGATGACGGTAAATTGCTGAATAAGAAAAATACATTTACAGATTTCATTGCCGCAGGAGAGTATTTGGTTAAAAAGGGTATGACTACTCCAGATCATCTCTTTGCAGAAGGAGGGAGTGCGGGTGGACTTTTGATTGGTGCCGTGGTGAATATGGCTCCTGAATTATGGAAAGGCGCCATTGCCGCTGTTCCCTTTGTGGATGTGGTTACCACCATGCTGGATGCATCCATACCCTTGACTTCAAACGAATGGGATGAATGGGGGAACCCCGCCGAAAAAGAATACTATGAGTATATGCTTTCCTATTCACCTTATGATCAGTTAATAGATCGGGAATATCCAAACTTGCTTGTCACATCGGGATTCTTTGATTCTCAAGTCCAATACTGGGAACCGTTAAAATATGTGGCCAAACTTCGGGATCACTGGCAAGGGGAGAGCAAACTCTACCTCCACATGAATATGGATGCGGGGCACGGGGGAAAGTCTGGCCGGTTCAGAAGGTATCGCGAAGTGGCTTTAGAGTTTGCATTTATGTTTGACCTGGCTGGGGTCACGGAATAACTCACCCCCTATATCCCCTCTCTTGGAATAGAGGGGGAGTTTTATTGATATTTATTTGTTTGTGAAGTGAGTAGAATAGTTCACCCCACCAATTTGGATATTTCGCCATCTTGATGTAATATTACCCCTTATGAAGCTAAAAACAACCCTCATTGGACTCGGATTGGTTTCATCCCTCGTACTCCAGGGATGCTATACCCAATTGGCCATGTTCCACCCCGAGCCTGAATATGATCAGGATGGGGAGGAGCAAATTTACGATACCTATTCTCAAACACCCCTCCGCCCGGGATTGCAAGGCTACGCACAGGATGGATCCAGCGCTATGCCGTTGGGATATTCCAATATGCAGAATCGATTCAATCCCTTTTTCGGTTATGGTGGACTCAATTATTATAATCCATATTATTATAATGGTTATGGTGGCGGTTATGGCTACGGCTATGGATATAACTATTACGGATATAGCCACACCATTGGTGGTTACAATATGTTTATCCCTGTTGGAGAAACCAAAACCATGAGAGATTTCAATAAAGACAGACTATCTACCGGTGGAACCAACCTGAGAGTTACACGCAGTTCAGCCAGCACCAGATCTTCAAATTGGAACAGCAATTCAGGTTGGACCAATAGTTCAAATATTTCTACCACACGGTCATCCTCATCTTCCAGCGCTTCTAGTAGCAGTAGCTCATCAAAAAGTTCTGGCGGACGCCGAGCTACGCGCCGAAATTAATTTTTCACAAAGGGAATTATCATGCATCGCATGACCCATTATCTTTTTTGGCTGATCTTAGCCAACCTTTCCGGACAAACTGCTTCTGAAGCTATTCATCTATTAAAAAATGAAATGGGCTTTGGGGCTCGGGCCTTATCTATGGGCGGAGCGGCGGTGGCCTCAAGCAATGATCCTGCCAGCATGTATTGGAATCCTGCTGCCTTGACGGGAATGACCCACGGCAATTTTTATATGGAAGGGAATAATCTATTCTACATGAATAAAACCACTTACGTGGGGCAAACCACAGACAATCCGCTACAAAAATATGGCACATTTAACGGTTTTGGGGTGGCTTATCCCATCCCCACAGTGCGAGGGAGTCTCGTTCTTGCTTTGGGTTATAATAAAATCGTCCATTATGACGGTATTATGTCATTTTCCGGTTTCAGTTTAAAGGATAATGAATTGGCGTTTCCCATCACAGTGGATGGAAAAGAAAAGGAACATAAATTTTCTGAAAAAGTGCAGAGGAGTGAGCGTATCATCAGTAATGGAGGCCTCCAGCAATTGACCTTTTCATTTGGGGTAGCCCTCTCGTCAACTACATCCGGCGGATTGTCCATATCCCGAATCACCGGCAGAGAAGATTACGAATTTAAATTTGGCCAGGAGGATATCCAGAATCGATATACCCAATTCCCTGCAGATTTTCATGAATATCAACTGGTGCAATCGCTGATTACCCAGACATCCGGGTGGCAGATCCGTGGCGGTTTTAAGCAAGCCATCAATGAATGGGTTCACATGGGGATGTCCCTATCTCTACCATTCACCTTGCGGGTAGAAGAGCAGCACGGAACCGACGAAAACCTCATTTTTGACAATGGAGAGAATGCAGCTGAAAATGTGGTTGGCTATTATGACTATAAAGTAAAGATGCCTTTGGTGGCGGATGTAGGTCTGAGTCTAACCGTTTCTAAATTGGCCATCAATGCGAGTTTGCGATTTAAGGATTGGGGTGCCACCCAATTTGATTTGAAAGATGTGGATCGTGCATCAGAAGACTACGAATATTTATCGGAAGAGAATTCACAATTGAAATTTCAATATCGGCCCGTCGTTCAATTGAGAGCAGGTATGGAATATCTGCTGGAGATTAACAAACAGTTTGGGATTACCCTTCGCAGTGGCGGCGGCGTGATTCCTTCTCCGGATGGGGACAGTAAAGTAGATCAGAATTTTTTTGCTTTTGGGGTGGGCGTTCCGCTCTATGATGCCATTTTAATTGATGCCACTTACATGGGCGCCCAGTGGGAAAAGAAGTCGAGTGATGGGTATACACCCTCTGGTGCAACTGAAGCGGTGAATACAGGGCGAATTCTAATTAATGTATCATATTTGTTTTAATTGATTACATATAGAAATCCATTTGGAATTCGACTATCCCCTCGACTAATTTTTCGGGCATTTTTTGAAGAAAAAATGCTGTGTAGGCTCGGTAGCTCAGTCGGTAGAGCAGAGGACTGAAAATCCTTGTGTCGGCGGTTCGATTCCGTCCCGAGCCACCACTGTTTTTAAATCCAAAATACATTATTTATTTTTGGGCATAAAGAGCTTAGGTACAGGATTGCTCCAATTTTCTTTTGATTTTTTCACATCTTTAATTACTTCTTGGATCAGTTTTTTATTATCAAAAACTACACCTTCTTTGATTGTCCATCTAATTCCTCCACGGTACCTTATCTTATTATTTGCATAATCGATTCCACCAAAAGCATATAGATAATGAAGATTATCTAAAGGGTTTCCATCAACTATAGCTAGATCTGCAATAAAACCGGTTTGAATTAAACCTAATTTAGGTTTACGTAAAGTTATGGCACTATTATAGGTAGCAGATCGGATGATTTCAAGAGGGTGTAATCCTGCTTCATGCATAAGTTGCAATTCTCTTACATTTGCAATTCCTGATGTATTCCATATATATGGGTCATCGGCTGCATAGGAAAGGTGGCCTCCACGTTTATTGAATTCATAAATTAATCGTTGCCATTTACGGAATGTATCAGACCATCTTTGCTCATCTTTAGATGTCCAATTCCAATGATATGATCCATGATATTTTGGATTTGGGAAATACCATTCAATTAATTGAGCATGTGTAAAATTTTCATGCCATGGTAATCCCATTGCCCTATTTAAATCGCGGTTAGCTTCGTACGCACTCATAGTGGGTATCATTGCAACTCCTGATTTAACTAGTCGGTCAACAACTTCACCAAAAAGAATTTTTTCTGGAGCTTTTTGCCAAATTGCTCCTGCGTGTCTAAAGCGATCAGCCTCATCCATGTAGTTATAATCTGGAGGGAATGGATGTACGCTTCCACCCAAAGCTGATTCAGGATAGCCATAATGATGTTCTATCATGGTTACTCCAAGCTCAGCTGCATCTACAGCATTAACAATTGAGATATCTGATGGAGGTAAATGTACAGTAGTGATTCCACCAGCTTTGTAAATAGCTTTTGCAACTGCGCCAAAAAGTTCTGCATTCCAGGCTAAAGATCCAATTCTGATAACGTGTGCACCTTCATTAACAAGTTTTTTTGCTAATCTTGATATATTTTCCGGGTTTGTATCATGCCATTTTTCTATTTTGTCAGCAGTTGGCATATGTCCAGGATCACGTGATCGCGAAGGGCCCCAATCTCGTATTGGAAACATTCTTGGTGCACTTATTTTATTTTCATTTGATAATTTTTGTTGTTTCAGGGCCTCTGACCATCCGCGCCCAGAGCCGTTTACCATTGTAGTGACCCCATGCGCTAGTTTCATATTATAAACATAATTAAGTGGAAGTTCAGCAGTTCGAATATGCGTATGTAAATCAATTAATCCTGGCATAACATACATACCACTAGCATCAATTATTCGATCACCTTTGGGAATTCTGTTGTTATCCCTGCCAGTTAATCCATTATAAGAAATGATCTGAACAATACGATCATTTTCTATAATGATATCTGCGGGCCCATAGGCTGGTCCACCATGACCTGGTATTATCATCGCGTTCGCAATAACTAGTTTATTATAAGGACCTTCTCGATCAGAATTTTGTTTATTTTCAGCGCTAAATAAAACTGAAATAAGGAAAAGGTAAATTATAGATTTTTGTTTAATTGTTTTCATCATATTTTTCCCTCAAAAGTAGTAAATCATCGGTTTTAATGACTATTAATATAATTTTTATTTCTTTAAAAAGATAATCGTAGGATAGTATATTTTTCAAGTTAATATGTTCATTGATATAATAAAGATAAAATAAAAATGACTTTTTATTAATTGAAGAGGAGGAAAAATGAAAACTATCAATACAATTTTATTTACCTTTTTATCTGTTACATCGATTTTTTCACAGTCAGAAAAAGATAAAAGAGTAGCAGAAACGAGAGAGCCGATTAGATTTAGTAAACAAATGAAAGGTACCTTTCATGG
>CEUZ01140367.1_pt1 | contig 44737 bp, 34 predicted proteins | sample 361511 | NCBI WGS metagenome assembly CEUZ01 (sample SAMEA2622822, study PRJEB7988) | marine metagenome | biome: marine biome (ENVO:00000447); feature: surface water layer (ENVO:00002042); material: "saline water (ENVO:00002010), including plankton (ENVO:xxxxxxxx)" | depth 5 m
GCAGCGTAATCTGCTTCAACTGAAGATTTGATCATGAATTTCCGCATTAGAATATCGTCATTTATTCCTTCATCTCCAACAACTTCAGCCCATCTACCGTAGCCCACACGTCTATCTCTTTCCATATGCCACAATCTATCTTGAGCAGTTGCTAGACCTTGTCCAAAAAACGCATCATGTGTCGTAAAGGCTTCGATGTGGGGAATACCTTTGGTATCGCGATAGATAGTAATGTCACTATCTATACTTCCAACAGTTAAAGTAGAAGAAACGTCAGGAAGGGCGGCGCTAAGATCAGCCGATGTAATCGTATCAACCATTTTGATAATACCTCCATCACAACCTAAATCAAATTATCCCACCTAGTAGACAAGCCTTAAAGAATCCTTACTTCAAATCGTAATTTTATTGCTCATATCAGGGCAGTCTGTAATTACAATTATACAAATCGCTAATCAAATTCACATCGGAGAAACCAAAATAATAAGTCGACTTTCAATATAGTAAGATCATTGCAACCCTTGGGATAAAGATTAATCGGTAATTAAACAAATTTAAAAACATCCAGAGCAGTCCTTCCCATAACAGAAGCAACATCAAAATCAGATTTCAGTGCTTTGTGATTAGCAATTGTTTCTTTCGCATTTCGATAACCTTCACGATTACTTACCGGAGGAAAATCACTACCCCACATTAAATGACTAGTACCAAAAGATTCTATAGACATCTCAATGAAAGGAGGTACATCTTTTAATTGAAAATCCTTTTCTAAAATACCCGGACGTGACGCAATTTCCCCAAGACCAGGAACCTTTAAATACACATTTTCTAAATCAGCCAGCTTCAGCATTTTTGCAAATGAATTGTAGGGATACGGTTCATTTTTATTCACCCCACCTAGATGTTCCAGCACAATTTTAAGAGATGGCAATCCTTCAATTTTATCTCGGAAAATATCTGTGCCAAACTCAGCCACCTCTCCCTGACAACTAACCACCAGATCCATTTGTGCAGCTTTTTCCCATATCGGATCTGAATCACCAGGTTCTAAACGAACCCCTGTTGCTCCTAAATTGACCGCTTCCTCCAATTGGTTTAAAGATTCCTGTTTTACTGAATCAACTAACACAATTGCAACAAATCTTGCCGGGAATCTAGTAACACAATCAAGGATATAAGAATTATCGTAAGATCCTCGATGTTGTATCAAAACAGCTTTATCGACTCCGTTACTATCCATTTGGAAAAGTAGGGACTCTACAGGCTCGAACCAGTTAAGACCAACGTGACAATGGGTATCTACTGTGATCAAATCTAAGTCCTTTTTAAAGGAAGTTTAATTTCTTTTCCAGTAGACGCAGATGTAAAACCTCCAAGAATCACTTCTGTTAATTCTGCCGCCACCTTGGCATTCATGCTGGAATCAGTCCCTTTATCAATTGAATTGATAAAAGCATCGATGTCATCCTTCATTACATTACCTACGTTAAAGGGCACCCATCTCTTTTTAGGCATTGGAGCATAAGCAGGGTGAGAAGCTCCCCACATTCCCATCGGGTCATAAGGATCAACAGGAGGCTGTATAAAATCAAGTTCGTTATTATAAACCTCAACCCTTAGTGAGAAAGGATCAAATTCCATACTTCCCTTATCTCCAATGATAACTACCTTCTGAGGACCGCTCAAAGGATGGCTAGACCAGCCAAATCTCCCTCCAACTGCAGTAGCAGTAATTCCACCCTCTAATTCAGTTACCATAATCCCAAAATCCTCTACACCAACACTATTATGTTCTGCAAAAAAATAATTGCCAGTATGTCCAACCACTGAGTTAAATTTTAACCCGCCTGTAACTTCGCTAATAAAACCCAGGCTATATATTCCGACGTCAAACATCTCTCTTTTAGCTTCTAAATACGTGTACCGGCTAAAGTCAGTATTTTCTTTTCTACTCGTACCTTTTGGCACCGAACCAGCTCTACCCTTGGAAAATATGTTTTCTGCATGTATCGCCTTTAAATTACCTATCTTTCCATCAAGAACTGCCCGTTTCGCATCTTGTACCCAGCCTACCAAATTCTGTGTGAACATTTGTGTTACTACGTCATTCCGGGAGGCGGCAGATCCGATTAAGTCGATATCTTCAACTGTACCTGCCAGAGGCTTATCGAGATAAACATGCTTGCCAGCATCCATACATTTTGATGCCACAATACCCCGACGCTCAACTGCCGGAGTACAACTAACTATGTCGACATCCTCTCTAGCAAGCGCTTCATCCAAATCCTTAATATGAGGCAAACTAAGATCATCTGCCAATTCTTGATATTGAGCTACCCTACCTTCCGGATCATCTTTTTCACTGACTACAGCAACCAGTTCACATTCCGGATGAGCTGCAAAAATTTCGGCGTGACTCGGTTGATGTGTACGTTTCGCTCCTGCTAATAAAACTCCATACTTTTTCATTTGTTTTATACCTTGTGGTAAAGTGTGCCTCGACTACCAACAAACATCAAATCCATAGTAGTACCAAGGCCTTTGTTATCTTGCATTACCGTTATAAGTGATGACTCTCCCGTATCCCAAATTGCCATTTCCGTAAGATAAATTCCGCTACTTTCACCTCTACGTATTTGTTTGAACGGATCTCCTCTAAACCAAACCTTAGTGATTGAGATGATCTGTTCTAAAATTGGTAAAAGATCTCCCTCATAGTCAGTGCCCGCTACACAACGTACAAATTGAGGTTGTCCAAGTCTTTCCTCATCAATAACGCCGAGTACTGTCTTTTCCAAATCTGCAAAATAATCACCCATTAAGAACCTCCTGCTCCCTAACATAGTTGAACATTAGCACATTCAATTGCACACAGGCTAGACGTAGTCATAATAATACTATTTTCATAGTTACAATGGTTCAAACCAGTAAATCAGGCAATTTCATAACAAATCATAACATCCAAATTAGTAAAACTTGGTAGACTAAAGTGAATATAGGAGATAGCTGATGTCAAAATCTAACACCAAAACAGTTCTTGTAACCGGTGCTTCCAGCGGAATAGGTGAGGCCACCGCATTTTACCTTGCAACAAAAGGTTATAAAGTCATAGGAACTAGTAGAGACAAGAATAGGCTCATAAACCTTAAAGATCAATCCAAAGCAAATGGGAATGAAGTCGATATTGAAGAACTTGACATTAACTCTGAAACATCCGTAACAAGAGCTATCCACAATATCAAAAACAAACACGGCCACATCGACGTACTAGTAAACAACGCTGCATATGGATTATGGGGTCCAGCGCAAACTTTTTCCATGAAGGAATTACGCTCCCAGTTTGAAACAAATTTTTTTGGCACATTCCTAATGTGTAAAACGATACTTCCGTATATGTTGCAAAAAGAACGCGGTACAATCATTAACATTAGTTCCGTACTAGGAAAAATTTCCACTCCATTTAACGGAGGATATGCGGCGACTAAATTCGCATTAGAAGGACTAAGCGAAGCAATGCGTTTTGAGCTTTGGCCTTTTGGCATTCGAATAGTTTTGGTTGAACCAGGACTTTTTAAAACTAACTTCAAAGATAACCAAAAAATTGCTGCCAAAGCTGAATGTTCAGAATTTCCTTACATAGATTTGATATCTAACTACCGCAATAAAAGAAAATCATATGAATTCCTTTCCAAAAACCCTATAAGTGTCGCTAAAGTGATCCACAAAATCGTCCGATCTAAGAATCCTCGTTTCCGATACAAAGTAGGCATAGAAACCATTCTTGGTACTCTCGGATCAAATATCCTGCCGGAACGAATCTATCAATCTATAATTTCCAGAACTTATATGAATTAGTTGCTATTCGACTACTAAATCCATAAATTCGATACTCTTTAATTTGCGTTCTAAAACATACTTAGTATAAGAGCGTAGTAATCGTGTCATTTCTGCTCCAACTTTTGGTGGCACAGATAAACTTATTACATTGCGAAGTGGTTGATTTTGATAGTGTCGCAAAACCTTGTTAGTTGCAATAGTCAATGGTAATAAAGAATCTGAAGAATATATCTTGCAGCTATTACAAAGCACCCCACCACTAGAACTGCTAAATGAATAATCAGACCGTTCCAAGGTTAAGCGACACTCGACACATTCATAAAATTCTGGCTTAAAACCTGACAAATCTAACACGCGCATTTCAAACCATCTTATTAATATCGATAAATCTTCTACAAGAGGTAAGGTCTGAAGACACTGAAGAAGTAACATGAACAGATTATCATTCGACTCTTGTTCGGTTGAAAAACTTTCAGTCAATTCTGAAAGATATAGTGCTCCAGATACTAAAGGAAGACTTTCCCGGATTTGCCGAAAATTGTTCAAGGTTTGAGCATCAGAGATTACATCCAGCGTACGCCCTTTCGAGATTGAAACGGATACATAAGTCAAAGGTTCTAGATGACCTGCCAACTTACTTTTAGGTCTTCTTATGCCTCGAGCCACGGCTCGTAATTTACCAAAATCAGGTGAAAATATTGTGACTACCCTATCCGCTTCACCAATAGCGGTTTGTTTAAGTACCAAGCCACGTGACTTATATGTTTTATGAACTCCCACTTAACACCAGTTTGTTAAAGTGAAAAAGGAAATCTTCTAGACCTCTTGTCGAGACTCAAGAGCTCGACTTAACGTGATTTCATCAGCATAATCTACGTCACTACCAACAGGAAGGCCGCGGGCAAGCCTAGTTACTTTTACTCCTGTTTCAGCAATCAATTTCTGCAAATACATAGAGGTAGCTTCTCCTTCCATATTAGGATTGGTAGCCATAACCACTTCCTTTACTACTCCCAACTTCAAACGAGAAATCAAAGGCTGTATTTTTAAATCATTGGGCCCAATACCATTAATTGGTGAAATCGCGCCATGTAAGACATGGAATAATCCTTTATAAACACCAGTTCTTTCTAAAGCAATTACATCAAGGGGTTCTTCAACTACGCAAATGCTTGATTGATCTCTACCAGGATTTGAGCAAATATTACACTTCTCTTTTTCCGTAATATTGAAGCAAACAGAGCAAAAAACAATCTTATCCTTTAGGGCGACTAAAGCTTCGGCAAGAGAATTCGCTTCTTCTCCCGGCATACGTACTAGATAATACGTAATTCTTTGAGCCATCTTCGGACCAATTCCCGGCAATTTATGAAACTGTGAAATCAGCCGGGTGATCGGATCGTCTCCTGTATTGAAAATCTGATTGTTCATTTCCTATCGTTTATGTCAATCCGGGAATATTCAACCCTCCTGTAATCTCATTCATACGAGAAGATGCCAAATTTTGAGATTTCTCTATCCCGTCGTTTACAGCTGCTAGAATAAGATCTTGAAGGATCTCGACATCGTCCGCAGAAACTGCATCAGGATCAATTACAAGAGATTCTAAAGTCATTTTTCCGTTCACAACAGCTTTAACAACTCCGCCTCCTGACGTGCCTTCAACAGTAGATGCCTCAAGTTCTTCCTGCATCCTTGCCATATTTTTCTGTAATTCTTGAGCCTGTTTAATCATTTTTCTATTCATCATCAGACTGTTCCTCCGTTTCACTTATTATCTTAGCGCCCATAGCCATAGCTGAGCGTACCAAATAACTATCCCTAGCATGGCTCTGTCTAGAGCCATTTATACTTTCATTAACAATATCTATTTTTACGTCGTAATCGAACTCCAGTATTTTAGCCAATGCATCCTTTAGCACTTTCTGGGACTGTGGATCACGTAATTCTTCCTGCATTCTTTCCATATGTGACTTATGGCCAAATTTTAGAGTAATTTGATCACCTGTTATTTCACGTTCTTTACAATCGCGTAATAACGCCCCCATATTAAATCTATTGTATTTACCTAATCTCAAAGACTCCAAAATATCTTTCCAATGAAACTCTAGTCTTCCTTCAGGTGCCTCTGGGGAATCTTGATTTAATATTGCTTTTGTTATATTTTCTTGCCTACTTTTATCTGGTAGCGTAGTTTTTTGTTTCTGGTGATTTGTAATATTTTCACTGGATATGTTGTTTGTATGAGCCATTTTTTGTTTATTTAAAATCTCATGATTCGCAGGGATTGACTTCCTTACATGTGCAGACACACCACGGTCTACTACCCCAATACTTGCTTCTACAGTTGCAATTTCCAGCGAAATAACCGTGTGTCCGTCCCTACCTATATCAATCTCGGAAAACAGCTTCAATATGTATACTAGATCCTTGACAGATGTGTTTGAAGCAAAAGACTGAATAGTCTCCTTTACACTATCTGAACAATCAATCTGGTCTACAGCCCGAATTTTAACTAACATTACGTCCCTAAGATACTTTATTATACTAGCCCTTAGCTGTCTGGGCTCTACACCATCCTCACTGATTTGATTGATCAGCCTGAGTGCATTTTTTACCGATTTGTCAACGATATAGCCAACTAATTCAAGAACCTGCTGATCACCGGTCAAACCCAACATATCAAGAATGTTATCCTGGTCAATATCTTTGCCGTAGGAAATTAAAGCTCGCTCTAGTAAATTTTCGGCATCCCGTAGACTGCCAAGAGATTCCCTTGCTATCAAACTAAGTGAATTAGTACCAATATCTACACCTTCAGCATTAGATAATTCTGAAAGTTTCGCTACACACTCCTCTGTCGAAATACGCCTAAAATCAAACCGCTGACATCGAGATATAATAGTCAAAGGTACTTTATGTGCTTCTGTGGTAGCTAATATAAATATAGAATGGGTTGGTGGTTCCTCCAACGTTTTTAGAAGGGCATTAAATGCTGGATCAGTCAACATGTGAACTTCATCTATAATATAAACCTTGTACCGACCTACTGTTGGAGAATACTTTACTCGTTCACGTAAGTTTCGAATATCATCGATACCTCGGTTACTAGCTGCATCTATCTCTATTATGTCTAAAGAGCGACCTTCAATAATCGACTGGCATTGTACACAGGTATTATCTGGCTCTCCTTTTGTTGGACTCACACAGTTAATAGCTTTGGATAGTATCCTAGCCGTACTTGTTTTACCAGTTCCTCTTGGTCCACAAAAAAGGTAAGCATGTGCAATGCGACCTTGATCTATAGCATTTAGCAAAGTTCGGCTAACTGGTTCCTGTCCAACCAATTCATCCATCCGAGTTGGACGCCATTTTCTATAAAATACTTCGCTCATTAAAATGTGTATCCTATTTTATGCAAATGACAAATCTCACACGATTATTTTCTCTTTATTCGAAAAGAAAACTCCAATCACAAAATCTGGAACAGACACTAAATCATATGCCAGCGTATTAAAGATCAATTTTTTTTCGATTGATTTCCATTTATGTTACAACAGAAATGTGGAAAGTAGTTGAAGTTTTTGGAGATTATTGTTACTAATTAACTTTAATTATTTAAACAAAAATCACTCTTCGACATTGCCTAGTCTATATTAAATATTAAAATGATTTTGATCTTGACATTACTCTAGACTACAATAGCCTTGAAAAATATCCTTCCTACAACTCAAAAAGGTTCAATATGTCCAACAGGTTGACTATATACACCCACCCTGAATGCAGTTACTCAGATGCTTTAAAAGCAGAACTGACTGGCTCAGGTGTTGAATTTGAAGAAATTGATTTGGCTATCCAACCTGAAAAATGGTATGAACTGGAAAAGCTTACTGGAGGAGATAGAATCACTCCAGTATGTATTGAAGGAGACTCAATAACGGTCGGATTCCATGGAGTTGGTTGAACATACTAAATGGAGCCGTGTGCTCCATTCAAAATCACCTGATCACATAACAACATAAGTTCATCATGAAACATCCAATCGTGAATATAGGAGACCCAGCACCAGATTTTTATTTACCTTTGTTAAATGGAAACTTCATAAGCCTTTCAAGCCATAAAGGTAAGATATTAGTAATTTTCGTGTGGGCATCTTGGTGAGGCTGCAGAGAACAGTTGCCTGTATGGCAACAACTTGTTAATAAATACCAAGACAATGACCGGATTTCAATAATTAATGTTGCAATCGATTTACAAGGTCCTGACAGGGTGTATGAATACGCCAAAACGTCAAAAACAACTTTCCCAACAGCAGTGGATGAAAACAATATTATGGGACAAAAATATGGTTTCAAATCCATCCCCTCTGGCCTAATTATAGACCGAGAAGGAATATTAATTTACAGACGTACCGGCGGGTTTGATATTCGGCATAAAGAGGTGTATCAAGAAATAAATAATATACTTGTCAAATCAAGTTCTCACCATCATTTGGAAAAGTTTACTGATATTGGTTCTGTAGAAATACCCAATAGTTCAATTCAGATATTCAGAGAAGGTGTATCACTCTACAAAATCGGGAAATTTAAAGAAGCGCTTGATAAATGGAATCTGGCTTTAAAAATAGACCCTGACAACTACATCATCCGAAAGCAGGTTTGGGCAATTAAGAATCCATCCCGATTCTACTCAGGAAAAGTAGATTATGATTGGCAAAACAAACAAACTAGAAACTGAATTGATTAAAGTTAGTGGTGATTTCACGATAAAATAAACTTAATGATAAAAGCAACTACAGGATAAACCAATGACAATACTCGAAGCATTTAATCTTGAAGGCCAAGTCGCAATTGTAACCGGAGGAGGCACTCACCTTGGTAAAGCTATGGCAACAGCACTTGCACAGCTCGGGGCATCAGTAGTAATAGCCAGTAGGCGTGAAGAGCTGTGTATCAAAGTGGCCAATGAATTAAAAAATACCGGACTTGATGTGACAGGACGTAGATGTGACATGACAATTGACAGCGATATTACCAATCTTGTGAAATCAGTATCAGACGCTAAAGGACGGCTAGACACGATCGTTTGTAATGCAGGTGGAGCTGCAGCACAATCAACCCATTTGCCTAATGGTTCAGTAAGCGAATTCATGGATACTCTTGAACTCAATGTGAAAGGAACATACTTATCTGCTCAGGCAGCAGCAAAAATAATGGTAAAACAGAAACGAGGCTCGATAATTACAATAGGGTCTATACACGGTTCTTTAACTACCAATAAACAATTTTACGATGGACTAGGCTTCAACAGAGGAGGTCCTGCATATCAGGCATCAAAGGGAGCAATAATTAACTTTACAAGGAATATAGCAGGAGAACTTGGTGAATTCGGTATAAGAGCTAATTGCATAAGCCCAGGACAAATACCAAAACCGGATGCATCACCAGAATTTTCGCAAAGATGTTTGTCAAACATTCCCATGAATAGAGGTGGAGAACCAGAAGATCTTATGGGAGCAGTGGCTCTCTTAGCCTCAAACGCAGGCTCCTGGATCACCGGGCAAAACCTAATAGTAGACGGAGGATGGACTATATGGTAGCAATTGTCTAGTCGAATACAGCTACTGCTTCTATCTCCACATCTAATCCGTCTTCAACTAATCTATTGACCTCAATAATTGCATTTGTAGGGTAATCATCTCCAAAGAATTCGGTATATATACCTAACTGATCAGAATTAACCGGCCACCAATCTTGCCTGTTGGTTACATAAGTAGTCAGCTTAACAATATCCGAAGACTTGCCGCCCTCAGATATTACAATACGAGTAATTCGGTCTAAAATTACCCTGAGTTGATCCATTGAAGACTTACCTTTAGCATCGGATCCATTTGCAGTTGTGCCTGAGATATATAACGTGTCCCCTGCTTTAATTCCCCTAATATAATTAGGGCCAGCCGGGTAAATATCATCAAAATTCTTCCTGATTTTTTTCATAGATATCCCTCAATTCCGAGATAAGAACTGAAATTGTAAAACCATTATTCTAAAATACGTCAATGCTATAATCGTTTGAATCATATTGAAAATCAATCTGGACAATCGGTTATCGTAAACATACTTTCTTTACCACAATTTCAATCTCTCAAAAACCCTGACTTCAAATACACATGGCTTGCTGGAATGTCGTCCGGAGCAGCTATGTGGACTTTTGTAATAGCTACTTCCTGGATAGTATTTAATGATTCCTCTTCATCTACATGGGTAGGAATAACGACATTCTCGGCTATGATTCCTTTTTTAATTATATCTCCTATAGCGGGTTTACTTGGAGATTATTTCGATCGAAAAAAAATAGTTATAGTGATGTTTATAGTATCAGCTTTAATGACTGGCTTTCTGACTATTCTAACTTTCAGAGATTGGATTGAGTTTTGGCAAATTGCAATATTCGCTTTCGTAAATGGGACAGTCCGATCAATACAAGAGCCTTCAGTAACATCGCTAATCCCAAATCAAGTCCCAAAAGACCACCTGCTGAACGCCTTAGTGTTAAACTCTGCAACACGTCACGGAGCACGTTTTTTTGGCCTGATTATAGCTGCTCCTTTAATAGTATTGAAAAGTACAGGAATCGTAGCTGTATTAGCATTAAGTACTATATTCCAAATTTGTGGCGTTCTCCTTATGTCTCAAGTCAAAACGGAATCTACAGGTCATGTTAAGCCAGAAGACACTCTGTTCAATAATCTAATTGCCGGACTATCATATATTTACAGCAATTACGCACTAGGTTTATTTATATTTTTAGTCGCGTTCCACTGTGCTTTAGTAATGTCATTTGAATCTATTATGCCCGTATTTTCAATTAAGAATTTAGAAGCCGACAATGGATCTGTTTTCAATTATCTTATGATGGGATTTGGGGCTGGATCATTATTGGGTATGATTGCACTTGCAGGTGTTAAAACTGACAGTGTAAAAGGAAGATTTCTTCTGATAACAGCATTAGGCAGTGGTATTGCTCCTATTTTACTAGCTATATCTGAAAACGTGAATATCGCTATATTCTTTAGCTTATCGATGGGAGCATTTCAAGCAACTTTCATGGCACTAACTAACACTTTCGTGCAAACGCTTGCCCCAGATCGGCTAAGAGCTCGTATATCGAGCCTTTATATTTTCCATGCCGGAGGAATAATGGCCTTTGCCAATTTAGGATATGGCTTTATCGCTGATATAATCACCGCTCCACCAACTATCATCGTTCCAGCTTTAATATACCTAGTTTTAATAATCGCAATTATTTCAGGACAACCTATAATGAAAAATATATTTAATACGGGACGGGTTTCTATTGGCTAAAAAGGTGATTGATGAAAATTCGTAAAGCTATCATACCTGTAGCAGGGTTAGGTACCAGATTTTTACCGGCAAGTAAAGCGGTTCCTAAAGTATTATTACCAGTATTCGATACCCCTGCTATACATTTCGTTGTCAATGAAGCGCTATATGCAGGGATTGAACACCTGATTTTCGTTATTTCCCCACAACAAGATATGATAAAAAAATATTTCTCGAATTCTAGTGAACTAGAGCTAGAATTAGGAAAACGTGGACATCCTAACAAGCTTGATGAAATCAAATATTTCCAAAACAACCTGAGACTTGATTACGTTTACCAAAATAAGCAACTTGGACTAGGCCATGCAATTTTATTAGCCGAAAAAAAAATAGATAGGGAACCTTTCGCCGTATTGCTACCGGACGACATAATATCACCTGTTCCTAACTTAATTGCCAAACTAATGGAAATTTCAAATGATAAACAAGCTTGTTCATTCGCGCTGAAAGAAGTACCGGATAAACTTGTCTCCAGCCTTGGAATAGTCAAAGCGAAATCAAAAGAAGAGAATATTTATTCCATCGAATCTTTAGTAGAAAAGCCTTCTATAACAGAAGCTCCTTCAAACTTAGCTGTTATTGGACGATATATCCTTACTCCAAACACATTTGAGATACTTAAAAATACCCGCCCAGGAATTGGGGGAGAAATTCAACTTACTGACGCTTTATCACAATTGATACAATCGCAATCTATTTACGGATATCAATTCCCAGGCATCCATTTTGACGTAGGCACCCCTATTGGATTGCTTAAAGCCTCAACATTCCGAGCAATAAATGAAAAAGAATATAATGAAGAATTTCGAGAATGGTTCAACAAAATGCTTTGAAAAGACACTGTTTCATGACAGTAACTGTCTGCATGATCATAGACCTCACAAAATTAACATCAGTCGACAAGATTTACGTGATACAGAATAAAAATCTTATCCGAGAAACGATTTTGAAAACTTCAATATGATGAATACCCTCCATCAACAGGTATAGCAGTTCCCGTAACATAATTAGAAGTCTCGCTTGCCAAAAACACTGCTAACCCTGATAAATCTTCAGGCTTTCCCCATCTGCCATTGGGTATACGCTTATTGATAAATTCGAACCTGTCTCTGTTTTCTGGATTGGTCCAATACGCGCTCGTCAGTTCGGTTCTTATCCAGCCAGGTAATATTGCATTAACTCGGATTTGATCTTTAGCCCAAGCCAATGCAAGACTTCTCGTGAGCTGAACCACACCCCCTTTACTGGCTGAATACGAAGACACCCAATCACTGCCAAATATAGATGTCATAGATCCTATATTTATAATGCTACCTCCTTCTCTACCAAGCATAGAAGGGTAAACAGCCTTGGAACATAAAAAAACACCCTTAAGATTTATGTCCAGCACCTTATCCCATTCATCAACGGTATATTCCTGTGGGGGCTTCCTTATTGCTATTCCTGCATTATTAACAAGAATATCAACTGGACCCAGCAGTTTTACTGTTTCAGAGACTAAAGAAAATACGGACCCTTCGTCAGACACATCTACTTCCAAACCAACTACATTACTACTTGATTTCAGAAGTATCTTCTCCGCATTTTGAGTTTTAGTTTTATCACGCCCAGCTATCGCTATAGATGCACCTGCATCCAGAAGCCCCTTAGCTATTCCAAACCCGATACCACCATTTCCTCCTGTTATCAGCGCAACCTTACCGGACAAATCTAAACTCGTACTCAAAATTTACTCCTTTTCAATAATCGATATGCCAAATTATTATAGATTATTCAAAATTCATTGCTCTCCTAATCTAAGAATTTTATGAACTACTATCTTATGTATTAATAAAATCATCCCTACTGTTATGCACGAAAATAATAGTAGCATTATCCCGTATGTCACGATCAGAATGCTCCAATCCACTTGCATTACAAACGGAGGAATAACCCGTCCTCCCCAATCGTCATGGCCAAGGAAGGGCATAATTAAGGATCCTAATCTACCTCCCATCCAAGTACCAAGAGCCATACCAGCAACCACAACCAACAGTTGTTCAATCCAAACCATGCTAAGCATCTGTGTACCTGTAATTCCAATAGTGCGAAGTAAAGCAAACTGCAGCTGTCTATTTCTGAAAGATACATATATATGTATCGCAAATCCAAGACAGCTCAACAAGAGGACAGCGACAAAAGACAACAATAGTAAAGCTCTCCAGCCTGCTTGCACAAGAGGATCAATTTGAACCTCGTTTAAATGGACAGATCTGTCAAATATAATATCGCTGTCAGCATTCCGTACTTTACCTAGTACCTCAACTAATTCACCCCTTTTGTTATCTTCAGTTTTTGAAGAAATCCATATTTCATTGGGAACTAGTTCCTTCGTGTAGGCCGAAAGATTTGCATAGTTTATTAAAGATTTTAAATCAACGATTAAATACTTATCGTTCAAAGACATCTTTGTTGGAAAATAATTAATTTCCGAGATTAATTCAACAGAAACTCTGAATTCTCCAACAGAAACATCAAATACATCACCTGGTTTTCTTCCGCCATTATTTATAAAGGCTGAGCTCGCAAGTACTGGTAAGCTGTTGATAGAAGACCCATGGAATATACCTCTAGCTGTCCGTGACGATCCCTCAGTCCAAGAAAACAGGGCCAATCCTGAATCGCTGTCTGGGCCACCCACATTCCTAAATACGTCAGCATCAGCATCAGGGGCAGACCTAATCAAAGACCAGTCAGATATATCATTAAAATCCTCCAAGACAGTCTTTCCCCATGCCTCAACAGCCCAAATTTCATCAATTAATATAGATCCAGCCTGAAGGCGACGATCACCAGTTTCTTCAATCCTCAATGCTACTAATGTTAATGGCCGGCTCAATTGGATTGATTGACGTTCTCCAAACCTTAGGCTAACTTCGAAATCCTCCCATTGAGATGAATTCAGAGTCCCCAAATTATATGTAGTATATTGCCCCTGCGCATTCAATAGTCTTGCGGTTACACGTACACTGGGATGAGGTCGGTTAGCTTTGATCCGGGCTCCAATAACGTATGTGTCGGGTGGCATTACAATCCCTTGAGGTTGAGTTTCAACCTTTAAATTGTCAATCAAATCAGATGTTTTATCTTCTGCAAAATCATCTCTAAACCAAGCCACTTGATTAATGGTTTCCGGATCAACTGCAATCATCTCATATCTATGACCAAATCCTTTGGTCAAATCAATACCTGTCTCACGCAAAAGGGGGCTGGCAACATCAACACCCTGTACATTTTCATATGATTTCACCAATGAAGCTTTATTCGCCCTTACCCTCGAGGGCCTACGATATCCTTGTCTAAAATCCCAACTGGTCCTATATCTCGGCTTTACTCCATAAACCCGAATATCACTGCCTGTAGAATAAAGAACCCTTTCTTCAAAACTCTTCTCTAGAGTGGCACCAAAACTCGATGCAAAAATGCCGAGACCCGCAGTTAGTATTAGCAACAATACCAAGCGACTGTAGTGTGTAGGGTTACGAGACATATTCCAAATAGCCAGCAGGAGACCAGGAGGTAATACCGATGACAATCCTTTGCTCAACCAATTTAGAACTAACGGGAAGAGTCTCAAAATCATCATTGCAGCAGCAATCAAAATTAAAGCAGGGATAGCAAGTAGCATTTGATTAATTGCCAACTCACCAACCAAATCTTTGGCAATAATCGAACCTTGCTGACTAAGTTGATGGAATAAATATATACTAATGATTAGCAAAAACACGTCTAAATAGTATTTTTGGAAAAACGATGAATTACCAGGACGTGATGCATTTGTTCTTTGTTGGGTAACGCTAACTCTCGAAGCTTGTACCGCTGGTATTATCATAGCAACGAAACTAAGAATGCCACCCGCCAGACCTAGAAGATATGCAGGTAGAGAAACTATTACTTCTAATCTGGCCCCTCCTGTTAAGTCAGAAAATGCAGGTGTCAAACCTAAAAAACTAATAATTAACCCTGCTAATAAAGGACCTACAACTATCGCTAATCCAACTATAGTAATTCCTTCTAATCCAAAGACTGTAAGAATCTGTATTGGCCTTGCACCTCTGCTACGAAGAAGAGCAACTTCGCCCCGTCTTTCCTCTATCGACAATGCAGATAATGTGACTACGTAATATAAAATCACTATAGCCATGAATATCATTACCACAAACATCGGCAGTTTAGTGAAAAACAATTTTCTATCAAACTGTCTTAAAACCCTATCAAGGGATGTTTTCTCACGGCTACCTACAGTAACTATGTCCAAATCGGCCTTAAGTTGTTCAATCCCAAATAAAATACTTCGAGCATTCCTGGCATTAATACGATCTGTGTCTACATCTAATAACCAGGCATAATTTGTAACTAGCCTGTTGAAACTCGGCCCAAGCACATTCAAATAGGCATTTTCAGAGATATAAAATGCAGCTGTCCTGAAACTTTTTCCAGTCGCTGCATCCAAAACCTTATTTTCTAAATACCAAACATCGTCGTCAAAATCTTTCTTGTCAAAAATTCCACTTATAACTACAGTGATCACCGGCGTCTTGTCAGACCAAAATGGTATTGCAGAAAGAGAATCTCCCACATCCAAACCAAACATGATCGCTACATCTCTTTGTACAAGAGCTTCTATTTCTAATGTCTCTCCATTGGGACTTAAAACGTTGTGTCGTGGTAAATAACCACCTGGCAAGATATCTATATAGTCTTCTAATGAATTTACAAACGCAAAATAACTCCTAGAATTATATTTGCCTGCATCGGCTTCCCTGCCTCTTTGGGTCAAAAACATTGTCGGAGTTTTACCAGCGTGAATCTGTTTATTAATTAAACCTCCAAGTCTTTTATTTATATCACCATCAACTTCATCAAATAAAAGATCATGTTCGCGGGATGTGGTGGGACCCCTGTCTCCAGTTATTAGAATATCCAACTCTTGGTCAGAATATTCGTTCAACATTTGATTTAATGCCAAATCCCTAAGAGCATCGTAATAAACAACCGTGCCTGACATAATTGCGCAAGCTAGAATCACTCCCGTTACCACTGATAGTAGAACTTTCCAGTGAGCTAGGCTTCTTTTAACTACCAGTTGCCAAGCTGAAAAAATTTTTGGAATTAGAGTAGCCAATTCAATTTCTCCGGATAAAAACTGTTACATTGAAAATCACTTCATCTACCTTCACGCCCCATCAATCCTTGTGGACTGGTTAATGTCCATTTTAGCAATGAATCTTGTTAATAAAATGCCAGACAGCACAAAAAATGCGGTCAAAATAACATACCAAGGCCCCATAATGCCCCAATCTGTATCAAGAATAAATCTAGGTATAATTTTTGTCCCTGAATCATTCACTGCCAAAGGGGAAACCATTAAATCACTTATCTGGTATCCAGACCAAGTACCCAAACTTATACCGCAAACGATAATTATCGAATGCTCTATGGCCATAAATAAATATAGCTGCAGTCGAGACAGGCCTAGGCTCTGCAAACATGTAATTTCATTTCTTGTTATTTTTGCAAATAGAAACAGATAATTAAGGTACCCAAACCCGGCAGAGAGCAATGTTATGATAGCCGCCATAAGGACCATAGGTTTAAAACCGGACCCAGAGTACGGATCAATGGATAATTCCTCTAACTTGTCCAACCCATGATTTATGTCTAGAAGATCTGACCCAGAATCTCCGGTTATGATACTGGTAGCTTTGTGTTCAGAACCTGATTTTACTGAAATAAATAATTCATTGAGATCAACTTTTCTAACAGTGCTAATCACATTAAGGTAAGTCTGTAATTTATTTGCGTCCGTAATAATAAATTCAGATGAACGTGTATCCATCGTCGGGAAATAATTAACAACATCGCTCATTTCGGCAACAACTAGCCTGCCAGCAACCTCAATAATAAACTGTTGACCAATAGAAAAACCGTATTTATTAGCCAAGGCTCGGCTTAGGACTACGGGAAGTATTTCACTGCCGCGTCCATACCATATAGACCTAACAGACATGTTTTTATATGCTCCAAATGTAAATAATCCCGCATATTTACCCATATAGACATCCCCTGATATGTTTATTAGATTATCTGAGGGAATATACGAACTTACGATTGGCACCCATTCAAGACTTCCTTCAAAATCTTCGATCACCTTAAATTGAGATCCATCAAAGCTATTGACGAAAATATCATCTAATATTAGTCCACCTGGAGTAGCGGAAGGAACAGAATGCCCTATTTCGCCTGGACCGGATCCTGGTTCAAAAACCTGTATAGATACCAGTCTAACTGGTCTTTCCAATCCAGTCGGGATATCTGATTTTAATTGCTCCCATCCAGTAAAATCTAATTTCCCCATTGAAAGAGTCTTGGTTTCACCATTACCATCAATCAAAACAATCCATAAAGACAATGCGTTTAACCCGGATAAAGACTTAACCCAAACACCTATTTCCTCAGCTTTATCTGGCAAATCAATTCCCTCCCTTCCATAGCTATGCAATCTTCCCATCATTTCTTCCAACGATTTGTTGGAGAAATCTTCTCTGAACCAAGATACATAGTTGAAACGAGACGAATCGACCCCAAGCACCTCTATATTACTGTCCCCAACAACCCCTGAGGTACGTAAACCTATAGTCGCCATCTCTACAGAAAAGTGAGATTCATATCTCTCACCTAAACTTCTTATTCCACCACGTATAAATAAAGGACTAGCTGTTACCCTTATATCAGATCCTACTTCGTATAAAACGCTTTCTCTCCTATTTTGTTCAAGCGTACCTCCAACGGTAGTAGCCAAAATAGATAAGCCTGAAACTAACACAAGTAATAGCATGACCCAAGTGTATTGCAAAGGATTCCTAGACATTCGCCAAAGAGTCAAAGAAATCCATACTGGAGATCTTCGATTAACTAACCTGCATATTACAAATCCGATCTGCAAAGGAACAATTAGTATCAGCCCAATATTGGGGATAGAAATCAAAGAATTCCATTCTGAATAATCTATAAATAAAAAAGTAAAAACTAGGCAAGACTGTAAAAAAATACTTGATATTCGTAGGCCAACGCTCTGAAAGTAGCCCGTAATAAAATAAAGTCCTAGAAATGATGCTAATATTCCAAGCGCCCATAGGTGATGCAATAAAATCGTCTTAGGTCCATTAACTAATATTATTTCAGCTATCAAGACACCTACAGAAATAACCGCCAAAAGACCTATTACTTTGTTGTTTTCACCGCTGAAATAATTTAATAACATAGGGAAAATACGCAAAAAGCTTAGGGCAACTGCTATTAAATATATCGCCGGGGCAAGTAATAATGGTTCGTTGACGTTTGGTGTATCAAATAGACCACCAGAAACAAATTCACCTCTACGATATAATTCCCAAAAAATCAATCCTCCAATAAAGAGAATTGCAACATCCAAATAATATCGCTGTAACATAGAGGTTGTAGGAGGCCTAGATACTAGGAATTTATGGCCGAGAATACCAGATCTAGCACTCGATATTGACGGCACTACGAAGATTACCAGGCTTGCCACCGAAACTACCAAACCTGCAATAAATGGCGCTAGTCCCCATTGTATTGTAAGTAGACCTCCATCTGTAATATCAGCTAAATATGGTAGCTTGCCTGTAAGCAAAACAATCCCTAAGGCAATTGCCACGCCAAGGATGCTTCCTGTTATAACTAACACAATTCCTTCAATACCATAAATAGTAAGAAGGGTAATCTTTCCTGCACCTCTGCTACGAACCAGGGATACATCGCGGCCTCTTCTTTTAGTCAAAAAAGATACTACCATCGATATATAAAACAAAACTGTAGCTACCATGCCCGCTAATAAGAGCAAAAGAGGCATGTTGGATAAAAATCCTCGTCGCTCAACATTTTTAATTGTATTTGATATAGAACCAGACCTAACAGAGATACTGGGTAAAGTACTCGTAATGTCATTTTTAAAATTTCGAATATGTTGATTTGCTTTATCAAGTGGCCAGTTAGCAACAGCTTCTTTGTCCAGCTTCAAAAACCAAACAGGATTTATCAAGGTATCAGGACTTACTGTATCAACTACTGTAGCCAATGTTTCTCGTTGCACAAATAATCCCAAAGGAGGTTCATTAGGATCAATTCTTACACCATAAGGAGGAGGTTCAAGTAATGGAGAAGGATTCAAATAGATACCTATTTTTCGCCAGTACTCGTTAGTAAGATCAGCCGGTTCAAATATACCTGATACAATAACCGAAACCCTTTTTATTACACCCAAATCAACAGCTAATTTAATTTTATCTCCTACTTGAAGACCAAAATTGCTAGCTGTTTTAGCCGTTATGACTGCTTCAATCTGAGGTCCATCTTTTAATTCAATCGTTTGTGTAGTTGCGATTCTGCCATCTGTAAATATTGAATTATCATCTAATTGAGAAACAGATTGGAGATAGCCCCTAATTAATGCAGTGCTGGTTGCTTTATCCGGAAGGTTTCTCAGTGGAGTACCGGCTAAATAAACACTACTCTTTGAATATGAGATAGCCCCTTTATAAGCAGCTGCGAAATTTTCATTGGCAACTTTATCGACATCGCTATCGGCCTTATCAATCGAGGATTTAGAAAGAATCACATCTTTAGCGAAAAGGTCTATCCCTAAAAAATTACCAGGCAACTGATTAATTGAATTTCTATAGGCAAGGCTCTCTAATGAATTTACATAGATTAAACCAGAAACTGTCGTGGCTATAGCAAGTGCTACTCCAAGTACAACACCTGCCAAAAGATATGAGTCATTTGAAAATCTTTTTACGATTTGTTCAATTATAATCAATTTATTTATATCAATAGCCCTGCTATTTAAAGCATTTCATCTAAACGATTTAGAAACTATATAGATTTAAAAAAAAATTTGGCTTTATTCGATAAACTAGCTTAATATACTGATATCTAACCTAGCATTCAAGGTAAGCATATTAATAGATCATACTTCATATATATAGGATTTTTCCTAACCGCAATAATATTTTTTGTAATTTCAGTATTCTCGGGCAATATACTGTTCTTGAGTTTCGCTTTTGTTATATCCATTGCTCTGTACTTAACTCGTAGCCGCATTAAGACGTAACGGCTAGACTATCCCCACTTGCTTAAGCCAATCCTGGCTAATAATTAAATTGGTATGATTTCTCAATAAATCAATCTGGAATATGCGCCTAGCTCTAACAAAACCCTTATCTACTCAAGTTTTCTAGTAATAGTTACTGCTGGCTATTGGGAGGTCTGATTAGACTCTTCCGATCTATATCCAAAAGACTTTCAACCTCAAAACCTTCGACCCTAATATAATGATCAGACTGACTACCCTTAAAGTAGAATGCATCTTCGTATTGTGCACCAATTAGCATATTGTATTTTTTCACGTTCCCATCACTATCCTGAGTTTGTAAAAAATATGTGGCCAAAGGATTCTCAAAGCCGTAATCTTTCAATGGAATTTTGCCAAGAGGATCACGAATAGAAATTGACGCAGCCCTGGTAAGTAAACTTTCGAATATACTCATATCTAGTTTCTCTTTATCTTGTAATCCTTGCAAATACCATTCTTCATCACGTTTTTCAAAAATTAAAGACCCTTTTGAATTTTCGATACTGAACTTTACCACTTCAGACCTTGGGATCTCTAAATACTCATTGTCTATCCAAAATGTGGAACTTGAGGGCACATCAGCAATTGATAATGATGAGATCATGTAGACCTCATCATCTCCTTCGATCCTAATATGCGTTGTTTGCATATTTGACGAAGTGCCCAGGTAAAATCGGTAGGATTTAGTATCATATGTGCTAAATTCTATAATCCTATCGTAATTCGTTTTGGAGACCTTTAAAAGGTTATGACTGGATGATTTTTTTGTAACCGGTTCTTTAGACTTAACATTAACTATTTTGTTAAGTAATTTGCCTAATTTGTCTTTTTCGCAAATATAATATCCTTCGCCAGGTAGAACACAACTGCCATTTTCCAGAGCAAGTTCTACGGTACCGCCCTGCGGACCACTAATTATTACTTTGTAGATATTCGATTGCTCAACATCAGCAAAAAGTAGTTTTGCTTCAATAGAAGACTGCGGCCAAAAAATAAAGACCAGTATACCCAACTGGGTTAACACTCCTATAAAAAGCAACTTATTTATGAAATTAAAGTTCACGTTCTGTCAATCTCCGACAGTTCAAAAGGTCGTTCACCTCGGTTCTTAGCATTCCAAAAAAGACCCACCAATAGCAAAGCTATCAAAGCAATACCGTAGTTGGCAGCTTCCCAAATGTTCTGTTCTTTATCATCTAGTGGTTTCAATAGTCGACTGTAAGTGCCTCGGCTACGTAACGCCAAAAGATCATCATCCTCTACGGCCCAGTCAACAGCATTTTCAAGAAACTGTAAATTGAATAAATATCTATCTGAAGAAATGCTTTGAGACAATCTCAGAGCTATATCATTCACAAACTCTGCACTACCGAATACTACTAGCCTACCCGACTCAGGAGACCTGTTTATTAATCCTGGAGCCCTTCTTATCAATCCTAAAGATCTGGCCTTCTCATCTTCAAAAAATGTTAACGGTTTATCTTTAAAAAAACTACCGAACTCTCCTCTAATTGAAACAGCCAATGGATAGGACTTTTGCTCTCCTTCTATAGGGAAGCCTAAATTCGGATATTTATTCGTATCTGGATCTACATCCAATGTCTGTTTTAACCAGGAATCCTTTGACGACCTAAGAAAAATAGAAACTTCTCTTTCTTCATTCTTTTTTTCATCTACAATGAGTGGTGATGTCCATTGCAGCGTTACAGCAGGCATGCTTGCTGTTATAGGATTATCAATATCCATTCCATTTCTACGAACATCAATAAATGGAGGATATGGCACCCGTTGGAAATCAACAATAGTCATTCCAGCAACTTTTCTAGGAACCTGTGTTGGAAAATCTTCATGCATTGGATCCAAAACAATCCCATCCTCGACCAATACTCCATAAAACTCCAGCATTTCCTTTAAGCCATTTTCTACTGGTTCCAATGAAATACCAGCAGTCAGTTGTAATGGAGATATAATATTGCTTCCTCCTGCTACTACGACTGCGCCTCCCAACATCAAAAATTGATCAACTGCAAATCTATCCTTATCGGTCATGTCATTAGGAGCTACTACCACCAACACATCAGCAGCAGGGGGTTGGCCATTCGACAAATCCACGAGATTCACAGTATAGTTTTGTGATAATCGCTGTCCAAGAAAATTCCAACTAGAAATCGGCTGCACTTCACCATATGGACCAGGCACTGGATCATCTGGAGGAATCCAAAGAGCTACTGTTTTCAACAAGCCAGGGATAGCTCTTCGAATTGCTGAATCAACAGACTCCCTAAGTCCTATTTCAGTAACTTCAACTCCAGGATAAATTATAAAATCCTGATCACCTTTTCTGAAAACCAAATGGAAAAAATAGGTTTCTTTGGAAGCAATGGATACAGGATTCGGAGATATTCCAAATTTCTCTGTTACATCTTCTCTTGATAAAGGGCTGTTATCAGAGTCAATGTCTACAAGTTGTATAGCAAGTCTTCCTTCTGACTCAACCACTAATTCGTTGGCTATTTTCCAAAATATGTCTTCTGATCCGTTTAATGATTCCGGCAGAGTATTTTTGGTTAAATATAAAGTAAGTGATATCGAGTCTTGAATTGTAGAGAAAATTGCCCCTTGACGCTTAAACCCAGAAATCATCTTTTTTATCGAACTGGTCAGATCATATTCCAAGTTACGAAGCTTGACCTTTACATCACCAGTTCCTATTTCTTCTATCTCTATCAAATCAGCAAAATTCAGAACTGTAAATTGATCTCCATATCGCACTAAAATATCAAAATAAGAATTGATAACTGACGAGTCATGTCGCCCGGATACAGCAAATGGGATAGCTCGTATACCATAAGCTCGATTTGCTTCAGCTTCAAGTTCTTCATTTAATCTTGGGTCAAGTACCTCTGCCTTTATTTTTCCACGACCACCTATTTCATATTCACGTAAAAAATCTCGTACAGTTGGAACTAATGGTTCGAGTAGAGGATGCGTTCTATCACTAATATATCCCCTGATTAACAACTGTTCATCGAGGCTAGATATTACCTCTCGAGTCGGATCAGTTAGGCTATATTCGCGCTGTTGAGTTAAATCAATTCGAAGCCCAGCAAGAGGAAACAGCCAAATATTTAAAACAAGAATGTTGATACATATTAAAAATACAGCTAAAGCATCGTTAATCCTTCCCGAACCTCCTTCACTATTCCTGCTCCATCTTTTTATTTCTAGTGAGAAAATATTGATCGCCAAAAATATACCAGTGACTGAACAATAGTAAACAAGGTCTCTTATATCTATAACACCACGTTCTATACTCTCAAAACGACTACCTATCCCGATCCCTCTTAATATTTCTGCAGTAGTCCCGCCTCCAGTAAATACAGTGATGCTTTGTGTACCAACCAAATACAATATTCCACAAATAATAACGGTCAGTATTAAAGATACAATCTGATTATCTGTCCTTGACGAAACAAACAAACCAATCGCTACATAACTGGAAGCCATTAACAAAGAACCTAAATATCCACCTATAACAGGCCCCCAATCGAGGTCTCCCAAAATATCAACAGTTATGGGAATAAATAATGTAAGCGATAACGCCACCCCAATAAGAATCATCACAGCTACCAATTTACCAATAGCAAGATAGGGTTTACGAACAGGCAAAGTCATCAAGACTTCCAAAGTCCCGGAACGTTGCTCGTCACTCCACTGGCGCATAGTTAAAGTAGAAACCAAAAATATCATCAAGGGGGGCATCCAGCGAAACAAAGGACGTACATCTGCAATGTTACGTGTAAAAAACGTTTCTGCCCAAAAAAATAGAAACAGTGATATAGATAAGAAAACACCGACAAAAATTAAAGCCAAAGGTGATCCAAAATAAATCCTGAGTTCTTTACGGCAAACAGCACTTATTTGAGACAAGGAGCCGTTCATTTTTCTGACTCCTTAAATTCATCATCTTGTATAGTTACAGCAGTATTTGAGCCGACTAAATCGTTGAATACAGATTCTAGAGTTAAAGATTCTCTACGCAACTCTTTGACAGGCCAACCTTGATCGCGTGCTAAGTCAAAAATTGTTGTACGTATATCTGTCAAATCGCTATTAACGATTCTATATTCAAATCCATCATCAATTTGTTTAGAATCAACACTTTCTACTGAGTCAATATTTCTAATATATCCCTGTATTGCATCTGAATCTTTTTCAAGAACGAGAATTACTGTTGAGGAAGATAATTCTGAAATTTGTACATCAGATCTCACATTTCCGTTGAGTAAAACAATCGCACGATCACAAATTGCCTCAACCTCAGATAGTATATGGGTCGAAAGAAAGACGGTACTATTTTCAGCTAAGTTTCCGATTAATTTTCTAACCTCTATAATCTGCGTTGGATCAAGCCCTACAGTTGGCTCATCTAAAATTAGTATCTTCGGCATGTGAAGAATTGATTGAGCAAGTCCCACACGCTGTCTGTAACCTTTACTGAGTTGAGAAATTGGTTTCACCAATTGATCTTCTAATCCTGTAGCACGAACAGCCCGAGAAAAATAATCTTGCTTAAGCTCTCTGTCTACTCCTCTAAGATCGCTAATCAGCTGAAGTTGAGCTTGAACTGATAGCTCAGGATATAGAGGAGCATTCTCAGGTAAATACCCCACTCTTTGCTGAACACCGAGTGTATCGGTGATTACATTAATTCCATCTACAGTTACCTGGCCTGAATCAGCCTGTAAATAACCTGCCATAATCTTCATAAGGGTAGTTTTACCAGCACCGTTCGGACCCAAAAGTCCAACAATCTCGCCTTCCTTGACGCTAAAAGACACTTCATTAAGTGCTTTAACAGAACCATATTTTTTACTTAAAGAAGTAACTTCTATCATTAATAAAGACCAAAACTTATACAGATTAAATCGATGTTAATTAACAGCATCTCTATCCATAAAATATCGAGGGCCAAACACTTCAGTCAAGTTAAAATTAGACCCGCTTTCTTAATTTACACCTGTAGAATAATAAAATAGTAACTCTTTTATTATTCGTATTCATATATTTTAATACATGTATCCATTCTAACCTTGTTATATTTACGGACATACACTTTAAAAAGCAATAGTAATCAATACCTATTTATGAGACATTATGTGAAACCAGCAATGAGGTCAAAACATGTCAAAATATATTTTTACTGAAGAAGAATGGATGAAATTTAATGAAGAAACCCATGGCCATACACTTCTGTCTATTGACGGCAGTACATATAAATCAATAAAGATGGGAGGCATGGATAAACGATTACCAGGATCAGAAACTTATGACAGGTTGTTAGGAGTAAATGTTTTTAAACCTGGTGGAATCTATGAATCGCATGCTCATGAAACTCCAATGTTTTATTACATAGTTTCGGGTGAAGGAATCATGAGAGTGGGAAGTGAGGAAAGGGTTGTAGGGAAAGGAGCCTGGATTTACACACCACCTAATTTAAAACATTATACAGAAAACACAGGTACTGAAGACTTGGCTTATTTATATTTTGGAGGTAATCCTTTAGACGCTTCCGCCGGTTACCACGAGCCAATTTAAAACAATTAAGATCTCAACATAGATTCGAAGTTTGAAATTAAAGTGGTTCAAGAGAATCGGTACATTTCAATCATACCTTGTATCCGACGCCATTTTTTCAATTCGCAATTTTTTAATCCTTCTACCAAGCGTACCGATAACTTCAATTCTAATACCGTGATATTCAACAAAATCTCCAACCGTGGGTATCCTGCCAAGCTGATGATAAATCAAGCCCCCTAAAGTATCAAATCCATCACCTTCAATCTGCGTCGATACTAAATCATTTACATCGTCTAAGGAAATACTTGCATCAACCAAAAACTTTCCTTGCATGATATTTTCAACTGACGGTTCATTAGTATCAAATTCGTCAGCTATTTCTCCTACAATTTCTTCTAATAAATCTTCTACTGTAGCAAGGCCAGCAATCCCTCCGTATTCATCTACAACTATAGCTATTTGAACCTGTCTTACTTGAAATTCATTTAATAGGCCTTCGAGTGTCTTGTATTCAGGAATAAAAACAGCGGGTCTCATAATATCCTGTATGGATGTATCTGCAGTTCCGTCAGAAGAGTTTAATAGACCTAGAATATCCCGAGAATAAGCTATCCCTTCTACTTTATCTGTATCGGTAGTAGAAATAACGGGTATTCTACTATGTCCAGAATCTAGCATAACCTTAACAACTTCTTTAACCGGTAAAGTTGTTTCTACAGAAATTATATCGACTCTTGGAACCATGATTTCACGAGCCGTAGTATTGTCCAACTGGACAACACCACGAATCATACGAGCTTCATATTCATCTAAAGAGTCATCCTCTACATTAATGCCAATCCCAAGTTCAGAATCTGTATTAGTAATGAGATTTTCATCCTGAATTTTACGGTACCCAGAAATAAAACTAGCTAAAACTACCTCTAGCTGAAAGATGCTTGTCAAAGATCGTGCGATTATCCTAACAAATCCAGCACATTTTAATGCAAGTTTCTCTCCCGCTATATGTGATATGGCTGATGCTGCGACATGAGAAATTGCTATCCCAAATAAAACAGAAATTCCTACAATGAAAAAAAAGACTAGGCTTCTAATATCATAGGCTACTACTAAACAAAAGGCTGAAATTAGAATAGCTACAGTAAGTAGATAACGTAGCAAACTCAAGTATCCATTTGGCCCAACCGTGTCGGAATACAAGCCTTCTAGAACTATTGCACCCTTTATCTCCTGTGCAACAAGCCACTGCAACCGCTCTCTACGAACAGAAGAAACACTTGCCTGAACAAGTGAAACAAAGAAACTTCCTATCCCTGTAATGGCTAAAGCCACCCAGGGAAACGTACTACCAATCTCCAATTTATATTTTTCTCACTCCAGTATAGCCCCTATCTATACCGAAACCTTATGCAGGTTATCAGTTCTTTTTACGTAACTTAGCAGGAACACCTAACACTAGTTGCCCATCATCAACATCACTGGTAACAACAGATCCTGCTCCTGTTTTGGAATCAATCCCAATGCTAACTGGTGCAACTAACATCGAACCTGATCCTATAAATGCTCTATCACCTATAATGGTACTCGATTTTTGATCTCCATCATAGTTACACGTCACACTTCCAGCTCCTATATTAACTTCCTTCCCAACAATACTGTCACCAATATAACTAAAATGATGTATTTTAGACCCTTTTCCAATTCTACTATTTTTAATTTCAGCAAAAGAGCCTATTTCTACCTTTGATTCTAAATAGCAACCGGGGCGTATATTGCTCTGTGGACCAATCTTAACTTCTTGATCAAAGGTTGAATCTGTAACCATCGATGCTAACACGTTAGAATGATCACCTATATTCGAACGATCAACAATAGTATTAGGCCCAATTAAACACCCTTCTCCTATTATAGACAGCCCAAGTACATGTGTGTTTGGCATTAAAGTAGTATCACGACCCAGTTTTACACCTGAGTCTAAATAAACGGTACTAGGATCAGGGATATTCACGCCTTCATCCATCCAAAATTGGCATAACTTCCTTCGGAATACATTTTCTACGACAGATAGTTGTTTTCTGGTATTCACTCCTAGTACCTCTGTGGCATCACTTAGATTGATTTCTGACACGATACCTCCATCACTTTTTGCTAAAGAAATCAAGTCAGTAAGGAAGATTTCTCCATTAGGCCTTGGAGACAAATTTTGTAATTTTAACAAAGCCCATGAAGTATCGAAAATATATACCCCTGCGTTTACATCAGTCATAGGTTTTGATTCTAGTTCATCGTACTGATGCTCAACAATTTCTTTAACCAAGCCATCTTTGTCTCGAATTACTCGACCAAAATCACTAGGATCTTTAACATATGAAGTTAACATAGAAACTAATGCGGAGGTATCTTTGTGACAAGCTAGAAGTTTGGAAAGGGATTCAGACTTTACCAATGGAGTGTCTGTACCTATAACCAAGACTTGATCTACACCATCAAGGGAGCTTTTAGCCTGAAGTAAAGCATGTCCCGTTCCGAGTTGTTCAGACTGCTCAACAAAATTTACACTACTGCCTAAAAGTGACCTTAATTCATTAGATGTCGAAGAAGTAACTACAATCACTTTTTCAAATCCGGCACTCTTAACAGCATCTAAAACCAATGAAACCATCTCTTTGCCACAAACCCTATGAAGAGCTTTGGGCAATCTCGATTTCATTCTGCTACCTTGTCCTGCAGCCAAAATCACAGCAGCCTGACTATCCATTTATACTAGTTGAAGTCCTTATCTGTTGAACTATGATGATTCAATTATCCCAGCCTATATTAATCCTCTCTCAATGCAAACATAATGCTAGCAACGAGCTCTTAAAAGTGTCAAGGCAAAATAGGCTAACAGAATTAATGAACGCCAATATTAAACAAGTTATGTGATAAAATTTGGCAATAAATTTCTGGTTAATCACCTTAGGATCAATAGTAAATCTAATATGAACTGGTTTGATTTAATAATTATAGTAATCATGGCTTCTTCAGTATTCTATGGACTCAGAGTGGGGCTAATTAAAGCTATTTTTGTGTCTCTTGGGGCGTACGTCGGATGGATACTGGCCGGACAATGGAGTGACGATTTAGGAAACATCCTAGGGGAAACCATCGGTAACAAAACATTATTAACAGTAATCTCATATCTATTGATCATTACAGCGATTATTTACATCACAAATTTCTCGTATAAATTCTTAAGACCATTAATGACTGGATTAACTCTGGGATTTTCTTCTTTAGTTGACCGGGCCGGCGGTATAGTCTTAGGAATTATTATAGGGATTATAATTTCAAGTGCGACAATTATAGGATTTACCAGGCTAACATACTCTCTTCTTGACGGTAATATAGCTGAAAAAGTTCCGTTACAACAAGTACATGATGTTAAGGATGGACTTCAATCTTCATTATCTGAATCTACATTTGTTCCTCTATACGTTAAAACATTTCAGAAGATACCTGACTCCCTACTAGGCAATGTTCCACCTGAGTTTAAATTCGTAATTAATTTACTTCAAGACGAGATCAACAGACTGCCTTAAATAATATTTCTATGAAACCTACTTAAGGCTCCATCTAGTAGCCATAATACAAGGCTTCTCACCATTTTCTTCAGCCTGATAATATACTGTTAGAAGTTCACCGGGCTCAATCTCCACAGTCGCTGGATAACCCAAATCTCCATTTGGAGCATCGTCACGTAAAACTATTTCATTGCGTATATCCCATGTGATCCCACCATCATGACTAAGACATGCTCTTTGTCCATATGGAGTTGTTCTAATACCATATGTAGCCAAGACCGTATCATCATGTAGATTAAGAAGATGAGGCGGCCATCCTAAAATAGGAGTCTTATGAACCGAACTCCAGGTAGTTCCTCCATCAAGGCTTTCAGATTGATGAATATACCAATCATCATAAACTTTTTCATTTAGAGCCGGGGCATGTGTCTCATTATCTGTGATAGCCATCTCTACACTTTGTTTATCTGACACCGGCTCATATCGGATTAAGGCTACAATTTTGCCATCAGAAAGCTCACATAAATGAGGCTCGCAAAAAAACTTAGAATGGCTAAGCTTTTCCTCTGGCATAGGTATAATACCGGCTAAATGCCAAGACCTTCCTTCATCTAGTGACTTTGTAGCAGCTATTCTGTATCCATCAAATTCATTTGTCGATCCTACCATTATCAAGGATCCATTCTTTAATTGAATAGGGCCATGAGGTGCAGTCACATTTGTATGGACCTGCCGATCCCATGTAATACCCTGATCAACAGACCGGCGAGACCAATAACCATGAAACTGTTTTTTGTCTTGGTTAGATATTTTATTCCAGTGTCTAATCCACGATTTGTAATCTTTAGGATACAAATCCTTATAGGTATCAGGATCAGAATATGAAATTCCTGTAAACCAGGTTATGACAATGGTTCCTGATCGGGCTACTACAATACCAGTATCGCGATCATCTAGCGGTGAATTATTGATGGTTTCAGCATCTGTCCAAGTCTCACCTCTATCACTACTTCTTATCATTTGATTTTTCCCATATGGACAAACATGGGTTTCCCTATCGCCTGAAAATACTACCAGTAATTCCCCATTATTAGCTTTAGCTATGGTAGGCCAAGCAAGATAGTTATCTTCCTGCTTATTGATTACTCTATTCCAATGGATAAATGGCCTTGAATTAGGCATTTTAGTCCCTCCAATCAATATAGGCTTTCACTCTTTTTATATAAATCATTGAGTTCAGATATTGTACACACTAAATTTATAAGAAATTTATCATGCACATGGTACAATAATTAACAAAATAAAATCTCTATCGATTGGAGACATAATCTATGCCTCGCACATTTGTTTCTCGCCAAATATTCCCAGAATACATTAAATCAATTCAAGATAATACAGAGGCCGAAATCTGGGAAGATGAGCTTCCACCTTCACGAGAAGTATTACTTGAAAAAGTTCGTGGAATAGATGGCCTGCTATGTCTACTAACCGATCAAATTGATGCAGAGTTAATGGATACTGCTGGGCCTCAACTGAAAGTTATAAGCCAAATTGCAGTAGGCTACAACAACATCGATATCCCTGAGGCAACCAAAAGAGGAATCCCTGTAGGTTATACACCAGATGTATTAACTCAAACAACAGCAGATGCCACCCTTGCACTAATGCTTGCAGCAGGTCGAAGGATCACAGAGAGTGAACGTGCAGTAAGAGATGGTAACTGGCGCACTTGGCATCCTCTCCATTTTCTAGGCCAAGACCTGTATGACGCAACTGTAGGTATTATAGGAATGGGTAGAATTGGACTAGAGGTTGCTAAACGTTGCCTCGGCTTTGACGCGAATATTTTGTACTACGATGTAGCACAAAGAAAGGATTTAGAATCAGACTACCCTCTTAAATTCGTAGATCTAGATACTATTTTCCGAGAATCAGATTTTGTCTCTATCCACACCGTTCTTGATGAAACAACTCATCATTTAATCAATGCTGAGGCTTTATCTAAAATGAAAAACAATTCGATATTGGTCAATGCTGCTAGGGGACCAATAGTAGACCATAAAGCCCTATACAATGCCTTATCACAAGGTGAAATAGCAGGAGCAGGCCTAGACGTGACAGACCCAGAACCTATTCCTTTAGACGATCCTTTGTTGACTCTGGATAATTGCGTGATAGTTCCTCACATTGCCAGTGCAAGTGTTAAAACTAGATATGAGATGTCACGAATATCAGCAACAAACCTTCTTAATGGGATTAAAGGTGAAAAGTTATTGACCTGTGTAAACCCGGAAGTATACGAATAAACCCGTACACTTTTTGGTTTCAATGCTAGGGATAGTATACGTCATATAATAACTGCTACATTATATGTCTACAGCTAAGTAATCCACCAAAATCGACTGAATAGCTAATGCTGTAATAGAACTTTAAACTGACAGTTTAGGCTCACGCCAGCGCAGTCCTTTTTGCCAACTATTCCGGTCACTTCTAGTCATCCTCAAAAAACTATCTTTTAGTGGCATTTCAATGCGTCTACCATTTTGAAGGTGAGATTCTAAAATAGCCACCATTATCTCAACGCCATGTCTGGCAGATTCAATACCGCCAAGTGGCGGGGAACCTGAATCTAGAGATTTAGCCAAATCTTCTATCAAGTTAACTGTACTACTAGCAGGTTCAAATCCGGGATATTGCACTTCTTCCAATCCTCTTGGTTGTCCCTTTCTCATGAACCAGCCTAGTGTATCGCGCATAGTACCCAGTGTGCCATTTTCACAATTTACTTGATATTCATATCGATTAGTGTGCAAGAAATAAATGGTGATTCCGTTATCAAGCTGTACAACGCCGTCACCTCCTGGATCATCTTTATAAATATCTCCGTCCTTGAGCTCGTCCGATGTAGGGGCATGGCCCTGTACCCATACGGCGTGTGGGTCACCAGCAAGATATAGAGCCAGATCCACTACATGACATCCATGATCAAATAGGCCTGCAGAATAAGTAATTACCATGCTTTGGACACTACCAAGCTCTCCGGAATCAATAATTTCTTTCATTTTCGAGAAACCCGGATGATACCTACGCTGAGCGCCTAGATTCAATATCGTGCCATTCCGTTCACAAGCCTCAGCCATTTGATTAGCTTCATACAACGATGGAGCAAGACCTTTTTCGCAAAATATTGCTTTGACACCCGCATTCGCAAGATCGATAACAATTTTGGAATGATGTTCGACATGCGTAGTTACGCTAACGATATCTAGTTCTTCCTTATCCACCATTTCCAAATAATCAGTATATTGTCTCTCACGTGGAATATCATATTTATCACCAACAGCTTCCATGAGATCTTCTCTGAAATCTGAGCATGCAACCAGTTTAGTACGATCAGACGATGAGTAGCCCCCTGCATGCGAATAAGGGAAAACCACACCTGGTTCACCCACCACCTCATTGTCAATAAATGCTCCCATTCTTCCACAACCGATAATTGCTGCATTATAAGTTTTCAAAATACTATAGCTCCATATTCGTTTTAAATTGCGATGGTATTACAGAAAGTATCTTATTTCAATTCTGGGTAATTCAAGGGCAAGCCGATAGCATCAGCATTGTACTTTGAAATATGCCATCTCCCCAAATTCGTTCCTAGCAATACATCTAAACCGTTACCACAAAAAGCTAAATTTGTAGGAGCAGATATAACAGTTCCTTCAAAATCGTCTGCTAATATTTCAAGCTCTCCTAATGGTGACAATCGATAAATCCTATCGGGACGATAGCATGATACATATATAAATCCCTGTCTATCAAAAAGTACTCCATCTGGAACAGTACCGGGTATTTCTACTAATGTATCAATTTTATCAGGATTTCCATCTCGATCTATAAGCACTTTCGCTATTCGTGGAGGATTCAAACTCATTGCAACAACCAAATATCCTTCATATGGGCTGATACATATACCATTCGGAAACTCTTTTAATCGTCTATCCCAAACCTCCGAAATTCCACCTGGAGATATTTTGAAAATTTTTCCATTGTCCTGTTTCCAGTCACCCGAATCACACACATATAAATTTCCCTTGCTATCAAAAACAGGATAATTGGGAGTAATAAAAGGATCTTCATCTGTTCCTGTCGCATAGGTTGTAACATAACCGTCCGGAGCAATCTTTTTTATGCTTCTGTCTGACGCGTCACAAGCATATATATTATTACTGGCATCTAGAGCTAAGCCTAAGATAAAGCCACCGGTATTAGCAATCTCGGTAACCTTACCTGAATTTAAGCTGATTCTGTATATTTGACCAGCTTCCCCACCTGCATAAACATAGCCATCTAAACCCCATGCTATTCCTTCAGAGTGATCAAGACCAGATGCGAACATCGACACTTGCGTACCATTATCCAATAAAGCCATCCAAGTCTCCTATCTCAATTCTCTTTTAACTATCTCCTCCGGCAGAAAACCAGAATTTAAAAAGCCTCCATCAATTGGTATAGCCACACCAGTAATATAACTAGCCTTATCACTACATAGAAAAAACACTAAATCAGCTATTTCTTCCGGTAAAACCTCCCTTCCCAAAGGAGTCCGTTTTAAACGCTGCTCTCTTAAATCAGGGTCACGCTCATATACCATCTGAGTCATTGGTGTAAGAGCCACACCGGGACAAACTGTATTAACATTAATCCCATAGCGTGCCCATTCTAACGACAACATTCCGGCCAAATTTATTAAGCCAGCTTTTGAAGCTCCATAAGCACCTCTCTCAGGGATCGGAGCCATCGCTGCTACAGATGAAAGAAGTACGATTCTTCCACCTTCTCCTTGAGCGACCATCTCCCTGCCAACCTCCCTGCAAAATAAGAAGGCTCCTGTAAGATGTGTAGCTAAAGCGCTATTCCATTGATCTAGAGTTAATTCCAAAGTAGGTGATTTAATATTATTACCAGCACAATAAGCCATGTAATCAACACGGCCATATTTTTCAACAGTCTTTTTTACTACAGAAATTACCGAATCTTCGTCTGTAACATCCACATGAACAGGAAACGCTTCTTGTTCATGAGATTTCAACCGATTGCTAAGAGATCGGGCAGCCTGTAAATCTAGGTCAGCAATCACAACATTTATATCTTCTTTTGCAAAATGTTTTGATACTGATTCACCTATTCCACCTGCTCCTCCAATCACGATTACAACCTTTTCATGCATAAATACAATATCCTCCAAATTAATCTTAGTATTGACAGTTCAACAAAATTACTCTTCAAAAGGTGGCTGAATATTAGGCCATTCTTGAACAGGGTCTCTACTATCAAGACCTGCAACTGCTTCTAGTACATCCATCCCATTAAAAAGTACCTGGTATGTTGTCTCCAAAATTGGCATCTCTATATCCAGGTTATTAGCAAGATGTAAAGCTGCTTTGGTAGTATCCACTCCCTCTGCTACATGTTTCATGGTTTTCAAGATGCTCTCTAAATTACGACCTTGGGCTAGCTCTACTCCTACTTGGTGATTCCTACTAAGTTTACTAGCACAGGTAGCCACAGTATCACCAAAACCAGTCAAGCCTGCAAATGTCAAAGGGTCTGCCCCTGCTGCTATCCCAAGACGAGCTATTTCTGTCAAACCTCTAGTTATGAGGGTAGCCTTGGCATTATCACCAAGTGATAGTCCGTCACACACTCCGGCACCAATGGCTAAGATATTTTTGAGCGCACCTCCCAGTTCCATCCCTACTATGTCATTATTAGTATATATTTTGAAATTACGGGAATTAAGTAAAGACTGCACATAAACCGCACTCTTTTTATCTTTAGAACCTACAACTGTTGAAGCCGGTTTATTTCTTACTATTTCACTTGCTAAATTAGGTCCTGAAAGAACACAAATATGGCTACGGCAGTCTTCAGGTAATTCCTCGCTCAGTATTTCACTCATACGTTTGCCAGTAGTGATTTCAAGTCCCTTCACCGCACTAACTACAATTGCAGCTTCACTAACAGATTTGCTCAACATCTTGGAATTTACCCTCATAGTTTTAGAAGGCACAGCTATAATCACTATATCTGCATTTCCAAAAACTAAATCAGCCGATGCAGTAATACTTATCCCAGAAGGCAACACTACTCCCGGTAAAAATCGCCTGTTTTCTCCTTCTTTTATGAGAGTATTTGCCTCGAGTGTAGTACGGGCCCATAAAGTAACTTCCGCCCCAGCTCGATGAGCAACTAATGCTAAGGTAGTCCCCCAACTTGTAGTTCCTAAGATGCCTATTTTAGCCACTTTAATTACTTAAACCGTTTGAAGTATTCCTGAAAATGTAAACGGCTCTCACTCCGATTGGTTAATCTAGAAATATTATCCCTATGCTTAGATATAACAATTATTCCGCCTACAATACCATACCAAGCATATACGTTTGGTAGGGCGGTAGTAGTTGCTAACAAAATCAAAGTCACACAACCAGCTACAGCACCGAGTATTGAACCAAGAGACATATACCCGGAGACCAATGCTATAGGGATTCCTACCAATGTAGCACTTAAGCCAGCTATCCAAGAAAGTGGAAACAAACCACTCCATCCAGTAGCAATTCCCTTACCTCCTCTAAATCCAGCAAAAATAGGCCAATTATGTCCAATAATGCTAGCTAAACCTGCCATTACCTCAAGTTCTGGTGAATTTGTTACCAACCGAGTTATCAAGATTGCGAGAATTGATTTGGACATATCTAATATCAACACAGCAAAAGCAGACTTCAATCCTACTGTACGGAGTACATTGGTCATACCTGTATTTCCACTGCCATAATCCCTTATATCCAATCCCTTTGAAATTTTTCCTAAGAAAATACCAAAAGGGATAGAACCAAGAAGATAACCTAATATGGAAAAAGCAAGCACATTTACCATTTTCCAACCTTACTCTTAAAGCGCATTCTCAATGGAGCTCCTCCAAATCCATATTCTTCACGGATTACATTTTCCAAATACCGTTTATATGAAAAGTGTACCATCGACGAATTATTCACATAGAAAGTAAAACTTGGCGGCTTGACACCATCTTGAGTCACTCCAAATATTTTTAGTTGTTTACGACCTGTAGATGGAGGGTGTTCTGAAATCGCATTCAATACTGTTCTACGCAAATCATACCTAGGGAGACTCTGACTCCATCTTTCAAAAACCTGATAAGACGTCTCTATTAAATTCGATATACCTGATTGTCTCAAAGCAGAAATTAAACAGATTGGAGCATGGGAAATAAACTTGAATCTCCTATAAACTTCGTCGGAGATTTCTTTTTCAGACAGTTCTAATTCCGATGCTCGATCCCACTTATTTATCGCCAAAACGATACCTTTATGTGCATCTAAAATATAGCTAGCAATGTGAGTATCTTGAGAAGTAGAAATTTCAGTAGCATCCATTACCAAAAGTACAATATCAGCGCTATCAATTGCCCTCATTGACCTGAGAGTACTATACTGTTCAATCCCTTTTTCTATCTTGCCTTTTCTTCTAATACCTGCAGTATCTAAGACTAAGATTTTGCGTGACCCTATTTCAACAAGTGAATCCAGGGTATCACGAGTAGTCCCTTGAACTTCACTGACAATAGCACGTTCTTCTCCCGTCATAGCATTCATAAGCATGGATTTACCGACGTTTGTACGTCCGACAATAGCGAGCCTGAAATCAGCATCTACATCAGACTTATCTTGTTTTTCAGGAAGAAATCTAAAAACAGTAGCCAGGAGTTCATCAAGACCTCGATTATGGTACGCACTGATAGACACCGGGTCTCCCAGGCCAAGAGTATAGAATTCTGCCACTTCAGATTCTCGAACATCATTATCCACTTTATTTACTGCAAGTATCACACTTTTACCTGACATTCTTAATTCTTGTGCAACATCTTTATCTTGTGGAGTAATACCTGTAGTGATATCTACTACCATGATAATCACATCTGCACTTTCAATAGCGATGTGAATTTGATTTCTAGTCTTAACCCATAGTTCTGTCTCAGGAAAGTCGTCTAGACCACCTGTATCAACTAAATTTACTGATCTGTTTCCCAGTTCAATTTGAGTATTTATTCGATCACGAGTGGTACCAGAAATATCTGAAACAATTGAAAGACGTAATCCAGCAAGCCTGTTAAATAATGTAGACTTACCTACATTTGGTCTGCCAACGATTGCCACAAGACTATTATCTGGGTTCATCCTCGATCACCTAAATCCTTTGAATCAACTACATTCTTGTTCGTATTTAATATTAGTATTCTCGATAAATAATGGGCTGTATTATCAATCAGTGAATAATCCCATCATGATTGCAGCCTGTGCATGTAAACGATTCTCTGCCTGATCAAAAACAACGGATTGAGGGTGATCGAGCATACCAACCGTAATCTCTTGTCCCTCATGGGCAGGCATGTCATGCATAAATATTGCATCCGGCTTGGCTAATCCCAACAAATCCGGACTTACCTGATATTTTTCAAATGCTTTAATTCTCTTTGACGACTCATCATCCTGGCCCATACTAACCCAAACATCTGTGTATACTACATCAGCACCAAATACCGCTTTCTCTGGCAATCTTATCTGCCGGTTTTCACTATCCTCTAATTGAGATCTAAGCTCTACCTCTGTCCATATCGAAGGTTCTATTTGATAGCCTTCAGGGACAGCTATAACAAATTCAATACCAACAGATGCACATGCAAGAGCCAGACTATTAGCTACATTATTTCCATCACCAATATATGCTAATTTCTGATTGTTAAAGGTACTTCTGTGTTCATAAATAGTTAATAAATCAGCCATAGCCTGACAAGGATGTTCCACATCAGATAGGGCATTTATCACAGGTACAGATGTATTATTTGCCAAAGTCATTAGATTTTCATGTGAAAACACCCTGGCAATTATGCCATCAACCCATCTGTCTAAAACACGAGCCACATCTTTGACCGGTTCTCTGGTACCTAGTCCTATCTCTGAACCTCCCAAATAAAAACAATCTCCTCCCAATTTCCGGATTCCGACTTCAAAACTAACTCTGGTTCTCAAAGAAGGTTTTTCAAATAAAAGAGCTATGACCTTACCCTCAAGTGGACGTGGATAACTACTAGTTTTAATCTCTGTTGATTGGATTACAAGATTCTGTACATCTGTAGGTGTGAGATCTGATATAGATAATAAATCTTTACCTTTCATTGTATTGTTTCTCCATTCCAAAACTTAGTATGACCTACTTATATTCTATACGAATAGCGAAGAAGTCCTTGTAATATAAGTCATGTAATTCTCATGAGTTGCCAAACTTTCAAATTCATAAGCTTAATTGTAAACACCAAAGTGATCAAGAAAAGAACAACTACAAATGCAACAAAACCGAACCACACAATATTCCAATCTGTAACCATTATAAAGGGAGGAATAGCTTGCTGCCCTGTCTCAGTAAATGAAACCGAACCTACAATAAAATTGCTCATGGCGGTACCAATCAATATACCGGTAATCAATCCTATCAACAAAATGACAAAATATTCAAAGATAAACATCCAAATAACATGGACCCACTCCAAACCTAGAGATTTAATTACAGCGATTTCATCAGCAATTTTAGAATAAAAGGTAAGCCCGTACACAACAACTCCAATTGAAATAGAAAAAATCGCCATCCCTATGACAATTAAAGTCATCGAATTCCAACCAGGAGTGGTTAATGGATCAAATTCAATTTCTCTAAGTAAAGAATCTCGATGATATACTTTCCCGGAATATCTAAATATTGATTCGATAGCATTTTTTACGACTGTTCCAGCATTAGGCGTTTCCGACATAAACAATTCATTGGGTGAGGTTCTAGGTAAATGGCTTACAATATTAAGATGTCCTAGAATACTTTCTAAATCTGCAATAATGAAACTTGCCCCTAGAGCATCCATCGTTGGAAAATAATCTATAACATCACGTATTACTACCGGAAGCAATCTACCAGAAAGCTCAATGACTAAGACATCGCCGACCGTATTTAACGTATTTTGTGCAAAAACCGAACTTACGATTACTGGAAGTGGACCAGCAGTAGTACTTTGATAAAAACCTCGAATTCCAAAATAGCTTTCCTTGCCAAAAGTGAAAACTCCAGAACGTTTTCCTGAATACGATTCTCGACCAGTAGTAGTAATCCTTTCTACTGATAATGGAGATGAGATAATAGGAAACCATCGTCTTTGGCCTTCAAAATCTTCTAGAACCGAAATTTGACTGGATCCTTGTCGCCCTACGTGTATAGCATCAATCAAGATTTGTCCTGGTGTCTGGGATGTTCCTAGTCCAGATTCGGAAATTTGAATTGATATCAGATGTGAATTGTTTTGAAAAAAGTTAGGTAATTCGCCAGACAGAAGGGTCCATTGATCTTCAGTTGGAGCACCCAAAAATACAGTTTGTAGAGACCCATATTCATTTTGGATAACAGCGTAAACAACTAAACCAGGTATCGTTTCAGAAGATTTTACCCATAATCCTATACTATCGGATCTATCTGGGATCTTAATTCTCTCAATATTATCGTGAAACCGCAGTGCCGACATCAAAGTACTAAAATCTAGATTAGAAAAATCATCCCTATACCAAGACATACTTGCAAATCCAATAGATTCAACTGCCAACAATTCCATTGGAGTTTTACCTGAATTACCTTGCTTCCTCAAGGCTAGCGACACTTCAGTTACACCTGGTATATCACTGTACCCTTTTTTTATGGAATCTAAACTATTTGGAGCAAAAAGTGGAGCATCTGAAACTCTGACAGCCGTTCCTACACTATATTTAATCCTGTCTTTCTGATTTGTCTCCAATGTTAAGCCAACTGTTGCAGCCAAAACATATACACCTGACAATAAAACTAAAATAAAAATTAAGCCACTATACTGCATTGGATTTCTAGAAATTCGTAAAAATCCCATTGTCAACCAAACAGGAGAATTTTTTATCAATTTAGGAACCAAAAGACCGAAAATTTCAGCAGGTACCAAAGCAATCAGACCTGCTATAGATAAATTAGACCATGCAGAATGAATTGGAAGTAAGGTGGTAAACAAATAAATTAAAGCTACCTCAATTACAAAACCAATAATTAAATAGAACCAATTATTTGTAAACCTCTTCAATAAGTAGATGATCCCAACAAGCAACAAAACTAAAGACGGCTTCAATGGGTCTATTTCAATATCAAATAACCAATCTAAATTTACAATTGTTCCTGCAATTCCAATTACAATAAAAGTAAATAGATTTAGCAACAGCTTGGATTCGCCAGTTAAAAACTTGAAGATTAAAGGAAAAACTCTATTTACAAAAAACACACTGGATACCAACAAGAAAACGGGTGTTAGCATAAGAACTAAATCCATTTTGATTCCATCAAATAGGCCACTCGATATCATATGACCACTGGTTCTAAGTTCCCAAAAAACCACTGCTGACAAAGCTATAAAAGCGAGATCAAGATTATATTGCTGATACCAAGGCCTTCCAAATGGTCGACTAAGATTAAATTTGTGATCTAAAATTGAATGATTGGAACTTGCAAAACCAGATACACTGATAGTGAATAAAGCGATAAAACCTGAGATTGCTACCAGCAAGAAAATTTTTCCACTCAATTTGGGATCTAGATATACAGTTTCACCCACTACCGATAAGTACGGTAAATTACCCATCAGTATCACACCATAAAACGCCACAGCTGGAGCTACTATCATAGCCAGCAGGATCAATATAAAAGGCTCAGCTACCATTATTAAAAACGTAAGCTTTGCTCCGAAACCGTTTGCTAGTAATATGCCTGCATCGGCGCGGCGTCTCTTGGTTATATATGTGGAAAGAATTGCTATAAATATGAATAAAACTCCAACCATAGTCATCATTAACATGAATAGTGGAGTTCTTGAAAAAACCAACTTCTTTTGAAATCTATTGATCAAAACATTTATAAACGCAGCGACTTCAGTACCAGGATTCATTCGAGCAAGACTTGTTTCAAAAGACTTCATTCTGCTTTGAATTTGAGACAGGCTCCAATCCTTTAAGTCATTCTTATCAAAAACAATTATCCAAATAGAATCAATCAAGGCAGTAGGGTAAGCATTGCCTAAGCCATTTATCAGTGCGGCTTGGGTAACAAATACAGGGATGGCAGGATAAGAATTCACATTAGGGTCTTGACCTGTAGAAACATCCAAATTAAAAGGTGTTGGATCTAAAAACAAACTAGGATGCGGATCCCAATAACTTTCATCACTATCGGTAGGTGTAACAATACCCACAACCTGAGCTGTCACCCGTATAGGATGATTGGGCTCAATCATGGTGACAATAACATCACCTACATTTAAGCTAAAGCTATTGGCTGTATTTTCACTAACAATCGCTTCAAGTACCACACCTTTAGGAGTATTATTTACCTGATCGGTTGCCATTCTGCCTTTTTGAAAAGATACATGCTCAGATATTTCTGATAAAGATCTATAGTCAACTGTGAAAGAATCATCATTGATACTTCCTCCGAAACTGTTTGGGCTTCTCGGAAGAAATGCCATGTAGCTATCTGCTAAAAGGTATCTTTGTCGTTTCTCATATATTTCTGAGAGATTTTCATTTATAGCTTTATCAAGAAACTGTTCCGTACCAATTAATCTCTTCTGAGTCAATGGGATATTAAAAGAAAAAACATTTATATTTGAACGAGGTCGTTCAACATTTTCAATAACAAGGCGCAGACCTAGGTTTTCCAGTGCTCCTATATACATTGGTGCCATAGCTGCCAAAGTTATAGAGAAAACCAAGGATATAAACAGTCCGAAGGTTAAATACCAGTCTTTCTGTATACGCTTTGCAATTAACTCTCTGACTACAGTGAATTTACTCATAAATAGCTAACCCAAGGTTATAGATCCCAAATTGACACTTTTCAGCGAATCAACTATATACTTTTAAAAATCCTATTAATCTAGGATCATTGTACAAGCTTCTACTGTCTCATTATTGGGGAAAGTATCAATTTGTGAACAGTTGAGCTTCTTATAGTCTCTTCTTTCCATGCTATCCCGATTCCTTTACCGTTAAGCCATAATGGCAGTAAATCATCATAATGTGATGATAAAGGATTACCTGATTGACCACCTGGGAGTGAAAATATCGAGTTTTCCCATTCCCCGACGTCTATCACCATCCGCATCGATGGAATTGCAAGTGGTCCTTTTGAAAGATCATCAAGAGCTGGAGCTGCCTGAAATACTGTATTTGCGTCTCCGCCTATTCTCAAAGGGCCTCTATTAAAAATCGAACTCAACAGGGTAATTTCACCTAGAACATGCTTTAATTTTAAATCTCTTACATTACCCCAGAGCCAATTTGCAGGTATAGCTCCATAAGATTTTCTCAAACTTTTAATTGTGTTTGTCAAAGCGATCTGTATAATACGTTGCCACCCCGAATCAAACCATCCATCAGGCTGTTCATTTAAAAGCTTTACCAAATGACCGACCCTTCGGGCTACCAAGAGCGTGTACGGTTTAATTGGACTAACCCCCTTTCCCAGAGCCCACTCAAAGGAATTTGGGGCCTTGGCCAGTGCTATCATCTCTATTAATTCAATCAAAAAATACTCGAAGACTGTAGCTGACACTGAATTTGCACTTAAAATACCGTCCCAGTCCTGTAATATTTCCAAAGCTTGATCTATTTCAGGGTTAATAATAGGGGTGCTCAAAACAACATCTCTTATCTCAAACCACGGCATTGATTTAAGATCTAATTGTAAGTTAGCAACATCATCTAATTCCCAGTCATCCTTTTCGATTAATTTTTCACCTATTCTTGAAACCCTGTAATCGTCAAGCCAATCTATCCCAAGATACAAATCTTCACAGTGCTTATACAAATTATCGTTTGCTGTAGCAATGAAGTTTACTGATGGATTCAATTTGTGTGGCAGGTCATCGTCACTAACATGTTCCTCTTCCCAACCTATATCTTTAACCCACCCAGGTTGAGGTATAGTCCCCCACATATTTTTCCGCCTAGGTACGGTTCCAACAAGCTGCCACCCTATTGAATTATCTTTGTCTGCATAAACCATACTAAGTGAGGATAATGGCCAGTCTTGGCATGCATTTCGAAAATCTTGGAAAGACCCTGCCTTATGTATATTAATAAGCCCGTCAACTGGCAAAATATCTAGCCAAATTGCTCGCATAGACAAAGCTGATACTGTCCCATCTTTTCTTTTGTTAAAACTTCCAATTACAGGACCTCTGGGGGTTATAATCACGTTCTCTAAAACATCTTGTGCTCCTTTCACATGGATAATTTCTTCTCTTTTTTCGTACGGAATAAAATCATCACCCTGTCGAAAAGTTCCATCTTCTATATCTAGTATTTCTAAGAACAAATCTGTTGTATCCACAAGTCCTGCGGTGACACCCCAAGCGGATCTACCATTATGTCCTGCAGGAAAAGCAGGGCCTCCTATAAAACTAGCCCCTGCCACCGACCATTCAGGAGTTCTAATATTGGCAAAATACCACTGCGAAGGAAGAGTAGGTTTAAGATGTGGGTCATTCGATAATAACGGCCTACCTGAGACTGTCTTATGTCCTGAAATTACCCAATTATTTGATCCTCCTGAAGATCCAACTAGTTCATGAAAGCTTGATAAATCATCTAGTAAAGGGTCAATATTAATTATCTCTGTTAAATCATTGGCGATCTTACCCAATTTAGGAAATGAATGTGATGGGTCAAGGTCAATCACTGATTTAGAACCGTCGGCCTGAATAATACGATATCTAGCTAACTCAGTATCCCAATTTGATGAAAGAATAAATGCATGAAGCTTAGCTATTGCTAAAACATCTATAGCTGTACAAACAGATGGGGCTTTTCTAAGTAGGACAAATTCATGCGGCATTCGATCAATACCCAGCTTTGATCCTTCAGTTATCCCCAAAGAAAAGGCTTGAATTATATCCTTAATAGACGAATCTAAAACATTAATTTGCGATGCAGCATTATCAACAAATCCAATTTGTCTTGATAAGCGATCTATACCTA
>CEUZ01090232.1_pt1 | contig 44461 bp, 39 predicted proteins | sample 361511 | NCBI WGS metagenome assembly CEUZ01 (sample SAMEA2622822, study PRJEB7988) | marine metagenome | biome: marine biome (ENVO:00000447); feature: surface water layer (ENVO:00002042); material: "saline water (ENVO:00002010), including plankton (ENVO:xxxxxxxx)" | depth 5 m
GAATAAGTTCTCCAAAGGTCTTCCAACATCTAATCTAGCAAAAATCGGCCTCGCCATATCACCGCAGAATCCTGATGTCCTTTACACGGCTATAGAGCTTGATCGGCGAAAAGGTGCTGTCTACCGTTCCACTGATCGGGGCGCCACATGGGAGAAAAGGTCCGATACTGTCTCCGGTGCCACGGGACCTCACTATTACCAGGAACTTTATGCGTCTCCTCACAAGTTTGACAGACTCTATCTTATGGACAACAATATTCAGGTTTCTGAAGATGGCGGATCAACATTTAGACGGATGAATGAGACACACAAACATGGTGACAATCATGCCATCGCATTCCGCGATGACGATCCCGATTACCTACTTATCGGCACCGATGGCGGTCTCTACGAAAGTTTCGATCTTGCTCAGAACTGGCGGTTTATGGAGAACATGCCCATCACACAGTTTTACAAAGTAGCGGTGGATGACGCGGAACCCTTCTATAACGTTTACGGCGGCACACAGGACAACAGTACGGAAGGAGGACCGTCAAGGACAGATAACGTTCAAGGAATTCAAAACTCTGACTGGCGTGTGGTACTGGACTGGGATGGTCATCAGCCCGCCACCGAACCAGGCAATCCCGACATCATGTACGGTCAACGCCAGGAGGGTACTCTGGCAAGAATTGATCTTACTACTGGCGAAGTGGTGGATATTGTTCCACAACCAGAAGAGGGCGAAGATTATGAGCGCTTCAACTGGGATGCACCCATTTTCATCAGCCCCCATTCCCCAACACGGCTCTACTTCGGCTCCCAGCGACTCTGGCGGTCTGACAACCGCGGTGATAGTTGGCGAGCCGTCTCCGGTGACCTAACCCGGGATGAAGAACGGTTCGCACTACCGATCATGGGGAGAATTCAAAGCTGGGACAATGCTTGGGACGTCGGTGCTATGTCTACCTACAACACCATTACTTCAATTGCCGAATCGCCTGTTCAGGAAGGGATGATCTACATCGGCACTGATGATGGACTCATCCAAGTGACCGAAAACGGTGGTGAGAAGTGGAAACAGATTGAGGTCGGTTCCCTGCCGGGCGTTCCTGCTACGGCCTATGTGAACGATATTAAAGCAGATCTCTTCGACGAAAATGCTGCATATATCGCTCTGGATAATCACAAGTTTGGCGACTTTCAACCTTACCTTTTGAAAACCACAAACAGGGGAAAATCGTGGCGTTCTATAGTATCAAACATTCCTGACAGAACGCTGGTCTGGCGAATCGTTCAGGATCATGTGAAACCTGAACTACTCTTTGCCGCTACCGAATTTGGCATCTATTTTTCTGCAACCGGCGGTGAGTTGTGGACCAAGCTGACAGGCGGCGTGCCCGTTATATCGTTTAGAGACCTTGCTATTCAAAGGCGGGAGAATGATCTCGTAGGCGCTTCTTTCGGCAGGAGTTTCTATGTATTTGATGATTACACTGTCCTTAGGAATGTCTCAGAGAAACAGATGAACGAAGAAGCGACACTATTCCCCATTCGCAAGGCGTGGTGGTACATCCCGAGACCCCACCTTTCGTTCGATGAAGTGAAAGGGAGCCAGGGAGCAGATCACTTTGTAGCACCCAATCCTCCTTTCGGCGCCGTCTTCACTTATTATTTGAGCAATGATTCCGAAACGTTGAAGAGCGCCCGCCAAGATAAAGAGGCCTCATTGAATGAAAGAGGAAAAGATATTCCCTTCCCTGGCTGGGAAGCCATTGAAGCTGAACGCCGTCAGGAAGAACCGGCTCTTTGGGTGTCTGTAACCAATCGCAGAGGGGATGTGGTTCGCCGCGTGCCTGCGACCACCGGCAGAGGATTCCACCGTGTGGCGTGGGACTTACGCTATCCTGCACCGGAGGCCATCGGTCTTGACTGGGATAATGAACCTTCCAGTGGATTGCTGGCGCCCCCCGGCACTTATACAGCCACGCTCTATAAGCAGACGGACGGCGATGTAGTCCAGCTTTCTGGGCCTCAGGAGTTTGAGGTGATTCGTCTGAGAAAAGGGGCTCTCCCTGGAGCAAGGCCGGCTGAAGTAGCGGCTTTCTGGCGAAAGTACGAAGATGTGATTCGGTCCGCCTCCGCCTTACATATGACGATGAGTACAGCAATGTCGAAAGTCGACGCTATGAAATTGGCCTTGGCAAATTCCACCGCCAAAGCGGGCGATCTCGATAAGCGGCTTCACGATATTCGTATTGCACTGCTTGAACTGGAAGAGCAGATGATCGGCAACCAATCCAAACAGGGTCCCGGTGAAAAGACGAAACCAACCATTGGTGACCGGTTATTCTCTGTCTCCCGAGGCATCGGCCAGTCCACCTATGGCCCCACTGATACAAACAAGCGGACACTCGAGCTCGCTATAAACCAGCTTGCCGCTGGCAGGAACAACTTTGAATCGATACATAGAGAAATATCCGAACTTGCGCAGGACCTGCTCGACTCCGGCGCCCCGTGGGTGGAAGGGGAACCACTCCCGAAACGGTAAACGAAAAAAGAAATGGTTCGACCACCTGTTTCTGATGATGAAGGAGAGAAACATGAAAACGATTGACCCCAAGAGTTTTATCATTGGTGTACTGTGTACTGCTCTTTTCCTCACCCTTACAGGTGCCAAGAAGCAGTCGGATAACCTGGGAGACATCCTTGTCAATTCTATTACCGTCGCCGATGACGGTGTAGGCCTCGGAGGGTGGATAGCCGTGACCGACACCAGCGGCAACGAGGCCATTGTTATCGGGTTGGATGAAGACGGAGGGAAAATTCAGGTGAACAATAACGATGGAAAACTTATCGCTTTTCTCGCCAGCGATGACAACGGCAGCGGACACCTCCTCACCTATAACGCGGATGGTCGGGAGTCCGCTTTCTTAGGCACCAGTGTTACCGGTTCCGGCTCAGTTCGCACCTACAGTGCCACAGGTAATGAGACTACTTATCTCGGCACTGGCATGGATGGCATCGGTTTTCTCACTACTTCCAACAAGGACGGTGTAACCACCGGTTACTTCGGCACGAATAAAAAACAAAACGGAATGATCATTATTTCTGATGGCGGAGGGAAAGCACGGTGGGGGATTGATTCTGGAGAAGGTGCATCTACTAAAGAGTAGCTGCTTAACGATAATGAAGCAAACTGATACTATACTCATCATGTGGAAAGTTTCCTTCAACTCCATACAATATCAATCCTTCCAAATCGACAGCATCGCTTTTTCTCAAATTGGCATCGCGCCAGGGGATGCACTCACCGATTTCAAAAAAAGAAATCTTTCTTAGATTTCAGTAGGATGCGACAGTCAAATCATCTTCTTATAATGATCTCTCTTCTTCCTCTCCTCGCCTGTGAACTAAACGAAAAGAATGAAGATCCGGAATCACTGATTGGCCTCTGGGAGCAAGTGGAAAAGCGCACTACCCTTGCATCTGGTTGGACAGTAATAGGGAGAGGATCTTACTACAACATCACATTTTCTGATGACGGCACTCACGCCATTCAACAGGGGAATTTTGCCAACAGCATAATATGTAGCGGAACCTGGGAATCGAACGGAAACGCCCTAACGATGAAACACGATTGCGGCCGAGGCGAAAGCGAGGAAAACGTTCATTTCAGCATAGAAGACAGTACATTAATGTGGGTCTACGATTTTTCGGAAGCGGGGAAGAAATTCGTCCGATCGGACGAGACAGAATGAACATGAATTTTTCCACCATAATCATTTTCTTCATTCTTGGTTTTCTTGCAGGTGGACTATTCGTTTTCAGCTATAGCCTAAAGACCATCAATCAGATTCACCGGGACTATAGAGAAGGTCGCTACGATCGTGATGAGATATCGCCCAGAGATGAAAAAGACGAATAATAATCTCTTCCTCGAAAGAATGCGCTCTCCTGACATCGCCGCAGCTATAGCAGAAGGGACTAGCACCGTCATCGTCCCCTGCGGCGCCGTGGAACAGCACGGTCCTCACCTCCCTATGTTTACTGACGCAGAACATGGAACTCATCTTGGTGCTGAGGTGGCAGAGCGATTGGGTAACGCGCTTGTTGCCCCAACCATTCGTGTAGGTTGCTCCGAGCATCATATGACCTTCGCCGGAACCATTTCGCTCAGAGAAGAGACATTCCGCGCTGTTTGCAATGATTACTGCAAAAGCCTCTCCCGCCACGGATTTACCAAAATCTGTATGCTTCCAACGCATGGAGGTAATTTCAAGCCCCTTGAAAACATGCTGGAAAAACTGAAAGATACGGCCGAAGACGGATGCACGGTTGTGGCATTCACTGACCTGATTGCTTTGGTGGAGACATGGAAGGAAGCTGTGGAAGAGACCTCCGGATTGGGGGATCGAGTTGGTGGCCATGCCGATATCGCCGAGAGTTCACTCATGCTCCATCTCCATCCGGAACTGGTAAAGGAAGATGATGCTCAACAGGGATTCACCGCCGAGTTGGATGAAACAGCGATACAGAAGATTATTAACAACGGTTTTCACACCGTGACGCCCAATGGAATCCTCGGTGACGCCCGGGGTATGTCAAAAAAGATCGGAAGGGACTGTCTGTCAGCAGTGGCGGATCTTATTGCTAATTATTTCAGGGAGGGATGAGTCGTGTATCACCTCCTCTCGAAGATTCTTGTCTGGGGTATCTACCCCCTAACCCTCGGCATAGTGCTTCTGGTAATTAGTTTCTGGTTTGAGAGGAAACGGGACCGACGACTCTTCAGACGATTCTTCACTGCCGGTTTCTTGATCCTCTATCTTTTCAGCATTGCTCCTGTTCAGAGAGCTGTTGTACGACCGCTTGGTATGGCACAGCCCACCCTTCTCAAAGCCGACGCTATTGTTGTACTGGGCGGAAATCCCGCAAGATCATTAACGGGTATTAGGCTCTTCAAGCAGGGCGTTGCACCTGTGATTATCACCGCCGGCGGCAGTGGCGAACTTCTCAAAGAAGCGCAGAGGGAGTCGGACAGGATGAGTGACTTTCTCGCTGAGTTTGGTGTACCACCAGGAAAAATCATTACCGAGTCAGAATCAAGAAACACACGGCAAAACGCCGTGAACACCAAAGCGATAATGGATAGCCTGAACGTTCAAACCATCGCTCTCGTTACCTCATCGCTTCATATGCGGCGGTCCGTGGCTGTCTTTGAAAAACTGGGGTATGATGTGCTGCCCGTCGGTTCCCGCCTCTTTAGAATCCCCAAAAAACGGGAGCGGTTTGACCCTTTTATACTCTTCCCAAAAGTTGAGAATCTTTCTGTTTCAACTCAGGCGATCTATGAGTATTTTGCGATAATCCTTTACAAAGTACTCGGCTGGGTGTGACAGGGAAAACTGACCAATCGTCAATGATGGTGCCGCGGTTCCGCGAAATTGCCACCTTCATGCGAACACCCTACGTGGAAGAATTTTCCACCACGGACATTGGATTGGTGGGCGTCCCTTTCGACGGAGCGGTTACAAATCGCTCCGGCACCCGTCACGGTCCGAGGCAGGTTAGAGACATGTCCAGCATGATGCGAACAACGCATCACGTTTCCAGGATTAATCCCTACGATAACTGTCGAATCTGCGATGTAGGCGATGTACCGCTGACAACTATCTACGACCTTCCCACAGTTAATGATCAGATCACTTCTTTTTACCAACAATTGGTGGGGAACAGTGTGTTCCCTCTCTCTATCGGCGGTGATCATTCCATCACCTATCCGATCCTTCGAGCCGTGGCGCGAAAAGACCCTGTCGGCCTCGTACATATCGACGCCCACACCGATACTTGGAACGAATGGATGGGCTCAAATTTAAATCACGGTGCGCCGTTCCGAAGGGCTGTAGAAGATGGACTTATCGATCCAAAGCGAACGATTCAAATCGGCATTCGTGGTGCTCAGAATTCGCCGGAAGGTTGGAATTATTCGAAGGATTCGGGAATGAGAGTTATCTTTATTGAGGAATTTCGAGAACTCGGTGTTGAAGGTGTCCTGAAAGAGATCGGTAATGTCGTTGGCGCTGGAGAGTGTTATCTTTCATTTGACATCGATTCCATTGATCCTGTCTACGCTCCCGGAACCGGCACACCGGAAATTGGAGGACTGACCCCCTTTGAAGGGCAGCAGCTCATCCGCAGCCTGAAAAAAATGCAACTTGTTGGCGCAGATTTGGTTGAGGTAAGCCCTCCCTTCGATCAGAGCGGGAACACGGCGCTGGTGGCTGCTACTCTTGTTTTTGAGATGCTGTGCATTGTCGCAGAACAGATTTCCAATCAGTAAAGCTGAAAGAATCAGGCGTGGATAGTGTTTGAATCAAAATATCAGACCAATCGGGAAATCTAATCAGAACGCTTAAGGGGCCAAGCAGTGCAGGAATTAATCGTGTGTGGTGGGATTTACGCGTTGAACTTTCGAAAATTATTATTCTCCGTACCAGACCACTTTACGCTGATTAGGTTGAACTGGACGATGAAGGTACACTCGACGCTGCAGTCAGTCAAAGTTCCGCTCTAGTTATCCCAGGAACTTACTCTGTTGAGCTTGGCTTATTCGGGATTAACTCTAGCAAAAAACTGTCCATAGTGAAAGATCCACACTCTGAAAGCAGTGAAAAGGATATCGCTGAACAAAATAAGATGGTCATGAATATACAGTCTAATATAAATGAAACAGCCTCTCTAATAAATAGGATTGAGATGATTCGGAGTCAATTGTATGATATAAGAACAATGACCAAAGATCATGAAGTAGCTGAAGAAATCAGTACCGCCGTTGAATCATTGGATAAAAAGCTCATTTCTGTTGAAGGTGAACTTTATCAAATGAAACTTACGGGCACGGGGCAGGATGGTATTCGATGGCCAGCTAAGTTAGCAGGGAAACTGGGTTATCCTTCTGATCTAGATGATTAAAATCAGTCAACGTAGAGATCACCAGCCAAATATTTAAGGCCGCTGTCACATGCCACCGTCAAAACAGTTTTCCCTTCGCCAAGTTCCTGAGCGACCTGAAGGGCCCCGGCCATGTTCAACCCCGAAGAGGTCCCGGCAAAGATTCCTTCTTCGCGAGCCATTTTACATGCCACCTCACGACCATCTTTCTCCTCAATTCCTCTCACTTCGTCGTAACCATCTTTGTCCAGCAACGGCAGATCGAAACCGAGTCCTATTCCCTCAACACGATGCGCTCCCTTATTGCCGGTTGAAAGGAACGGAGAAGAAGCCGGCTCAAGCGCTATGATCCGAGTCCCGTACTCACTTTTTCTCAAAACCTTTGAAACGCCCATGAGCATCCCGGCTGTCCCAACCGCCCCGCAGAATGCGTCGATCGGTTTGTCAAACTGAACTAATATTTCGTCCCCCAATTTTTCAAACCCTCTGATGATATCATGATTATTTAGCTGATCGGTGAAGAATGTTTCATCGTGTGTGGCCAGTAGTTCGGTCCGCCTGATCATCTCTTTAATCAGTTCAGCAGTGATTTTGCCATTATCACTAGGGACAATGTCCAGTTCAGCGCCAAAGGCACGCATCGTGTCCAGTTTTGCCTGAGCAAAGGCATCAGAGGAGACGATCTTACACCGATATCCTTTCACAGCACAAACGAATGCGAGAGACGATCCGGTACTCCCTCCAGAGTATTCCACCACTATCATCCCAGGACGCAATTCACCACGCTCTTCAGCACCCTCTACCATGGCCAGAGCCATGCGATCCTTGTAGGAACCAGTGGGATTGAAAGACTCAATCTTGACATAAATGTCAGCGCTTTCGCGTGGTACGATTGTTTGAACCTTAACCAGCGGCGTGCCGCCAACTGTTTCAAGAGTAGATCTAAATTGAACGACTGGCCACCATAATGAGCAAAAACTATAATTTGTAAAGCCTATTTCCCATCAATTTAAGTTATCTCTCACTCTCTCAAGCAAATCTTTAGTCGCCCTGATACCCTCCATTTCGGAAATCTTCTTTCCTTCGTACTCTATACCTACGTAACCGCTGTAGCCAGCCTCTAACACAATCTTCATCATCCTGACATAATCAGTGTGAATTTCGTTACCTTCTGAATCAAATTCGTGGCTTTTTGCACTAACGGCCTTTGCGAAGGGCATCAGTTCCTTGACCCCTTTATAACGATCATACCACTCGTCATCCTTGATTTTGAAGTTGCCGAAATCAGGTAGAGTGCCACAACGGGGATGATCTACTTTTTTCATAACACCAACGAGCCATTCACCATTGCTCGAAATACCACCGTGATTCTCAACGATCACGTTTATCCCATATTCATCGCCGTATTCAGTGAGCGCTCGTAGCCCCTCAGCTGCTAAACTCATTTTCTCCTCGTAACTCCCTTCACTCTGGGCGTTTACTCGGATGGAGTGGCATCCCAGAAATTTTGCCGCATGAATCCACTTGTGGTGATTTTCCACCGCCGTAGCTCTAGCATTTTTGTCGGGATCACCCAGAGAACCTTCGCGATCACACATAATGAGCAGACTCTCTACCCCTTGATCATCCGCCCTTAACTTCATCTCTTTTAGATAAGATTCGTTCTCTGCTTTGTCCATGAAGAAAGTATTAACATATTCAATGGCATCTAAACCAAATTCATTCCGGGTTATAGAAGCGAAATCTAGATGCTCAACATCACCTTTAAAAATCGAATTATTCAGCGACCACTCAGCTATAGAAATTGAGAAAGTCGGTTTTGAAGCACATCCTATCAATCCGCCGCCAAAACTCATGTAGCTCAATCCCCCAGCAATTCCAGCTGATCTTTTAATAAAATCTCTACGGCTAATCAGTCCTGACATGATGCATTATCTCCTTTAGATTGACTTAATATAGTGCCTTTGGCTGAAAGATCATTAATTCTTCTTGCAACCACAGTATTCCTCCTCGGGGGTTGCAGACAACCACCTAGAATTGTTACGCTGGAGGGGTTGACCATGGGAACAAATTATCAAATCAAGTATACTCCTGACGCAAAGGTTACGACACCGGCATTAGTGAAAATTGGAATTGATTCGATTCTCACTGAAATAAACCGGCAGATGTCCACCTATCTTCCAGATAGTGAGATTTCCAGATTTAACCTGTCAGAATCCTCGAAGCCGATTGAAGTCCCGTTGGAGTTCGAGTATGTTGTCAGCAGAGCACTGTACTGGGGGGAAAAAACCTATGGCGCATTCGATATTACCATCTTGCCGCTCCTTTACCTCTGGGGGTTCGGGCCAGGTGGCGCCAGAGCCCCTGCTGCATTTCCGGACACATCCGATGTGGAGAAGAGGCTTACACATATCGGAAATCACAAACTCGTTACAGGCAGTGGTGCGGTTCGTAAGGTCGATCCATTTGTCAACATTGACTTAAACTCTATCGCCAAGGGGTTCGGTGTGGATGCCATCTTTAATTATCTTTTGTCAAACGAAATCACCAATGTGATGGTGGAAATCGGCGGTGAGGTCCGCGTCAGGGGACTGAACCCTTATTCAAAGCTGTGGGCGATCGCCATTGAGAAGCCGGAGCTGTCATTGGAGATTGGAGAAGAGTTCGACTGGATTGTCGACCTCGATAATGAAGCGATGGCAACGTCTGGCGACTACAGAAATTTCTTTGAGTTAGACAATGAGATATATTCTCATGTAATTGATCCCCGGACCGGCTACCCTTCCCAAACAGGTGTCGCCTCCGCTACTGTTACGGCTCCCAACTGCACCGACGCAGACGCCCTCGCGACCGCCCTCATGGTCATGGATGTGAGTGAAGGGATGAAACTTGTGGAATCACTTCCGGAGGTGGAAGCATTTCTTATAGTGAGGGATTCAGCTAATGGATTCGTTTCTCATCAAAGCTCTGGCATGGCCTTAAAGGCCGCTGGAGATGCTAATTATAGGTAGCGTTATTCCAGCACTTTGACGTAAATATTCCGAAAGGAGACGCTGGTGTCCCAGTCATGGTTCTGTAGGCCGATGTATCCTTCGCTGGCAAAGTTGCTGATCTTACCCCGCGGCTCAGCCTCCCAGTCAACCACCTCTTCCCCGTTCAGTTCCACCTGAATACGGCTTCCCTTAAAGGTGATCCTGTATTGGTTCCACTCCCCTGTCGGATTTGAAGCATCGTGGGAAGGTGGTTCGGCATCATAGACTGCTCCCGTTTTATGAACCCCCTCTCCACTATCATTGATTTGCACCTCAAAAGAGTCATAAATGTATTCATTGCTCTTCAATTCTTCAGGCACTCTAAGAAAAACACCTGAATTAGTATTAGGCTCAGAACATTTATACTCAAGTTCCAATACAAAATCTTTATACTTCTGGAAGCTATACCAGAAGAGGCCCATGCCACCATGGGAGGTGAGTATTCCAGTCTTACTGTCCAACTCAAAATATCCAGGCCCATAATGGTTCCACCCATGTTTGGAATAAACTCCATCATTCTCTTTCAAGATTCGCTCAAATCCCTTGTCTTCAAGATCAGAAGTACAAGCCCCAAAAATAAAAGGAAAAATGGTGAGGATCAGTTTTTTGATTAGATTAATTCTCCTTCGGATTCCATTCGCCTCTAGCCACAGCTGGAACAAACGTATCAAGATCTGGGGGCGGAAACGGGATAGTTTTGCCTTGTTCTGCACTCATGTAGGCTGTCATTAGAAGCTTCGTTACATTCAACCCATCGCTGAAGTTTTCTTCCGGTCGTTTTCTTGCCAAGAACGATTGAACCATATGTCGATTCTCGGCTGTATAGCCGTAGACTTCTGCTTCGTTGCTAACAACTGGCATGCCGCCAGATTCTGCATTCTGTTTTTCGACTAGGTCTTCTCCGGCAGCTCCAGTAACACTACGACTAAAAAATAACTTCAGATCCGGATCAAGGGTATTCACAAACATTGAATACTCAGGGCCAAAGAGTTCCATGCTTAGGCGTAGGCCTTCACCTACAAAACACCAGGAAGTGGTAGTTTCTACGATTAGTTTATTGCCTTCTTCATCCAAATATTCAACCAGCGCACGAGCGAAATCCTCAGATGGACGAGTAAGGTAGTCCGTTTTCCCATCACTATTTTCGGACAATATTTTGGCGTATTCCGGGCGTTGCCATTTGAGACAGTCAGTATGTGCACTGACGCTGATAGGGATAAGCGAATTACGGGGTTTCCCCGGTTCAGTGAGCATAAAACTGGCTTCTTCCACGGAATGGCACATCATATCGTTCAACACCCCGCCACCTTGAAGCGACCCTTCCCAAAACCAAGGCATATGTGGCCCACTATGTTCTTCAGCGGCGCGTGCAAGGTATGGCCGTCCGGTAGTGGCTGCTCCCCGTGCCCAAATAATTTCCTTACCGCGAGTAACCGAAGGTGAAAACACTTGGTTTTCCAGATACCCGTCAAGCAATTCAACACTGCGGGTTAATTCCAGGACTTTTTTGGCTTCAGCTACATTTCGTCCCAAGGGTTTTTCGCATGTTACACCGATTAGTTCACCTTTGCTTGATGAGATGGAATTAACAATTTCTTCAAACGTCTCGATGCGTGTGAAATTGGGTGAACATACCCATAATGCATGGATCTTAGGATCAGCAATCATCTCCGTAATCGTGTTGTAGGCCTTTGCTTCATCACCCACACCAATAGATCTGGCCAATGCCGCTGATTCCTCTGCAGACGCTTTAGTGCGAGACATAACACCCACCACATCGCAATCCCGCACACTCAGCAATGATTTAATGTGGAAACGGGTAATGAATCCACCACCTACAAATCCTATTCCAAGCTTGTTTATCATAAACTCTGATTCAAATTTTATTTATTTCTTCATCTGAAACTTGATGATCATCTTTGAAAAAGATCAGAAAAATAAAAGCCATAACAGTGCATAGAACTGCAGGTACCAAAAAGAATTTCCACCAAATAGTATCACCCGCAGGTGTTTTAAAAGTATCCCAAATAAAACCGGTAAATATTGTACCAAGGAAATTACCCACTCCAAGGGTAAAAAAGGTAAGCATGGCCTGCGCGGAAGCACGCATATGGTCTTTTGATTTCATATTTACATATATCTGTGATGTAACAAAAAAGAAGGCGTACCCAAAGCCATGGAGAGCAAGAGAAGACACTATCACTGGCAGGCTAGGAACCATAAAAAGGAAATATCTTATGGGCCAGGCTAACATACCGATTACCATGGTAATCCGAATGCCAAGTTTTTTGATAGAAAGGTGTAAAAGGAATAAAAGCACAGCAACTTCTGCTATTTGAGCCACCGTTTTGATAGCTGTTACCCAAGCTTCCTCAGCACCCATGTCCATTAAGAACGGCGCCGTGGGAATGTAATAAAACTGGAGTTCGGTGGTAACAACAAATGATGCCATCATAAAAATGAGGAAGTTTTTGTCCTTTAACAATGATAAGGCTTCTAAAAATGCAAAGGGGTTTTGTTTGTTTGCAACCGGGGGTGTTTTTGGTAGAGTAAAACAATAAAACCCCATGATGGCAGACGTAGCCGCAGCAATTACAAGAAGATCGCTACCACCTGTCCACGCCTCAGTCTGCCAGTTACTGCGAATAAAAGTAACCAGCCAACCCACAAAGATCCAGCCGATAGTACCCCACATTCTGATTTTTCCAAAATCCGTCTCAGGATTAGCCAGATTTCGAAAACAAATTGAATTGGTAAGCGCCAAAGTGGGCGCGTAAAACAGACAATAAATGAACATCCAGGTCCACATACCGCTGAATTCAAGTTGTGTGGCTGTCAAGTATAAGAGTCCAGCCCCAGCTAGGTGTGCAAATCCAAGAAAGTTTTGAGTTTGCATCAGTCTGTCTGCAATTTGTCCCCCAATAAATGGAGCGATCATACATGCAAGCCACAAGCATCCATAAATCGCGGCTATTTCACTTCCACTAAAGCCGATTTTATCTAAATATCCACCCAAGGCAGTAGTCCAAGATCCCCAGATGGCATACTGCAGAAACATCATGATCCCAAATTGAGATTTATTGTTCATGCTCCTACTCTCCTCTATTCGTACAGTGAAAAGTTATATAAGTTTACGTCTATTTGCATCCCATTTTATGCGGCGCCCTTTCAGGTATGACTCTGTCGACATGTGGCACGCCACCGCTTCATGAAGCGCCACTTCGATGTTGCAACTCGGCTGTGTCCCATTCCGAATGGAGTCGAGCCAGTCCTTCACATGCAGATGCGTTGGGTCAACACGCTTCCCTTCCCGGTAGGTGTAAACGAGCCCCTTGTTGGCGAAATATCTGGTGGTAGCAGACGTAATCCCATCAATCTGTTTCGATCCTGGCGTGTAGGAGTAGATGGGGTACTGAGGATTGATGATACCTTCTTGCAGTTTGTCCCTGTACCTAGTCGATTCCGCATCAGCAGTGACGATAAAGCCGGCCACCGAACCCCGATTAGATTCCCCGCCGAGCTGCATGGTTGCGTCATGACCCATAATCAGATTCCCACGGCTCTGGTTGCTGGAGAGTGTCGCACTGTAGAGCAGGGTTAAATTTTTTTCAGGATACTCAAGCGTTGCATGGAATACGTCCGGCACATCGCGTCCATCTTTGAAGAAGTATATACCGCCTGACGCACTAACATATTTTGGAATGCCAAGATCTAGAATCTGGTTCATAGCATCAAAGTCATGGGAGAAGAGATCTCCCGAAAGGCCGGTGCCATAATCAAACCAGCAACGCCATCTAAAAAACCTCGCCAAAGCTTCATCGCCAAACTTTATTTTTTTGGGGGATGGCTCTTGAAAGGTATCCCAGTCAAGATTTTTCTCGTTTGCTGCAGGATGGATATCCCATACCCAGGCGCCCCAAGGCGAGTTGCGATTGGTTGTCACCTCCACAAGATTGATCGGACCCAGTAGTCCCTGCTGAACGATCTGTCGTGCTTTCTCGTTTGCCTCAACCTGCCTGTTCTGATGCCCCAACTGGAAGGAAATACCCGTTTCCTTTACCGCATCGTAGAGATCGATAGCTTCATCGAAGGTGCGAGTTAAACCCTTTTCGCAGTACACATGCTTGCCGGCGCGGGCCGCGTCGATGGCAATTCTGGAGTGCCAGTGATCAGGTGTACCGATAATGACCGCATCAATATTCTCATCTGCCAGAAGTTCGCTGTGGTGGCGATACTTCTTAGCTCCCTCCATCGGCTTGCCGCCGGGGCGAATATCATTCTGAGATGCTGCAAGGCCCATTTCCGCCCTCACATCAAATAGGTCGCAAACGCCCGTGAGCGAAACGTTGAGGTCATTCTGCTGCATAAATGTTTCGAACCCCTTGTCTAGCTTGTTATTCTGAGCATTCTTAGACGCCCTCGCTGTCCATTCAGGTGTGGCAAAACCAGCACCCCGGACAAGATGCTGTCCCCGCCCACCATAACCGATAATACCTATCCTCAGGTGATCACCTGACAACGCAGAAGAAGCAACCGCCGGAGCGTCTTTGGTGGTAATAAGTTCAGCCAGGAGATTCTTCCTCTTAATCTCATCAATGCGAAGCTTTTTCCATAAATTGTAAAAGAAAACACCAACCACAGGAATGGTGGCGAGTCCTTTCAATACTTCACGCCGCTCAGGGTTCATGTCGTTCGTGAGCTTTGCTTGTGTAACATTCTCTTTCTCTGATACGCTCATTATGCCCTCCCGTTATTCACCGCTTTTTAGATAAGAAGAACTTGTCAATCCCAATAATCCCACCACTGGGGAAACAGGCAACCACGAAAAGAGCTGCAGCTTCAATTAAGTTTTTGTTTACAACAATATAGCTCCCTTCTGTTGGGACTGAGTACTCATATCCTACAAATGGTGGCATAAAGAGATAATAGAGGAGAACCAAGACCATCCCAGTGTAAGCCGCAGGCCGTTCCGCGAGGCCGATGGTGAGGGCCAAACCCACGAGCGTAAGCCCCCACATGTTGATATTATCGACCAATGTAAGTAGTGTGGGGTTTGCCACGATTGTAGTGGCAAGACCCGAAAAAATCCATTTCGATTCAAGGAGATAGGCTGCCGACGACCAGTATGGGTTCAGCAATTTGGCAATCCCTTCATAGAGAAAGTGCCAGCCAATGAGAACACGCATGATTACGAGTCCCGTTAACTGACACTGATTGTATTTGATATCAGTCGTAGGGAAGCAACACTTAAGAAGATTTGTCATACCATACCTTATATTGATATTTGTGGGAATTCCATATTAGAGTATAACTCACTCATAAGATAGTATCAATGACTCTCTAATAATCGGTTGTCAAAATCGGTGCGTGTAGTTCAGCTTTACTGAGCTGACTCTGGACAACGTCTCAAGCTCTGTTGCCATGAGGTTGTCACTAAGATTCTTCCAGTTGTGCGTGTAAACGAGATACAGATCACTCCCGGGCCGGATGGTGAGATGGAGTTTTGAAAACAGCCCCAGCAGATTGGAAATGTCATCATATTGAATATTGCTGTAGAAAGCCGTCCTAGGTGTTGGATAGATGCCCAGTGTCAAGCGATAGAGATTCGTGTCGAAACCGCCCTTTGAAAGCATCACAGAATTATGCTCAAAATCGGCCTTAACCGTAAACCCGGGAAATGGCTTAACCGAAAGTTCTCCTTCTGTCGTCTGCTTTTTTCCTGTCCAAAATTCGCCGGAAGAAAAGGAAAGTTCCGCAGCAATCATTCTCCTTTCTGAAGTCTCTCCGGAAATCGTGTAACTGTTTGTCACATAGTTCCCCTCCGTGATTATGTTTCCCTCTACGATTTCAAAATCATCATCGAGGTACTCCTTTAGATTAACCACTTCGCCAGAGAGACGGTCGGCACTCTCAAAATTCAGTTCGAACAGTGTCACTCTAGTCTGTCGTTTCAGCAGTCGGTTCCACATGTCTGTCATATACTCAAACTCAAATCCCAATTCTATCTGCCGAACAAGTTCCCAACTCTCTGGCCGAGGCCGGTAGTTTAAAGATGGCTGTACACGTTTGAACCCATTCCTCGGATTGAAGCCGACAGCCGGATCAAATTGTTCGCCAAATTCTCGATAGGAAATGTGAGCCTGCCACAAATCGTTGGGATAGTTTAGACGCGCTCCGCGTGTCGACAAGTCATTTATTGATGCGTCGCTATTTCCCTTTGGTGATGAATGCCCCACAAAGAATGCCTGAAAATCGAGATTCTTGTCACCTCGGAATTTTGACGTCCTGAAGTCAAGATCAACGCCAATTAGATCCTGATCCTCATAAATAGAGTCCGCAACCGTTGAACGTCCGGTATAAACGAACCCGAGATAGGACTCACTAAAGAGTGATTTCTTCACCCGAGCTACGTTGAAGTTCTCCTTTGGCACCGAACCGACGCTCTCCGTTTGAGCGGTAACCATGCCGATCTCATAATCACCAATCTGCCCTGTCAGCCTACCTCCAGAAGCAATTGGAATCTTGCTCCCCTCGGAGATACCAATCCTTCTGCTGAAAAAAGGAGTGACTCCGCTTCTATTAGCAAAAGTGTGAACGCCTGCTCCCTCCAGAAAAAAATCTCGTTTTTCCCTGAATCTCAAAGGAAAACGGGTTAGATTGACGCGTCGATCATCTACTTCAGCCTCGGCAAAATCGGTGTTGTAGGTAAATGAGCCACGGAGTCCAGAAGTGATATTGAAAGAGAGATCGAAGCCGACATCTTTGGGGTTTTCGGGAACGCCATTGGAGCTCTGCTGCCGCTTGACAATACTATAAGGTTTAACCTCAAAACCTTTGCTGTGCGCAATATCCCGGAGTCCCCATACTCTCCCGGCGTGGACCGGCTCTGTCAAGTTTTGGTTCCTTCTGAAACCCGTCCAGCGAGCATCCTCATTTTTTCTGCGAATTGTACGTTGAAAGTTAATGCCCCAGGTGTCGAGCTCAGGGTCGAAATTGAGTGTCCTGAACGGAATCTCAATCTCCGCTGACCATCCTTCTTCAGTGATCTGAACTCTCGCATCCCATATGCCGTCCCACGACTTGTTTACATTCCAGTGACCGCCGGCGCCTAAGATGCCGTCCGCCATCAGTCCCACCGGATTGACTTCAAAAAAGTAACCGGTCCTCCCATCAAGAAATGTGTCAAGAATCCAAGAAAAACGATCATCTGTCCTGGTGCTGGCATCCCTCCGCTTCTGGTAGGCGAGAATGCCCGATGGATCGCTGTCGTAAAGTCTGGCACCGATGTATAGGTTATCCTTGTTGTAAAGAATATACACTTCGGTCAATTCTGTGCTTGCCTCTCCTTCTTTGGGATCTTCCTGTATAAAATCAGTGGCAGGTTTTGCTGAAGACCACAACGTTTCATCAAGAATACCATTCAACTCTATGCGCTCATTACCAATGTTCTTCGCCTCAACCTTTCTTGAGCCCGTAGGAATCGTAGTTTGAGCTACTCCGAGAGATACTAGTAGGAAGACTGTCGCAAGCGTAATGTGTTGTTTTTGAACCATCCTAAACCTGAAAAGAGCTGAAAAGTTACTCCAAGCGGTACTTAATCAAAACAGCGGACAACGGTAGAGATTGTCAGTTATTTCCAGCTGTCGTATGATTGCGGCTTGAATTGTGGAAATTCTCACTTCTAAAAGACGGAGTCAATTATGTTTCACAAAAAGTTAATCTATCTTCTGCTTTACTCAGCGTTTTCTACTTTGCTAGCTGATAAACCTTACGAGTTGACAGTGGCAAAAATTATGCAGGACCCAAAGTGGATCGGCATTTCACCCTCGAACGTCCACTGGGGTGAAGATGGTAAATGGATCTATTTCAACTGGAATCCCATCAGGGCTGACAGTGATTCGCTATACAGAGTTTCACCCAAGGGTGGAATACCGAAAAAGGTGCCACCTAAGGAGCGTCTTACCCTTCCGGCTCAATATGGTGATTACACAAAAGATTTTTTTTATAAAGTGTATGCGAAGAACGGCGACATTTTCATTATGGACATCAAGAGCGGCAGTATCAAACAGGTTACGAATACAATTGCCAGGGAATCTTCACCCCGCTTTTCCGATGATGAGAAGAATATAACTTACATTGCTAACGGAAATCTATATCGGTGGGAATTAGCGACTGGAATAACCGTTCAGTTAACCGACTTTCGAAAGAATGAAGCCAAAGATGGAGATGAGCCGAAGACCGCCCATGAAAAGTGGCTAAAGCAGGAAGAGTTGAAACTTATCACGATTCTCGATGAACGGCGGACAAAACAAGAGAAAAGGGAAGAGATTCAGAAAAATGAAGAGCCCAAAAGGCCCCTCATAATAATTCATGGCGACAAGAAGGTCCAGAATATTCAAGCTAGTCCTAATGGGGAATTAGTCACATTTCGCCTATATAAAACGAATAAAGATGTGAAACGTACTATCGTCCCTAGTTACGTCACTGAGTCCGGCTTTACTACGAACCTGAACGCCCGGGATAAGGTGGGCCGGCCCGATGGTGAATATGAATTTGGTATCTACAGTATCGATACCGATACCGTCATGTATGTCTATACAGATTCTCTACCAGGCATTTTCGATACTCCTGATTTCACAGATGGCAGAGATGATAAAGAAAGAAGCAAGCGGGAGGTCTATTTTTCAGAACCCATCTGGTCTGAGGACGGAAAGTATGCGGCGTTGATTCTTCAATCCCTCGATAATAAAGATCGATGGATTGTTAAACTGAAGCCATCAACGGCAGAGATTAAACTTCTGGACCACCAGCAAGACGAGGCGTGGATAGGTGGTCCTGGGATTCGGCGCTGGCGCGGAACCGTGAGTACCGGTTGGACACCTGACAACAAGAGCTTTTGGTTCCAGTCTGAGGAGACAGGTTATTCCCACCTCTACACTGTAGAGGGGGTAACCGGTGAGAAAAAACAGCTGACCCATGGCAATTTCGAGGTGAGGGATGTGAGGATATCTCGCGACAAGAAATGGTGGTACTTCCGGTCCAACGAAGTTCACCCGGGAGAGCTTCACCTCTACAGAATGCCTATAGCCGGCGGAAAATGGGAGAGGATCACAAACATGACGGGCAACAATGAGGTGACCCTCTCTCCCGATGAGAAATTGGTGGCTGTTCGCCATTCATACAGCAATCGTCCTTGGGATCTGTTTGTTATGAAAAACCGCCCCGGCTCGAAAACCATTCGTCTTACAGAATCTCAAACCGATGAATGGAGCTCCTATCCATGGCGTGATCCCGAAATCATTACTTTCCAAGCGGATGACGGAGCTGATGTCTATGCACGGCTTTACCGCCCCGAGAATCCAAACGAGGGCGGCCCTGCCGTTATCTTTGTCCATGGTGCCGGCTATCTGCAGAATGTCCACAAATGGTGGAGCAGTTACTTCCGTGAATACATGTTCCACAACCTTCTGGCAGACAATGGTTATACTGTCCTCGATATTGATTACCGCGGTAGTGCTGGCTACGGCCGAGATTGGCGAACCGACATTTATAGACATATGGGTGGAAAAGACTTGAGTGATCAAGTCGATGGCGCCCGGCTGCTAGTGGATAAGTACAACGTCGATTCAAAGCGGATTGGCATTTATGGTGGATCCTATGGCGGATTTATCACTCTCATGGCAATGTTCAACGAGCCGGGCGTGTTCGCCGCCGGCGGCTCTCTTCGGCCCGTCACCGACTGGGCTCACTACAATCATCCTTACACATCCAACATCCTCAATATTCCTCAGGCCGATAGTCTCGCCTATGTACAAAGCTCCCCAATTTATCATGCCGAAGGGTTGACGGGAGCGCTCCTGATTTGCGTTGGCATGATAGATACAAACGTCCATTTTCAGGATGTGGTAAGGCTCTCGCAGCGATTGATAGAATTGGGCAAAGAAAACTGGGAAGTGGCCATTTATCCCCTTGAAGGACACGGGTTCCGAGAGCCCAGCAGTTGGACTGATGAATATAGAAGAATCTTCAAACTGTTTGAAACTCATCTGAAGTGACAACCCAATATCATAGTTTTTCGATTCTTGCACCTAAATTGCGAATGAAGAAATGATGATGAGTCGAGCAATTAAATTGGTTTTTCTGGTGCCTTTAATGCTATCAGCCGGTTTGGCACAAATCAGTGGTGGAATTCTCTCGACCTTGAAGATTTATGGCGGTATCGGCGTACATGAGATGGGCACAGTTGAACATTACCTGAAAGTCTTTAGTGATAACGGTTTTGCCAGCTCAAAAACTACCCCTCATCCCATCTATGGTAAGGAAACACGGACATACCCTTACCACAGTCGGTTGGCAAAAGAAAACGTTTTCATCCAATTAGAGCTGGAACTGGGACTTCCCTTTGTCGCAGGAGTAGGCCTTCAAGGTGAGAAGTACGGAACTATATTCGGCAGAACACCAGCGGATGAGTTTGTTACCTTGGACTATCTGATAAGATCTCGATATATCTATGGAGGATTGGTGCAACCACTTGGCCGGGCCTTTACTTTCAGAGGTGGTGCCGGTTTTTCTATGAACGATCTCAATCTGAAACTAGACACCCCTTTGGTTCTAAATGGTACACCTACCGGATGGATTCTAATGGGTGGGATCGATTACACCCTCTCCCAACTGGCTTCTATCGGTTTCATGGCACGACACAACGCTATAGCTGACTGGAAAGTCCCTGATATAGAATGGACATTCAATGATAATCCATTACGTCTTATTTCTAACAATATGCCCTCAACCCAAACGGATATTAATTTCACATTAAGACTTTCTATTTTCTGATTACCACTTAGAATGGCTTTATGAATCATCCCTTGCTCGTGGTCGCTATGCTAGCGCTCAACATAGTCTTATCTGAGTGGCTTGTTCGAAACAGCTTTTTTCGCCATCTCGGTACGGCACTTCTAGTCATTCTAATCACAGCCGTGGAGGCCAACCTCGGAATCATCCCATCAGCATCTGACAAATTCCCACTTTACAGCACTGTCTTACAATACATCGCTCCCATAGCTATTTTTTATCTTTTGCTGGGAGTCAGTTTTCGTTCCCTACGATTGGCAGGCGGTCCGATGATCGCTGTTTTTTCTATCGGAGCATTGGGAACAATGTTAGGAGTTGCGGCTGCCAGCTTTATCGTCGACCTTCAGAGTAAGATTGAACTGGCACCAGCCCTAGGCGGCATGTTTGCAGGAACATATATAGGCGGGAGTATAAACTTCAATGCCGTTGCACTTGCTCTAAACGTGGTTCAACAAGGGCCACTATATGCCGGATCTGTGGCCGTGGACAATATCCTGACGGCAATATGGATGATAACCACTATTGCGATTCCCAAAATGATGGTTCGGAAAAAGAAATTGCCTGTAGCGAAAATAGATCGGAGTGTGAACCAAGAGCAGGATTCTGAAGTATTAAACCCCTTCGGAATGGCTCTGCTGATTGTGCTTGCGCCAGCGGTTCTCTGGGTCAGCGACAGCTTGGCCGCAATAATATCTCTACCAAGTATTCTTATTGTAACTACAATCGCTCTTGTGCTGGCCCAATTCCCCGTAATTCAACAGATCAGCGGGAGTAAGATCCTTGGTCTGATGGGTGTCTATTTCTTCCTAGCGGTAATTGGCGCCTACTGTGAGGTAGCAGCCATGGGGCAAATTGGTGAAATCGCTATTGTTCTGCTGAGCTTTGCTGCGATAATCGTGGTCATTCACGGGGCCATAACCTTTTTTCTAGGCGTCTGGCTGTTCAAAGATTGGGAACTTGCGGCAGTCGCTTCCCAGGCTAACGTGGGAGGGTCTACTTCTGCCTTGGCTCTGGCCAAGAGTTTTGGACGCCAGGATCTTATCCTCCCGGGGATTCTGGTCGGAGCACTGGGGAATGGAATTGGGACATATTTGGGATTTATCGTTTTCTATCTTTTAGGCGGTGGCTGAGGAGAGCGTTTGCCCTTAGGGCTTATCTGCCATAGATTTTCTTGATCCATCGTAAAGGAGTTATGAGATGAAAAAATTTGTAACCTTCTTTTTGTCCTTCCTTATCACAATATCAAGCGTTCGCGCAGGGAGCGGCGGGGAATTCACTTTAGGTGAATTCTTCGAATTAGAGTATGCATCCGATCCTCAAATCTCTCCCGATGGTGAGCGTGTCATATACGTTCGGAATTTCGCTGATATTATGACAGACCGACGTTATTCTAATCTATGGATTGTCGACATTGATGGGAAAAACCACCGCCCTCTTACCACCGGACATAGAAACGACCGTTCCCCGCGGTGGTCGCCAGACGGTTCGAAACTGATTTATGTTTCAAACAAAGAGGGCTCTTCAGAGATCTATATGCGGTGGATGGACAGCGGGCAAACTGCACGCCTCACAAATGTCAGATATTCACCGAGCGTAATCAGTTGGTCTTCTGATGGAAAAATGATCGCTTTCAACATGTTTGTGAAAAAGGAACCTTCCTCACCAGCAGAGATGCCGTACAAACCGGCCGGGGCCAAATGGGCTGATCCTCCAAAAGTGATTGATAAAATGATCTACCGTGCTGACGGCTCAGGGTATCGTGAAAACGGCTATAACCACATCTTCACCCTTCCGGCTGAAGGGGGAACCCCGCGGCAGATTACCAGTGGCGATTACCATCACGGCGGTTCGATTGAATGGACAGATGACGGCTCAACGCTCATCTTTTCTGCCAACCGCCGAGATGATTGGGAGCACGAAGGGCGAGATTCCGAAGTATACAAAATTTCTACGAAAGATGGTTCCCTAAGTCAGATTACAAAGAGGAAGGGACCCGACAGTTCTCCCTCCCTCTCCCCCGATGGGAAGAACATCGCCTACACCGGTTACGATGACCGTTACCAGGGGTATCAGGTTTCACATCTCTACACAATCAGCCGGCGAGGAATAGCTCCCAAAAGAATTACAGCATCTCTCGACCGCTCCGTAGGGAATATTGTTTGGAGCAAGGACGGGAAGGGGCTTTATGCCGGCTATAGTGACAAGGGGAACGGCAAAATTGCCTACATTTCTCTAAAAGGAAAAGTGACAGTGATTACCGGTGATGTCGGAGGTACCTCCATAGGCAGGCCCTACTCCAGCGGCTCCTTTACTTTGTCGGATAACGGGACTATCGCTTTCACAATAACACGCCCCGGCCGTCCTGCAGATGTGGCCGTAGTCTCAGAGAGGGGGGGGGAACCGAAAAGAATCACTTTTCTGAACGAAGATCTCTTCGGCCACAAGGAGTTAGCTAAGGTTGAGGAGATTTGGTATAAATCTTCCCATGATGGACGTGATATTCATGGATGGATCGTTAAGCCTCCGGGATTCGATCCTAAGAAAAAATATCCTCTGATTCTGGAGATTCACGGCGGACCATTTGCTAACTATGGCGATCGGTTCTCGGCTGAAATTCAGGCTTTCGCCGCTGCCGGGTATGTCGTCCTTTACACTAATCCTCGGGGAAGCACAAGCTATGGTGAAGAATTCGGTAACCTTATTCATCACGCTTATCCAGGAGATGATTTCTTTGATCTGATGTCGGGAGTCGACGCCACTATAGACAAAGGATATATTGATGAAAATAATCTTTTCGTAACTGGTGGCAGCGGGGGTGGAGTACTGACTGCATGGCTGGTTGGGAGGAGTAACCGTTTCACAGCAGCCGTTTCACAAAAACCAGTTATCAACTGGTACAGCTTTGTTCTTACAGCAGACATGTACGGGATATTCACAAAGTACTGGTTTCCGGGATTTCCTTGGGAGATGCCAGACCATTACCACAAGCGGTCGCCTTTATCTCTAGTTGGAAATGTTTCCACCCCCACCATGCTTCTCACAGGAGAAGCTGATTACAGGACGCCCATGTCTGAGTCCGAGCAGTACTATCAGGCACTCAAGCTCCGAAAGATTGATACCAAACTTGTCCGTATTCCGGGCGCATCTCATGGTATTTACCATCGACCAAGCCAACACATTGCAAAGGTGGCCGAAATCCTTGAATGGTTTGAAAAGTATCGAAAAAAATAAATACTATTGCACAAACAATAGCCGGAACGTGAAAAAAGCGTGATCTAAATCACATCAACACATGTTCATACAGATTAACTTACCTAGTTGAGGCTACTGTGCCGTGACTGCGTTTCCCGGCATCCCGATTCTTTTGCCAGATCTTATGCTTCGCCTAGCCGATCGTAATGGACCAAGCTCTCGGCAATCCCCACGATAAAACTGAAGCAACTCTTTCTTGCCTTCCTATCAACATTTTTGCTGTCGACCTCCTCATTCTCTCAAAACAGTGATCCTTGCATCCAAGCGCAGCTGGATGCGAACGATTCGGTCTGGCGTCCCGGTTGGTGGATTGGTGGATTCTTTGGAAACCATGTCGTCCCGTATGGCGGCATCGCCATGGCCTACTTTTACTCACCGACCCCAAAGTCTCTACCGTACAGTAATTTTGAAGCATGGGAACGATATCTAAATTGTTACCATAGAACAAAAAAAAGAATCCAGATAGAGAATCAAACCGCCGGTTTAATCGGCCTGATGTTTTCATACGCAATTCTGAGATATGCCATGAATATGGTATGGGAAACGCCAGAAAAGGGCGATGCTCCTTTCTTCCTTCCTCAAGAAAGATCCGGTTTTTATTATATTGGTGGGCTCGGGCTCACAATTACCACCTTTCGATCACTTGATCCAGAATTGGGAGAGCCGATCGTCAATATGTACAGGAAGATTCCGATCGAGGAGCTTTGCAAAGTCTACGGAAACATAAAGATTGTGTCGAGTGGCGAAGATTACCAAGTGAGAATTGTCAACCATGGCGAAGTGGAGGATCTCAGAGTCAGGTTCACTTCCGAGGAGTCGACCAATGGGCCAGGAGGATGGAGTACGGTTGAAGATAATGAGGATTACTCCATTCGGTTTGTCCAAAGGGGAGCAGATTTCACCATCCGTGAAGTTGCTGAGGACGAGGGGTGCAACCACAGCGGCCTACGAGAATAAATCTTGACACACCCCTCTCGAGGTCAGTAAACTTTAGCGGGATGATCAAGAAAGCTATTCAGTTCCCCATCATTATAGACGGGCAATACTGATAACTTCTATCGTGAGCCCTCCATAAAAAAGGGTAATTTCTCTATCCTCAGGCCTCATAGCTATCAATGCCCATTTCATGTGGCAACGTCCAGATTTCAGAAAAATTTTCGATTGATCGAGGCAAGAGCACAACCGAAGGAGTTCACGAGAAAAGTCTTGACATACCCCTCTTGAGGTCAGTAAACTTTATTGAGATGTTCAAGAAACTCATTCTCTTCCCGGCCATTGCTTTGGTGCTCCTATCAACACAGGCATGCTACACTCAGCTGGCGTGGTTTCATCCGCCGGAGCCAAAGGAAAATCAGCCTACTTTTTCAGAATATGACCCTTACGGTTTGGAAGGTTTGGAACGATCGTCAAATTTTGAACCGTATCCTCGTTCTCTGTATCGCGGTAGGCATCATTACAGTAATGATCCATCGTTCTGGTCTTTCTACGGTGATTATGGATCACCCTTCGGGTTATATTCCCCTTACAGTGTTTATGGAGGTGGTCGATCAATATCGCCCTACGGCTATACCTATTACCCTTATGATGTACAAGGGTATGACTACGGTTTGACAACACCGGTCATCGGCAATATAAAGGCACAAACCCCAAGGGCATGGGATCGGAACAGTTCAAAAACTTCTTCTAACCTAATTATCAGACGAGAATTATCCCTCTCTGTTGTCACTGCGCAACCGATCAAAATGCAGCCGCCCGTTCCTCAAAGGAGTTTCCTGATTTCAGAATCACAGAGAAGGTGGGATGCTTCCAACGGAAATTATGATAATCCATCTTACAGGGGGAACAAATCTTCTGCCACCTGGTCAAGAGGAAGTTCTTACCCTTCTGGCAGATCCATTAGCAGTGGCACCTCGTCAGGAAGTTCTTCGTCGAGATCGTCTTCTTCCTCGGGTCGGGTAACACGCCGACGATAAGCCCCCCTTCCCTTTCCAAAAGAAACAGTGAGCAACTGCCGGGCGAAAATTTGTCTGGTTGCTTTAGCAGCTTTAACTCTTGCGGCTAGTACGCTAAAGACACAGACGGCAGCTGACGCAATTCGAATTATCGATAATGAGACAGGCTTTGGTGCGAGGGCTCTGGCCATGGGAGGAGCCTATACAGCAATAGCAAACGATTTTTCAGCGATTTACTGGAATCCCGCAGGCTTGGCTGCAATACCTGTGGGCGGCATATTCGCCGAAGGATTCGCGAATACACTAAAGAACAAAATTACATATCTAGGAACTTCAAAAGACATAACTGATCAAAACAAACGCCTCGGCGCCATTGGATTGGTAACGGCTATTCCCACGGTCCGGGGGAGTTTTGTTATCGGTGTAGGAATCAATAAGCTCGCTTCATATGACGATTATCTCGAGTTCTCAGGATTCAGTCCGGTTGATAACGGCCTTGAGTTCACTTTTGAGGAAGAGGGTCAGTATACCTTGTATCCATTTAACTCAAATGCGTTTCGCTTAGAGGAGGTAAGAAGCGTCGGCGGTGTTGACCAAATCTCTCTTGGTGTGGGTATAGCTCTCTCAGCTCGCACCGTGACGGGACTCGCTGTATCTTCCCTCGGAGCTCGGGAAGAGTACAGATTTATATTCGAGCAGACAGATTCAGAAAACAGATATCAATCGTACCCTGCAGATTTCAATAAATATTTTATGACACAGGAACTTTCCCTTGAGGGGACTACCACCAGAATCCGTGCTGGTATCCTGTCAGCCATTTCACCTAAGATTAAGGTCGGCACTACAGTTACTCTCCCTTCAACTTTCGAGGTTGCAGAACAGCACTATCTTGAGGAGCAACTCACGTTTGATGATGAATCAACGACCGATTCCACTATAACAGGATTTTGGGAATATCGATTAAGAACCCCCTTGTCAATCGACTTTGGGGCTGCTTTTACCGGCTCTGCTCTTACATTTTCAACCATGGCGCGCCTCAAGGACTGGGGGTGGACTCAATTTGAGCTAGAGGATCTCCCGTCCGGAACACCTCTTAAGGAAGAACTGGAGTCAGAAAATAGAGCCCTCTCCTACGATTACAGAACAACCATCGAACTTCGTTTTGGAACTGAATATGTTCTGAGAGTACGGGGCCTGGCTCTCAGTTTTCGGGGCGGTTACATCCGAATTCCCTCTCCCCTTCGTGATTCTGACAAAAATCGGGAATATATCACAGGTGGAATTGCAATTTCCCCCACACAACAGTTTATTGTTAACTTATCTTATCTGACTACCACATGGGGAAGACAATCATCGGATCAATACACTCCATCAGGTACCATCGAAGAGTTGACAAAGATGACCTTTGTCGTAACCGCATCCATCAGGCTGTGACGGTGATGAGTATTCACATTATGTGTATTATCAACACAGTTGGTGAGTTTTATAAATTGCTCTTTATTCAATTGTCAAGGGGAACCTATGCGAAATAAACATAGAATGTGTATTTTGATGTTCAGTTTTTCTGTACTTTTCCCGGTTTGTGTAGATGCAGATGACCGAAAAATTGAGAAAGCAGTAAAAAAGTATACTACCAGTACCATCGAACTTCGCCACCAGATTCATCAATATCCTGAGCTTGGGAATCGGGAATTCAAGACGGCTGAACTTGTGGCTAATCACCTGAAGTCTTTGGGGATTGAGGTTCAGACCGGTGTGGCTCATACAGGAGTAATCGGTATTCTAAAGGGAGATAAACCTGGGCCTGTCGTGGCTGTTCGAGCTGATATGGATGCTCTTCCCGTTACGGAGGATACAGATCTGCCTTTCAAGTCTACCGTCCGCACGACTTATCTCGGCAACGACGTGGGGGTTATGCACGCGTGTGGTCACGATATTCATACATCGGTCCAACTCGGTGTCGCTTCGGTGCTTTCTTCCATCAGGAAAGAAATTCATGGAACAGTGAAGTTTATTTTTCAACCGGCTGAGGAGGGTCCACCTCCCGGTGAGGAAGGTGGTGCTGACCTTATGGTTCGAGAAAATACAATGGAGAACCCACGACCGGTAGCCGTTTTCGGATTACACGCCCTTGCCAGCATGGAAGCGGGTAATATCGGCTACACCTCAGGGCCGGCCTTTGCCGCTGTCGATCATTTCATTGCCAAAGTGAAAGGGAAACAAGCCCACGGTGCGCGTCCTGAGGAATCTATTGATCCAGTCGTCATGGCATCGGAAGTGGTTACAGCATTTCAGACTATTCGATCACGCTCTTTAAATCCGCGTGAGCCGAGTGTAGTTACCGTTGGAATCATTCGGGGTGGCCAACGTTTTAACATCATTCCGTCTGAAGTGCATCTTGAAGGGACAGTAAGGACATACAGCGAAGAAGCTCGAGATGGCGTTGAGAACAGGATGAATCAGATCTTGAAAGGAATCACTTCCGCCTATGGTGGTTCTTACGAACTAGACTACGACAGAGGAACACCGGCAACTATCAATGACCCAAAACTTACCGCACAGGTGGTTCCGAGCCTGCAACGGGCCATTGGTCGGGAAAATGTAATGGAGGTTCCCCCTACCATGGGTGGCGAAGATTTTTCATTTTTCGCGAATGTTGTCCCGGGATTCTATTATCGCCTCGGGATGGTAAAACCGGGAACCGTTTCAGGTGGACATCATACGCCCACATTTCGCGCCGATGACTCCTGCATTCCTATCGGAATGAAGGCCATGTCAACGCTCATTATCGATTTCATGAAATCTGGGGGGCTCCAATGAAAACAGTCAATCTGGTTCTTTTGTTTCTTGTACTCGCCGCCTGCGAGCCGATCGGGAAGGGTTACTCATTCGTTCACGGATGGCCGAAGCTGCCGCCGGCCTTCATCCTTGGTCAGATGGACTGGCCCCACGATGTGGGAGATATTCACTTCGGAATGAGAATTAAAAAAATCGTAAAGTGAGGAGTCTCCTCCTTCTTTCAGTACTTCTTTCTCTATCCTCCGCACAGACCAAGGTCGTTCTTTTAGGAACAGGTAACCCCAATGCCAACCCTGAAAGAATGGGCGCGTCCATCGCAGTAATTGCAAACGGTCGTCCGTACCTCGTCGACTTTGGGCCAGGCGTTGCCCGAAGGGCATCTGAGGCATTCGAGAACGGTATAGAGGAGCTCGCCATGCCAAACCTTGTGCACGCCTTTGCTACGCATCTCCATTCAGATCATACACTGGGGCTCTCCGATCTTATATTTACACCATGGGTTCTAGACAGAGATCAACCCCTAGAGTTGTACGGCCCCCGGGGGATCAAGGCCATGGCAAGACACAGTCTGAGGGCTTATAGACAAGACATCAAGATTCGGACCACTGGTGGACAGCCCCACAACAAGACTGGCTATAAAGTGAATGCTCACCGGATCAGGCCGGGCATTGTATTGAAAAAAGATGATCTCACTATCACCGCATTCAGAGTGAATCATGGAAAAGTTGAGGAAGCTTATGGATACAAGTTCGAGATTGGTGACAAGACGATTGTTATTTCCGGCGATGCGTCACCCAGTGAATCAATTGTGGAGCAGTGCAACGGTTGTGATATGTTGTTTCATGAGGTCTATTCGCTGGAAAAATTCCAGTTGAGACCGCCGGAGTGGAAAGCATATCACTCCACCTATCACACCTCAACTGAGGAACTGGCTGATATAGCCAATCGTGCCAAGCCCAAGCGGCTGATTCTTTATCATCAGATCTTTTGGGGCGCCACTGAAGAAGAGATCCTGAAGGAGATTCACGACTACTACAGCGGTGTGGTCATTTCGGGGAAAGACTTAGACGTTTTTGAATAACCCCTCTAATAAAGGGGGACTTCAGCCATCTCAATTGATATTTCTCTGAAAAATACTGGTTGATGTATATTCTCTCTTGGTACATAAATCTTTAACTAATCGGAGATAAAATGAGCTGGGGACTAAACAATCGACTAAACAGAGTTTTACCAGGGCTGGCGAACGGCACAGGATCTGTTATGTTTGCTATCGATCACGGTTATTTCATGGGGCCAACAAGTGGCTTGGAGAATCCCAAGGACACCATTGTACCCCTCCTTTCGTATGGAGACAGTCTCATGTTGGCAAGAGGCATCCTCCAAAGCTGCATTCCGCAGGACTGTTCACTTCCAATCGTACTGAGAGTCTCCAGTGGTAACAGTATTCTGAATGAAGACATGTCTAATGAGGAACTGTGTGTGTCCACAGAAGACGCAATCCGACTGAATGTTTCCGCCGTCGCATTTTCCATTTATGTTGGCGCTGAATACGAACATCAAACCTTGGTGGAGTTCTCGAAACTTATCAATGAGGCGCACCGCTACGGCATCCCTGTACTGGCTGTAACGGCTGTGGGGAAACAGATGAATCGCGATCTACGGTACCTTTCGCTCGCATCCAGAATAGCTGCAGAACTCGGAGCGGATATTATCAAGACATACTACTGTGAGGATTTTAGCCGCCTAGTGAATGTGTGCCACGTTCCTGTGGTTATTGCCGGGGGAAAGAAGATTCCCGAGGCAGATGCACTACAGCTTGCTTATAATGCAGTTTCTGACGGTGCTTCTGGGGTGGATATGGGTCGGAACATCTTTCAGGCAGAATCACCTGTTGATATGATTCAGGCGGTTCGTTCAGTGGTGGTTGAAGGGGTATCACCAAAAGAGGCCTACAAGAAGTACAAGAGTGCACTTAAATAGTGCTGGTTGCAAGTTATTACAGCAACAGTGATTTTCGTATTGAAAAGCGACCAAAGCCGAGTATTGGCGAAGGTGAATGCCTCGTCAAAATACACGCCAGCGGAATCTGCGGGAGTGATCTTATGGAGTGGTACCGCAGAGAGAAGGTGCCACTCGTTCTCGGTCACGAGGTAGCAGGCGAGATTTCAAAAGTTGGCTCGGGCGTTGATGGACTCTCTCCGGGTGACAGGGTTGTTGTCACACATCATGTCCCATGCCTCCAGTGCCGTCACTGCCAGAAGGGAAATGAAACAGTATGTGAAACGATGAGAACAACCAATTTTGATCCCGGAGGTTTTTCCCAGTACGTACGAATGCCAGAAATCAATACAAAACTGGGCGTCTGTTCTATCCCTGAACATATCTCATATGAAGAAGCTTCATTCGCGGAACCACTCGGCTGCGTTGTTCGGGGTCAACGACGCGCGGGCGTGAAAGCAAATGATGTTGTTGTTATTGTTGGGACAGGGATATCAGGCATTCTTCACGTTGTCCTATCCAAAGCTAATGGGGCTAGGGCAGTCGTAGGAGTCGATATCTTGCCGCAGAGGCTGAAGTGGGCTGAGCAGTTCGGAGTAGACAGAGCTACTGCTGACATGAACAGCCTACCAGATTTGCTCCAGAGTGAATTTGGTCAAAAAGCAGACATAATCATTTTGACAACAGGAAATCCCGATGCGGTCCTCAAGAGTTTTCACGCCGTCACCGATGGCGGGACGATACTTCTCTTCGCTCCTGGTGAACCAGGGGATACAATTCCAATCGACATTACAGATGTCTTTTTCAGGAGAGATGTCACGGTCACCAGTACATACGCTGCATCTCCAAGTGATCTAAAGCAAGCAATTGAGCTCATCGGTGAGAGCAAAGTTCCTGTTCGCCAAATGATTACCCACAGATTAGCACTGACTGAGATCCAAGATGGGTTCAATTTGGTTCGGCAGGGAACCGATTCTCTAAAAGTTATTGTTGAACCCAACGAAGAGTAGGTTCCACTGTAAGAAGCGTGACAACTGAAACACTCATTGAGCCTACACCAACCATTAAGTGGGCCGAGGGTAAGGTTAGCTTGATTGATCAAACCAAGCTCCCCTTGGAAGAGGTATATATTGAGACGGCTGATCACCTCATTGTTTGTGATGCAATTCTGAGGCTTGCCATTCGAGGTGCCCCCGCCATCGGTGTGGCGGGTGCGTATGCCACTGTTCTTGCGGCTAATAGAATTGAGACTGACAATATTGAGCAGTTCAAGAAATCATTCCTCGAAAAAGCGGAGGAGATCAGCAATACACGCCCCACTGCCGTGAATCTTAAGTGGGCGGTAAAAAAAATGATGAGCCGTGCGGAGACATTCGAGGGAAATGTCAAAGAACTAAAGGATAGCTTATTAAGCTTGGCTGATGAAATCAAACAGGACGATTTAGAACGGTGTCATAATCTTGCTTTACACGGCGCTGCAATTATAGATGATGGCGCAGATGTAATGACAGTGTGTAATACGGGTGGCCTCGCCACTAGCGGTATTGGGACCGCATTGGGTGTAATTCAATATGCTCACGCCCAAGGGAAAAATGTCCATGTGAATGTTTGTGAAACAAGACCACTCCTCCAAGGATCACGCTTGAACACTTGGGAACTTAAAAGAACGGAAACTCCGTTCACCCTCATCACTGATAGTATGGCTGCCTACACGATGCAAAAGCATAAGCTAGAGGGGGTATTTGTAGGTGCAGACCGAATAGCCTCGAATGGTGACACGGCAAACAAGATTGGAACGTACAGTCTAGCTGTACTGGCAAAACATCATAATGTCCCTTTTTACGTGGCGGCCCCACTCTCCACTGTCGACTTCGATATTAATAGTGGAGCAGATATACCACTGGAGGAACGTGCCCCCAGTGAGGTGACCAGAATCGAGGATATTCAGTTCACCATTGAAGACATAGATGTATCTACTCCAGCCTTTGATGTAACTCCCGCTGAAATGATCGATGGCATCATCACGGAGAAAGGCGTAGCACTCTATCCATTCACTTCATCTCTGGAGAAGCAACGGAATGCTTGATGATATTAAAGTTGGCATCATCGGTGGTTCCGGGCTGGAAGACCCCGCCTTTATAGATGACTATTCTGTTGAAACAATAGAGACGCCTTACGGCTCTCCAAGTTCTGATCTTGTATTGGGCAAGATTGCTGGCAGACCCATTGTTGTCCTGTCCAGGCATGGTAAGGGACATTCCATCAATCCCACAAACGTGAACTACCGTGCAAATATCTGGGCACTGAAAGAACAGGAGTGCACTCATGTTCTGGCTACAACAGCTTGTGGTTCTCTCAAGGAAAAGATTGCGCCAGGGCATTTCGTCTTCCCTGATCAGTTCATCGATAGAACAACCAAGAGGATATCCACATATTACGATGGCTCTGAGGTGCAGCATGTCCCCATGGGAGCGCCGTTCTGTGGACAGATTTCAGCTGCTCTTCAGGATCAGGCCGGTGAACTGGGCTTAACTTTTCATCCCACTGGTACGGTCGTCACTATTGAAGGGCCAAGGTTCAGTTCCAAGGCTGAAAGCATGATTTTTAGGTCGTGGGACTGTGAAATCATCAATATGTCTACGGTGCCGGAGGTGATTTTAGCGCGAGAGCTGGGGCTCTGTTACCAGAGCATCGCCATGAGTACGGACTACGACTGTTGGCATGATAGTGAAGAAGAGGTCAGTATTGAAATGGTATTCGCGGTGATGGCGGAAAATGCGGAAAAGGTTAAGTCTTTGATCCTAAACACAATCCCGATTCTATCGAGCTGGGAATGTGAATGCCACACTTTCTACAGGAGTATAAATGGATAAGAACAAGATAAAAGCGGCCATCAGAAATGTGCCAGATTTCCCTAAGCCGGGGATTCAGTTCAAGGATATTACAACACTGTTGCTGGATCATGGTGCTTTCAGCGAATCAATGGATGTCTTCTGTGAAGAATTCAACAACAGTGAGATTGATATTATTGTTGGCATTGAGAGCAGGGGGTTCATTTTTGGTGCACCGCTCGCATTGCGGCTGGGACATCCTTTCGCAATCGCCAGAAAGCCGGGAAAACTCCCGGCTCAAACTGTGGCTGTCGAATATGAATTAGAATATGGAACTGACAGGATCGAGATTCATAAGGATGCCATTAGAACGGGAAACAAAATACTAATCATAGATGACCTGATCGCCACCGGGGGTACCGCGAGGGCGGTAGGTGAACTTGTGGAGAAGTGCGGCGGTGAGATCGCCGGATATGCATTCCTTATCAATCTAGCAGCCTTGAACGGGCTAGATCAACTTGCTCCCCATCCCGTATTTTCAGTGATCGAAGTTTAAGAAGTTAGTATGTGGGAACCCAGCGATGGGTTCACAGCTACTTCCATTCCAGTACTCCCACTTTCACCAAATCATCCAAGTAGCGGCTTACCTCCCGTTGACGAATTGGACGAAACTGCGCGCTGAGAGCATTGCGGATTTCAGTGGCGTTCATCTCGCCGTCTATGAAGTTTACAAGTTCAAAACGTTCTTCTCCAGTCAGTGAAAACTGGTCACTGGAGTACCAAGCCCCGTCAGTTTTCGAAAGTTTACTTGCCGGCAGGTCGAAGGTGAGAGGTCCTCGTGTTTTTCTCATGGGTACTCTATCATCAACGTTGGTGATGACCGGTGGCGGCGTTTTCCCAATGGCCCCTCTTCTTTTCGCTACTGAAGCGAGAATCCCGCGGTAAGATTTGGCCTGTTCATTCAGCCCCAAGCTAAGGTTTGCAACGGAAGATTGAACCAGTTCGCTACCATTAAAATTGACGATAGAATTCAAAACGCCCCTCTCATTCAGCAAAGCGTAATCCATAATGTTCACTGCTTCGGCCCACACTTTACCCGCTTCCATCTTATCATCCTTGCGGAGAAGGGAATATGCTCTCTTAAAAGCGTCTCCAAGACGGGCGGCGGCGTTTGCACCTGATAGTACGGAAAGTTCCAGCGCTTCTTCTGTATCAAGATTCGTCAGATAAAGTGCAGAAGCTGCGGCAATAATCTCACATCGCTCAAGTTCTACAGGATCAACTTTGTCCGGCGTATCTTCGGAAGTATGGTGGGTATAATCGGGAGAATGTGTAAACATGAGACCGGGGATGTCTCGGTCAATAAACATCATATGGTCACTCCCACCGCTGTATGGTGTTATCCGATAATTGAAGGCTGATTGGCTTCCTCGAGGCGTTCGAATGTTCATTCCATCCACCATGAGCGCCATGTCGGCAATCACATCATTTAGAACTGAGGGCACTGAATCGGGCACCCGCGTGAGGATCAGCTTGGAATGGAGCAGTTCCAGATTTTCCCCAACCATGTCAAGGTTAAAGTTGGCAAAAGTCTTGCCGCCTCTGGCCGGCCCAACCATCTCCGGATGTTTGTCTATGTAAGCCATAGTGCCATACCATTCAGGCACCCAGAGGAAGCGGAGTGTTCTTTTGGGACGCGGCAGTCGACCTTCAGCAATTAGATTATGAAGAGAATGAGCAATATCCAAAAGGGCGGCCGAACCACTGGCGTTGTCATTGGCCGATTCCTTGGGGTGGTCCAAGTGTGCTGAAAAAATCAACTCTTCTTCGGCATTATGGGAACCAGTGATCGTCGCCACAACGACATCCATGAAATAAGGCTCCAGTCCTGTTCCTCTTGCTACACCATGGAGAGACACCTTCTCCCCACTATCCAAAATACTCTTCAGTTTTTCACCTTGTCGATTCGTCAGGTTAAAGCCAAACGTGACCTGCTTCAATTCTTCAGATCTTGGCCACATCCCAGTATACTGAAGCATATCAGGGAACTCCTTAGCCCGGTAATCATCGAGGTAACAGATCACCGCCTTGGCACCGTACTTCAGAACAGCAAGACGGTGCACTGATCCGCCGTAACCCGTCGCCAGCACGAACTTGTCTTTGACATCTTTGTCAATGTAGTCTTCATCGCTCGTCCCGGCACCCACCCACACCAGATCAGCGGTCAAATCGCCGGGATTTGAGTAGGTCATCAGGCTCATTCCGATCTCAGGGTAACCGATAATGCGTTCAATATAAGGTTCAACCATCCGGAGTTCAGCAAAATCGATATCCCATCCCGAAGGGGATTGCCATGTCTGGTAGGTTATCTTTCCGTCAGAGGGATAAGACTCCACGAAGGCGTTTTTGTCAGAAAACCCCGAGCGGCGAAGCTGCCGAAGGACATATTGGGCGGCGTTCCGGTAGCCCCTTGAGGCCTGGATCCTGTTATGACGGGTGATCTGGATTACATGATCTTTTGCACGCTCACCACTCAAAGCTTCGTGAAGAAGATCCCGCAGTTCAGGAGAGAGGAGCGTCCCTTGAGCAACCAAGAGGGAATTCAGTATTAAGCCCAGGAAAGTGAGTCTAAGTTTGGTTTTCATTGGTTCACAGTTTTTCGAAAATCACACCTGAATCTCATCTGTCGTTCTGTTCCAACCAAACATTTTCTCTCCGCAGTTCCACCCGGTGTAGTAAGTTCAGCCCCATGTCCAAAAACAACAAATCGACGCCAACGAGGTGTGGTTGGGTTCCCTTAAACAGACCCGCATATGTCACCTATCACGATGAAGAGTGGGGAGCCCCGATATATGATGACAAGAAAATGTTTGAGTTCATTGTTCTCGAATCATTTCAGGCGGGGTTGAGTTGGGAAATTATCCTGAACAAGCGTACCGCTTTTCGTGCAGCCTTTGATGGGTTTAATGTGAAAAAAATTGCGGCTTATGATAAGCTAAAGATCAAGAAGCTTAGAGCTGATGCGGGGATTGTCCGAAATAGGTTGAAGATTGAAGCGACTGTTAACAACGCTAAACAGTTTATGAAGACAGCCGAAAAATTCGGAAGTTTCTGCAACTACTTGTGGAATTTCATAGATGGAAAACCTATCGTCAACCGATGGAAAACGGTGGCACAAGTTCCCGCTACCACCCTTCTTTCTGACTCGATCTCCAAGGAGATGAAGGAGCTCGGTTTCAAGTTTTTTGGTTCGACGGTCTGTTACGCCCATATGCAAGCGGTGGGAATGGTGAATGATCATACCGTTGACTGTTTTCGCCACAAGGAATGTGAGGTACCAGAGTGAGTTTTCTCTCACCTGCAACACGGACCACTCTCATGATTCGGTCTTTTGGGTTTATGAAAATTCCTCTCTTATGGGCCTGCCGGCCAAAGGTGGTTAACATCGACAGTCAGAGCTGTGTGGTGAAAATTGCGCATCGGCGAAAAACCAGAAACCATGAAGAGGGGCTCTACATCGCGGCACTGACGGTAGGCGCTGAACTGGCAGCGGGAATCCTTGCCATCAGACATATGGGGATAGGGAAAGGAAAGAAGTTTATCTACAAAGATTTCCACGCGAACTATCTGAAGCGCGCTGAAGATGACGTTTTCTTCACCTGTGGGGATGGGGAATTGTTGAAACAGCTTTCGGCCCGTGCGAAACAGACCGGTGAGCGGCAGAATCTGACAGTCAATGTGACGGCGACTGTCCCTTCCAAACTGGGTGAAGAGCCTGTAGCAACTTTCGTTCTTACACTCTCCATCAAAGATGAGACAGGTGAATGTTGACCGGTGGTTCGCTATAGGGCGACAGGAGTATATTCCCCAAGTTAAACAGATTCAGATGAGTTCAAATGACAAATCATAAAAGAATGCACGACATCCCTGTGGGGGCATCTCTAAAGCTGATTCGTGATAAACGGACTGCGTGGAGCTGGAACCTTGTAGCAGGGGAAGAAGTGGAGCTTGTGGAAATACAGGAACAGCCCGTGCAGTTTAAGGTTAAGGATAAGCTAGGACGGACTTGGATTCTCGATTCGCACGACGTGGAATTGCCATCTGAAAAAGATCAGCAAGAAACAGCACCGGAGGCCGAATCGTGAGCGCTGGTGTTTTAACTGTAGATTTCCAATCAGACGATGCGCCATCACAATTTGTAGAGTCACTGCGGACAACAGGATTCGGTGTCGTAAGAAACCACCCCATGCCTGCTACCGAAATTGCCGAGCTCTATTGTAGCTGGGCTGCCTTTTTTGCTTCCGATAATAAGTTCGCTTACCAGTTCGACAAGATTAAGCAGGATGGCTATTTCCCATTCCTCACCGAGAAAGCAAAGGGATATTCTGTGAAAGACCTGAAGGAGTTCTATCATGTTTATCCATGGGGACGGCTCCCTGATGAAGTCCGGGAAGATACTCGGAGTCTTTATGATAAACTGGTGGAGATTGCGTCCATTCTCCTCTCATGGATCCAGAACGAGAGTCCTGAAAAGGTCAAGTCAGATTTTTCCACGCCGCTGAATAACATGATTAAAAAGAGCGATCGAAACCTGCTTCGTATTATTCACTATCCTCCCCTAACGGGAGAAGAGGAGGAAGGAGCAGTCAGGGCTGCTGACCATGAGGATATAAACCTGATCACCGTCCTAGCTGCTGGGACACAGCCGGGCCTCGAGGTAAAGGACGTGGATGGCAAATGGCACCAAGTATCGTGCGATCCAGGAATGCTGATTGTGAATACCGGGGACATGTTGCAGATGGCATCAGGCGGATACTATCCTTCAACTACCCATAAGGTGGCAAACCCATCAGAAGAACTCTCACAAGTCTCACGCTATTCGATGCCCCTCTTTCTCCATCCCAGAGACGATGTTGTGCTCTCACCTGACTACACCGCTGAGAGCTACCTCAACGAAAGGCTGAGAGAGATCGGTTTGAAACAGTAAAATCGACTGTTTCCCTCTCTCCTCCATGACACCTTAAATTCTTGCTATAGCTTTCGCCAGTTATTATGGTGAAAAGTGTAGGTTTGAAAATGGTGGGGGTAGCTCAGTTGGTTAGAGCTCCAGGTTGTGGCCCTGGTGGCCGCGGGTTCAAGTCCCGTCCCTCACCCAAAGATCGCCGAAGTTCAATCGAGATAGATGAGGCGATGACCGGATTTTCTAATACCTTTGTAACGGGTGAACTGGAAGATGTATTTTTGTATGTGAACCGATGAAACTTGTAACACGGTACATTCTAAGGGAACACTTCCTCCCTTTTTTCTATGCACTCCTAATTGTCATTTTCCTTCTCTTTACAAATTTCCTGCTGAGGGCGGTGGACCGATTTCTGGGCAAGGGACTTCCGCTGAATATCATTCTGGAGTACCTGCTGCTGAACACCGCCTGGATCATGGCGCTGGCAGCGCCTGTGGCAGTCCTTGTTGCGACACTAATGGCTTTCGGCCGCTTCTCAGAGGATAATGAAATCACAGCCCTTCGCTCATCTGGCATCAGTTTTACGCGGATTCTCTGGCCCGCGCTGGCGTTCTCCGCATTTGTGGCTCTTCCTCTCATGGTTTTTAACAATTCAGTCCTTCCCCATATGAACCACGATGCGAGAATGCTTGCCCGGGATATCTACCGGAAACGACCAGATCTCAATGTGGAAGCAGGGTATTTCATTGATGATCTGCCGCAGTATAGTTTTATTGTCAAGGGGAAACGAGGAGAACGGTATCAGGATGTGCACATCTACGGTAAAGATCGAACCGTGACACAAACATCCATTCGGGCTGATGAGGGGTCATTCAAACCCCTTGATGATGCCATCCTCGTGACTCTCTACAGAGGAGAGATTCACGAAGTGGAGGTAAAGAACTACCAGAACTACAGGCGAATTCAGTTTGACCGTCACAGGATAATCATTCCCGCTGACGACCTAATGCTCCGGAGGCGCGAGACAGGCTCGCGTTCGGATCGAGAAATGAACATCGACATGATGACAGACAAGATTGAAGGCTACAAAGAACGTATTATGGCCATTGAAAAACGGATTGTCGATGAGTTCGAGACCACATTCCCCGGCAGTGAAATTCCTGAAACTATTGATGAGCTCATGTCGCTCCTTGAATTAAAGCGAACTGAGGAAAGAGCCGAGACAGTCAGTGATCCGAACCGACCTTACAGCTTCAGTCAAAATCTTGAGAGTCTGGCGACACGGGTCCGGACGGATTATCAAATGAAGACGGGGTATGAGAGGAGCATCAATCGGTATGTGGTAGAAATCCACAAGAAATTTTCACTGCCCGCTGCCTGCATAGTCTTTGTCTTGGTGGGTGCGCCATTAGGAATTATGACCCGAAAGGGAGGTCTCTTCACTGCCATAGTCCTCAGTTTTGGTTTTGTCCTTCTTTACTATCTTTTCCTTATCGGGGGGGAGGAGCTTGCGGATAGGAACTACCTTCACGGTGGCGTCGCCATGTGGATACCCAATGCGGTACTCGGATCAATCGGAATACTCATGACGTATCAGACGACTTACGAGAGAACCGTCTTTCGGTTACGCCGAAAATCCGAGCGCAAGCAACCGGAATGATCATCGACGACATTGTTCGGACAAAGACTGACGGCATCGAAAACAGTCCCGCTGAGATTGAAGCTATCATCACTGCTTACAGCGTAGGTTCAATCAATGACTCTGAACTGACGCCATGGCTAAAAGCGGTGTACCGCTATGGGATGAGTGATGAAGAGACATTTGCCTTGGTAAATGCAATGATCGAATCCGGTGAGCGACTAGATTTTTCCCATCTTTCGAATCGCGTTGTGGACAAGCATTCAACAGGCGGCGTGGGCGATAAGGTGTCGCTAGTACTCACTCCGATTCTAGCCGCCTGCGGGGCTGCCGTTCCCATGATTGCCGGGAGGAGCCTTGGGCACACTGGAGGTACACTTGACAAGCTTGAGTCTATCCCCGGTTACAAAGTGGATCTCCCACTCCCTCAGTTTCAGGACATTGTGGAGAAAGTGGGTTTGAGTATTATCGGTCAGACAAAGGAAATCTGCCCCGCCGACAAAAAAATATACTCCCTCAGGGACAAGACAAATACCATCGTCTCCATTCCCCTTATCTGTGGAAGCATTATGAGCAAGAAGATCGCTGAGGGAGTCAACGCGCTGGCTATGAACATAACGATAGGAAACGGCGCCTTTATGAAATCACTTGATGAGGGAAAAGGACTGGGCGAAAAACTGAAGTTGGTAGGAGAGAAATTTGGCATAAAAACGTCGGTTGTCTATTCAACTATGGATCAGCCACTTGGCCGCAAAGCGGGGCTGTGGAACGAAGTTCAGGAAGCTGTTGCGTGCCTGAAAGGGGAAGGTGAAAAGGATGTGATGGAACTGGTAACGCAGTTGGCTACTACTCTTCTGAGGGACAACGACTCCAGCGCCCCGGAAAAGAAAGTGAAAGAGGCTATCGAGTCCGGTGCGGCGCTTCAGAAACTGGAGGCATTGGTTGAATCACACGAAGGCGATGCATCTCTACTACATTCTAGCAAAAATGTTCACCCACCTCGATACGAACAACAGGTGGTGGCAGACAGAACCGGTTTTATTGCAGATATGGACACGGAGTTCATCGGTCGGTCAGTAAACCTTCTTACAATTTTTGAAGATGGCGGGACAAGGCATCTAGACCCTTCCGGAGGGGTCAGGTTTGAGAAAAAAGTCGGAGATGAGGTGAGGGATGGCAAAACAATGGCCATTTGTTTCGGAAGCAACCAAGATAGGGTTGAACTATCAGCCCGGCGAATCTACTCAGCGGTTGTCATCAGTGATACGCCGAAGGAACCACCCCCAGTGATCCTCTAGTCAGGCCGCTGGCGATTTCTTCGAGGAGACACCTCGGTGTGTATTCTGCATGTTCGTGTGGGAGCGTATTTTGTGATGAAAAACTCCTCTTCCGCCGGGCAGTATTGGGTAGGCAAATCTTTAGAGACGCTGCAGATCTTTTCTCTAGAGATACCGTCAGGCTTAGGAAAATCTTTGTGCTTCCACCCCATACTGTCGTGAGCTGATTTCATAAACTGGGCCCAGGCTGGTAACGCAGCCCGGGAACCGTCCTGCTTGGGACCGAGGCTCACCCTTGGATCGTCGACGCCGAACCAGACACCGGTTGCAAGATGGGGTGAAAAACCGACAAACCAGGCGTCGGTCCAGTTCTGAGTTGTTCCTGTCTTACCACCTGCCGGATGAGTAAACTTGTACATCCAACGGGCCCGGCCGCCAGTCCCTCGATCAAGAACTGTCCTGAGAAGATCGGTCATCATAAATGCTGTTTCCTCACTCAGTACTTCCTGCCGATGAGGTGAATATTCCTTAATGGTAACACCAAACCTATCTACTATCCGTTGAATTGCCATGGGCCTGCTCCAGACACCGTTATTGGCGAAAGTTCCGTAGGAAGAAGTCACCTCCAGCGGGAGAACTTCTGAGGTCCCGAGGGCGATAGCGTCCACTGCACGAATGGGCGTCGATAGATGCATTCTCCTTGCGGTATTGGCCACCACTTCCGGAGGAACCAGCTCCTGTACCATCCTGACAGAAATGAGATTGAGCGAGCGCCGTAATCCCTCCCTCAAAGTGGTAAGTCCCCCTGTGGTACCGTCATAATTGCTCGGCATCCATTTCTCCCATTCACCACTGGCACTCTGGACATTAAGGACTACCGGCTGATTCAAAAGCTGATGCGTGACTGGGTAGCCGTTATCGATGGCTGATGTATAAACAAATGGCTTGAAGATAGAGCCGGGCTGTCGCCTCGCCTGCGTCGCCCTATTGTACTGATCGTGATAATCGGGCCGGCCACCAATGAGCGTCTTGATGTGACCTGTCTTCGGCTCAATGGCGACAAAGGCTGTCTGTACCAATAGCTGATGCCGTAGTTCCTCATAAAGAGGTGCCTCCCCTTCAAGCATCACCTTGACTGAATCTTCGGGATAAATCCCAAGATAGGCCAGTTCTTCAAACTCTTCTCTGTCCTGAAATAGCCGACTGTTCAGTTTTTTCTGGTTTGCTTCCACGGTTTGCATAACCGCATCCTCCGCTGCAGCCTGGAGGCGACTGTCCAGCGTGGTATAGATGATGAGCCCATCGCGATAGATATCCAGGTCCAAGGCCTCGTCTTCCCGCTCAAGGATTCGCCGTACATATTCCGTAAAGTAAGGCGCTTTACCAAGGTCATCCCGCTCCGGAGTTACCCTCAGCTCCAGGGCTCGAGCTTCGACGTATCTTGTTTGGGTAATCATGTTCTGCTGGCGCATCAGTCTTAGAACAATATTGCGGCGGCGGACCGCACGCTCAGGATAATTGACAGGGCTGTACGTAGCCGGCCTAGGCAAGATTCCAATAAGCATGGCGCACTCGTCCAGCGTTAGCTCGGAGGCATCTTTCTTGAAGTATCGCTTGGCGGCAGCCTGGGCTCCAAAGGTTCCATGACCGAAATGAATTGAATTGATGTACATCTCGAGGATTTCCTCCTTGGTGTACGTCTTTTCAATCTGGATGGCCGTGATAATTTCCTTCAATTTTCGAGTAATTGTTTTTTTAAACCCGATAGCATCATACAGATTTCGGGCGAGCTGCTGCGTTATGGAACTGAACCCTTGTCTAAACTTCGGCGGAGGGATGGCGTTGATCACCACTGCCCTTATAACGTCCCTGAGGGATATGCCCCAGTGGGAGTAAAACCGTCTGTCCTCGGAGGCAACGGCGGCGCTGATTAGCTCCTCGGGAATTTCTTCCAAATCGACAAAGACACGACGTTGGGTGTAGAGCTCTTTCAGGAGTACGCCGTCTGAAGAGAAAATACGTGTCACGAGATCGGGGTCGTAGTTCTCAAGTTGCTCGAGCGAAGGGAGGTCGCGGGACAAATACCAGACCGTGCCGAGCCCTATGGCACCAAGAAATACGAATACCGTCAATATAAGGAAGACGACCCCTTTCAGCTTCGGTTTCGACTTTGACTTTGCCACTGCTTTGAACTTACGATTTTGGAGTCTGTTTCACAGGCTCCATTGATAAACGTAGAAGAGGAGAAAAAGTTCTCAGTGACGTTTGGCCGGATATACCATCTCTTCCGGCTTCACTTTTTCGTCGAACTCCTCGCCGGACATATAGCCGAGGGTGACGATTGTTTCCCGCAAAGTTGCATTATCGGCGTGCGCTTTTTTTGCCACTTCTGCCGCCTTGTCATATCCGATGTGTGGGGCCAGCGCGGTTACCAGCATCAGTGAATTCCGAAGATTGCTGTCAATTCGCTCGAGGTTCGGTTCAATACCCGCTACGCAATGGGTATTGAATGAATCCGCCGCGTCGCCGAGCAAGTTAATGGATTGAAGTAAATTGTAGGCTATAACGGGACGATAGACATTCAGCTCAAAATTCCCCGATGCACCGGCAATGGTGAGAGTGGTGTCATTTCCCATCACCTGGGAAGCGACCATAGTCAGTGCTTCCGCCTGCGTGGGATTTACTTTACCAGGCATAATAGATGATCCAGGCTCATTGGAAGGGAGGACGATTTCTCCGATGCCCGACCTCGGCCCACTGCCTAGCCAGCGGATATCATTGGCGATCTTGTTCAAAGACGCCGCTAATGTTTTCAGCGCGCCGGACATTTCCACTGCCGAATCGTGAGCCCCCATGGCCTCGAATTTGTTGGGCGCTGTCTGAAACGGCAGGTCTGTCTTGTGGGAAATTCCCTTTGCCACTTTCTCAGCATATCCT
>CEUZ01011401.1_pt1 | contig 44025 bp, 57 predicted proteins | sample 361511 | NCBI WGS metagenome assembly CEUZ01 (sample SAMEA2622822, study PRJEB7988) | marine metagenome | biome: marine biome (ENVO:00000447); feature: surface water layer (ENVO:00002042); material: "saline water (ENVO:00002010), including plankton (ENVO:xxxxxxxx)" | depth 5 m
ACAAAAAATGAAAGAGACTGCTGAAAAGTATTTGGGACAAGAAGTAACTAAAGCAGTTATTACCGTTCCTGCATACTTTAATGATTCACAAAGACAAGCAACTAAAGACGCAGGTAAAATTGCAGGACTTGATGTTGAACGTATAGTAAATGAACCAACAGCGGCGGCACTTGCTTATGGGCTTGATAAAAAGAAATCAGGTACAGTAGCAGTATACGATTTAGGTGGTGGTACATTTGATATTTCTATATTAGAAATTGGCGATGGAGTATTTGAAGTTAAATCAACAAATGGTGATACATCATTAGGTGGTGAAGACTTTGATAATGTTTTAGTCAACTATATTGTTAGTGAATTTAAAAAAGATTCAGGTGTAGATTTAAAAAATGATAATCTTGCACTTCAACGTGTAAGAGAAGCGGCGGAAAAAGCAAAATGTGAATTATCATCTGCAACACAAACAGATATTAGTTTACCATTTATTACCGCTGATAAATCTGGACCAAAACATTTAAATCTTAAACTTACAAGAGCTAAATTTGAAGCACTTGTTGATAGTTTAATTGATAAAACACTAGAACCTTGTAAGACTGCCTTAAAAGATGCAGAACTTTCAGCAGGAGATATTAATGAAGTAATACTTGTTGGTGGTATGACAAGAATGCCAAAAGTTGAACAAGCAGTTAAAAACTTCTTTGGAAAAGATCCACATAAAGGAGTTAATCCAGATGAGGTAGTGGCAATTGGTGCCGCGATACAAGCCGGTGTGCTTCAAGGAGATGTAAAAGATGTATTGTTGTTAGACGTTACACCTTTATCACTTGGTATTGAAACATTAGGTAGTGTATGTACAAAACTGATTGAAAAGAATACAACTATTCCTACAAGAAAAAGCCAAGTATTCTCTACAGCAGAAGATAGCCAACCTGCTGTTTCAATAAGAGTACTACAAGGTGAAAGAGAAATGGCCGCTGATAATAAGTTATTAGGTAACTTTGAATTAGTTGGTATTGCACCTGCTCCAAGAGGAGTTCCACAAATCGAAGTAACATTTGATATTGATGCAAATGGTATTGTAAATGTATCTGCTAAAGATAAAGGTACAGGCAAAGAACAAAAAATACAAATACAAGCATCAGGTGGATTGTCAGATGATGAAATTGACAAAATGGTTAAAGACGCAGAAGCAAATAAAGATGCTGATAAAAAGAAAAGAGAAGAAGTAGATACTAAAAACCAAGGAGATACTTTAGTTCACTCTGTTGAAAAACAGTTAAAAGAACACGGAGACAAGTTATCTGCTGAAGATAAAAGTAAACTTGAAGAAGATGTTAATGCATTAAAAGAAGCATTAAAGTCTGACAATAGTGATGCTATTAAAGATAAAGTAAAATCTTTAACAGAGTCAGCAATGAAACTTGGTGAAGCAGTATACAAATCACAACAATCAGAACAACCACAGCAAGAACAAAAAACAAAAGACGATAATGTAGTTGATGCTGATTTCGAAGAAGTCAATAAAAAAGACAGCAAACAGTAAAGTTATTTCCCCCTTAATTGGGGGAAATTCTAGATAAGTACTACTATATGAAATTTATGGTATTACTATTTTTTGTGTTAGTAGTTGGTTGTGCAAACAACAAAGTAAGAATTAACGAATCATACCAAATGGAAAAGCCATATACCTACCCTGAAGAAAGGAATGTATTACAGGCAGTTCCAATTATTCCTGTACACATTGAAAGATTATGATTAAGATTATTATTTTAGCATATATGATGAATACAAACCCAATGGCAACAGCAGAAGAATTCCAAATGGGTAAAACATTTGAAACAATGGAAGCTTGTAAAAGAGAATTAACTTTGCAATCAAGAGGTATACCTCAAGTTTATGATGTCACTTGGGACTTTGTAGTTCAAGGTGATTTTAAATGGGATTGGGTAATTGCGGCCTGTGTAGATGAATCAACCGGAGAAAAATTTAAAGTATTTCCTGCGTATGATAACGGTGTACCAGAAGGCATTGACGAACTTCTTAAAGCAACTGAAGAAGGATATGTACCAGGATTAGATGCATAATTAAACCTGTAACATACTTTTTTCGTTGCATTAGTTAAAATAACACTTTATACTAAATATTATTATGAATAGATCCATTTTTTCAAAATACAATATATTTCTAGAGTGGTGGTGGTTTTTCTGCTCACTTATCTTAATTTTCTTTGTACTAGGAACAGTTAACTTATACGAAATAGTATGGAATGCTGACCAAACTAAAATATCTTATATTATTTTAGCATTGTTTGGTGCAGTATCAGTATTTTGTGGACGCGAAGCTTGGAAACTCTCTAAACTTAAAAGAGATAACTTAGATGCTGAAGTGTCTCTTAAAACAAAATATGAGACTGGTTGGTTTGCAAGTGAGATATGTTTAACATTAGGTTTGATTGGAACGGTAAGTGGATTTATCTTAATGTTATATGGAGCATTCTCTGATTTGAACATTTCAGATCCTCATAGTGTTCAAGAAAGTTTAGGTAAAATGAGTGTAGGGATGAGTACAGCTCTATACACGACATTAGTTGGTTTGATATGTAGTGTATTATTGAAATTACAATTTTTTAGATTAGAAATGCATTTAGACACTTACATAAAACATAGAGCAGTTGTATACAAAGCTAGGCTTATGGAAGAAGCACAAAAACTTACGGACCAAACTAATGAATCGAGATCGTTACAAGACTAGTATAGCATTTATTGATTTGCTTTTTAACATAACCATTGGACTGGCTATGTTGTTTATCATTGCATTTCTTTTAATAAATCCAATTGCTAAAAAAGGTGATATCATTGTTAATGCAGAATTTATTATTACTATGTCTTGGCCAAAAGAAAGTAAAGACGATATTGATTTATATGTAATGGATCCAGCTGGAAATATAGTTTATTTTAGAGATAAAGATAATGGTTTGATGCACTTAGATAGAGATGATTTAGGTGATAAAAATGATCAGATATCTACTGATGCAGGAATTATTAGTTTTGATTTAAATGAAGAACACTTAACAATAAGAGGAATAGTGCCTGGCGAATATATTGTAAATGCACATTGGTATTCAAAAGCAACGTATTCATTTAAAACACAAGAAGGTAATAAGTATGAACCAAGTGATACGATTCCAGTAACTATTAAGGTAGAAAAATTAAATCCTTATTCTGTAGTTTATGTTGATACTAGAGTATTTTCTAAAGCTGGTGAAGAACAAACATTTCTTAGATTTTATGTAGATGCAAAAGGTAATGTAACAAAGAAAAACAATTTAGCTAAAGCTTTAGTTATGGGAGGCGATAGTAATTAAATGGATATAATCACAGGACATATAGCAGTTATAATCAGTATAGCAATTTTAATTAGTTTTGTTATATTAGCAATCGTTAAAAGACCTAAAGTAAAACTTTTTGTTAAGATTGCATCTACTACAATGGCAGTTGGAACTGTTATTGCTTTATATTTTGCTTTAGAAACTATGTATGGATGGCCTTGGAAAACCACTTTCCCAACTGGAAAATATACATATATCAGTCATACCGTTAGTGCAGATGAAGAGGAAATTTACATATGGCTAATTGATAGGAATAAAACTAGTGACTATGCTTTTTGGCAAAAATGGTTAATTAATGATAGACAACCAAGGAACATTAGTGTATTATATGATGATATGTTACACGAACAGCTACAAAAAATTCAAGAAATGGCGGCTGGACAACCATATCCGGTTGAACTAAAATCTATGAAATTAAAAGATGTAAAAGAAGGTGAAATAAATCGTTCGGATGAAACTTTAAATTATATCTTACCAGATGTCAACATACAGGCAAAATAATGACTGAAGAAAAATCAAATCAGCAAGTACAAACAGATGTAGAAATAAAAGAACCAAGTAGATATAATGTTCTGTTTATGAATGATGATTATACACCAATTGATTTTGTTCAACAATTATTAACAGATATATTTTATCATAAGCCTGATGATGCATCAGAATTAGCAAAATTAATTCACGAAAAAGGTAAAGCAATTGTAGGAACATATACATATGAGGTTGCTGAACAAAAATCAATAGAATCAACAACGATGGCTAGATCCGCTGGACATCCTTTACAAGTAACAATAGAACAAGAATAATGTTTAGATTTTTTACCGCTAGAAAATGGCTATTATGGGCCTGGTTAGGTTCTGCTATTATTTTAGGATCACTTTGGGTACAAGTAGAAATTGATGTTAAAATAAATGAATGGTTTGGTGTGTTTTATGATATGATTCAAAAAGCACTTGCAACACCGAATGCAATTACAATAGAAGAATACTTTGGAAGTTTATTATCGTTTATAACACTTGCAGGAATATATGTTGGTGTTTATGTTTTAATAAGTTATTTTACAGCACACTTTCTTTTTAGATGGCGTACAGCAATGGTAGAATGGTACCATAGTGTTTACGATAAAGCTCGTAAAATTGAAGGTGCGGCACAACGGGTTCAAGAAGATACAATTAAATTTAGTCGTATTATGGAAGGACTTGGTACAAGTCTAATTGAAGCTATAATGATTTTAATTCAATTTATTCCAATCTTATTTGGTTTAAGTATTGGTATACCAATTTTCTTTTTTGGTGATTGGGAATATGGATTAATAGTTGGTGCATTAGTTTGGACAATTGGTGGTACTGTATTCTTGATTGGATTAGGATGGTTATTACGACTAGTTGGTGTAGAATATGATATACAAAAGAAAGAGGCCGCATATAGAAAAATACTTGTAATAGCAGAAGACGATAATACTGTAAGACCAAAAACAATTAATGAGTTGTTTGATGATGTCCGACAAATTCACTTTTTAAGTTATCTACGTTATCTATATTTTAATATTGGGCGAATGGCATACTTACAAGCCAATGTTTTATCAGCCTATGTATTTTTAGCACCAGCCATAGTTGCTGGAGTAATGACACTTGGAGTTATGCAACAAATTATAAGAGCATTTGGAAGAGTTGAAGGTTCTATGCAATATTTGTTAAAAGCTTGGCCAACAATCATTGAATTAATGAGTGTTTATAGAAGATTACGAGAATTCGAAGCTAAATTACCAAAATAATCATACTTTACAAATAGTAAATATTGTAGTACAATAATTAAAAAATAGGAATGAATAATGTTTATACAAACTGAAGCAACACCAAACCCAAATGCTTTAATTTTTCAACCAGGTTGTGAAATTATGGGATCAAAGCCTTATAAATCTTATAACAGAAATAATCCTGTTGATGATTCACCATTAGCAGAAATTTTGTTTAATATTGATGGTATTGAAGATATAATGTTTGGAAAAGACTTTATAACAATAAGCAAAAAAGCTTCAATAGAGTGGGCAGTTTTAAAAGCACCAATATTGCATAGTTTAAATGATTACTTGAGCAATAATAATCCAGTTGTAATAAATGATAATCCATCTCCGGCTTGTGAAGATATTAATGAAGATGATAATGATGAAGTTATAGAACGAATTAAACAATTATTAGAAACAAAAGTTAGACCAGCAGTTGCAAAAGACGGTGGAGATATTATATTTCACAAATATGAAAAAGGAGTTGTCTATCTTGAAATGTTTGGTGCTTGTTCTGGTTGCCCAAGTTCAGAGTATACTTTAAAAATGGGTATTGAAAGTATGTTGAAACATTATATACCAGAAGTAAAAAGGGTTGATGCAATATGAGTGATAAAGTAAAAGAAGAAATTATTAAAAATTTAAGAACAGTATTTGATCCAGAAATTTCTATTAACATTTATGACCTTGGATTAATTTATAATATTGATATGAGTGAGTTACCTAAAGTAACAATTACTCATACATTAACATCAGTATTTTGCCCAGCCGCGGATCAAATTATTGAAGATATCCAAATGGCAACTGAATCAGTAGCAGAAGTGGACCAATGTATGATTATTACTACATTTGATCCACCTTTTGGTCCAGAAATGATGAGTGAAGAAGCAAGATTAATATTAAACATTTGACAAATTTAGGAAAGGGTAGTATTATATACATATGAGTAATTTAATTCCAATAGTAGTAGATCAAACTTCAAGAGGTGAAAGAAGTTATGACATCTACTCAAGACTTTTAAAAGAACGAATTGTATTTGTAACAGGTCCAATTGACGATTCAGTTTCAAGTGTAGTTTGTGCCCAATTATTATTTTTAGAATCACAAGATCCTAAAAAAGATATCTTTATGTACATTAATTCTCCAGGAGGTATTGTAACTTCTGGTTTAGCTATGTACGACACAATGCAGTATGTAAAACCAGATATTTCAACTGTATGTATTGGACAGGCCGCTAGTGCTGGATCATTATTATTAATGGCAGGTACAAAAGGCAAAAGAATTGCATTACCTCATAGTAAAGTAATGATACACCAACCATCAGGTGGATTTAGAGGACAAGCAACAGATATAGAGATTCACGCAAAAGATATATTAGATACTAAAGCAAGATTGAATCAACTATACGTTAAGCATACAGGGAAGGATCTTAAAACAATTGAACAAGCTATGGAAAGAGATAATTTTATGACAGCTCAACAAGCCATAGATTTTGGATTAATTGATAAGATAGAAGAAACCCGTGCTTAATGTCATACGATATATTCCATTTAAGTTATAAAGAGCTATACGCAGACGAAACATTTAAAAACTTAAAAGAAAAGTTTCCTTGGGCTAGACGAGTACAAGGTGTGAAAGGTATTTTTAATGCTCACAAAAAATGTGCCGAACAAGCCTATACACAGATGTTTTATGTTATAGATGCTGATGCTGATTTAGATGATAATTTTGATTTAACTTATAAGCCAAACAAATGGGATTTAGATAAAATTCACGTATGGCGTTGTCGTAATCCAATTAATGATTTAATATATGGTTATGGTGGCGTTAAGTTATTCCCAACTTATACTTTACGTGATGCTACAGATTGGAAAATTGACTTTACTAGTTCTGTAGGTGGTGCAAAAAAGTTTAAACCTATGCCGCCTGTTAGTAATACTACTAGATTCAATACTGATCCTTTTAACACTTGGAAGTCAGCATTTAGAGAGTGTACAAAATTATCAAGTAAAATTATTGAAGAACAAAAAGATGATGAAACCAATGCACGATTAGATGTTTGGTGTACAAAAGGTGCTAATGAACAGTTTGGAAATTATGCTATTGCAGGAGCAAAAGCAGGACGCCAATGGGGATTAGATAACAAAGATGATTTAGAAAAATTAAATTTAATAAATGACTTTGATTGGTTAAAGGAAAAATTTGATGAAGATACACGAAATACTTGATAGGTTTGAAAAGTTATATCCAAATAATTCAATTATTATGGATATGCGTAGAGCTTATATTGATAAAGATTTAAATAGTATCTTTAGAATAGTAGAAACAGATAATAAAGAAGATCTACGTAAAGTTGTTTGTGAAAGCAATTATCAAAGCTTATGGAGATTGCTAGAAAAATATTGTAAAACAAGACTTGCTACATCATTAAAATATTTTTATAATGAAGAAATTACAATAGCAGAAGATTGCTTTAGTCAAGGTCAAGTACAAAGTAAATCTTGGTTAGTAAAAGAACTATCAAAACTTGATTTAAATTTAGGTACAGTATTTTTGTGTGCTGGATGGTATGGTACACTAGCAACTTTAATTTTTGAAAACCATAGAATAAATGTTGATAAAATAAGAAGTTTTGATATTGATGATAGTTGTTGGAAAATTGCTGAAGTGTTTAATAAGCCTTGGGTAATGGAAGACTGGAAATTTAAAGCGTCAACAAAAGATATTATGGATTTAACTTATGATGTTGATACTTACTACACTACTAAAAAGAATGGCGATGAACAAGAGTTAAGAGAATCACCAGATACTATTATTAATACAAGTTGTGAACATATTGCAGACTTTGATACTTGGTATAATAAAATACCAAGCGGAAAAATAGTTATATTACAATCTAATAACTATATTGGATTACCTGAACACGTAAATTGCTCTAAAACCTTAAAAGATTTTAACAATAAAACACCTATGCAAGAAGTATTATTCCAAGGTGAACTTTACCTAGACAAGTATTCTCGCTATATGAGAATCGGCGTTAAATAATGTTAGATGTATACAATAGAACAAATAAAAACAATACACTTAGAAATTACCCAAAAGTGTCAAGCCGCTTGTCCAATGTGCGACAGAAATCAAAATGGCGGAGACCTTAATCCACATATAAAATTAGACGAATTAACATTACAAGACTGTAAACAAATTTTTACACCTTCATTTATATCACAATTAAAGAAAATGTATATGTGTGGTAATTTAGGTGATCCTGTAATTGCTACTGATACTTTAGAAGTATTTGAATACTTTAGACAACACAATCCAAACATATGGTTGAATATGCATACAAACGGTGGTGCTAAAAAACCTGAGTGGTGGAAAGATTTAGCAAAAGTTATTGGCAAAAATGGAGACGTTACTTTTAGTGTTGATGGGTTAGAAGATACAAATCATTTATACAGGCAAAATGTTAATTGGAAACTTGTAGACCAATCAATGAAAGCATATATTGAAGGTGGTGGAAAAGTTAGATGGGATTATTTAATATTTGATCACAATCAACATCAAGTAGAAGAAGCAGAACAATATGCCAAGTCAATTGGTGTACATAAATTTCAAGCAAAGAAAACAGGTAGATTTATTACTACTACAAGTCAAGCTAAACAATCACACCAAGCAGTAAATCGTAAAGGTAAAGAAACTCAAGAATTAAAAAAGCCAGATGATAAGTTTGTAAACAAAGCTCTTAAAAAACAAGACTCTTTACTTGACAAATATGGTTCTATGGATGCATACTACGATAAAGTACCAATTTGGTGCAAAGTAAAAGATGAAGGTAGTTTATATATTAGTGCAGAAGGACTAGCATTACCTTGTTGTTGGACAGCAGGTAGAATGTACAAATGGTGGCATAAAGATCCTAAAGTAGAACAAATATGGAATCATATAGATGAAGTAGGTGGAAAACAAATGCTTGATGCTAAAAACGGATTAGATAAAGTTTTTAATACTGGAATATTTGATTCAATTGAAAAGAGTTGGAATATTGATGGCTGTAATAACGGCAAATTAAAAGTATGTTCTATGAAATGTGGTAAAGAATTTGATCCATTTGCAGAACAGTTTAACTAATTAAATTACCAATAAATATAGTAAAAGATGACTGATAAACCTAAACTACCATCGAAAACGTTTTGTGCTTTACCTTGGATGCACTTGTCAACAAGGCCTGACGGAAATATGCGAGTATGTTGTACAGCAAACGCAAGTTCTGTTGGTGCTACAAATGATAAGGAATTTGGAGGACAAGTGGGACTATTACGTAATGAAGATGGTGTACCGGCAAATTTAAACAATGCAGATTTAATGTCTAGTTGGAATAACAGTTATATGAAAAATGTGCGTAAGCAGATGTTAACTGGAAAAAGACCACCAAGTTGTATTAAATGTTATAAAGAAGAAGATGCAGGACATATGAGTAAGCGTCAATGGGAAACTGAATATTGGTTAAACAGATATTCAATGGATGAAATAATTGGCGAAACAACTGAAGATGGTGCTATTCCACCTAAGATTAGATATATTGATTTACGTATGGGATCTAAATGTAATTTAAAATGTATTATGTGTAGTCCACACGATAGTTCATTGTGGGTAAAAGACTGGCAGGCTGTTTATCCTAAAATTAAAAATCCTATATTAAAAGAATCAATGAGCTGGCAGAATAAAGGAAAAGTTCACGGAGCAAATTACAATTGGCATAAAGACAATCCTACATTCTGGGATCAATTATATGAGCAAATACCTCATATGTATCAGTTATATTTTGCTGGAGGCGAATCTACTATTATTGAAGAGCATTATACTTTATTAGAAGAAGTAATTAGACGTGGATATGCTCACAAGATAGAATTACGATACAACTCAAATGGTGTCGAAATGCCTGATAGATTATTTGAGATTTGGAGCAAATTTAAGAGAGTAAGATTTCATTATAGTGTTGACTCTATAGAAGAGATGAATAGTTATATACGTTTTCCAGCAGACTGGGATAATACAGTTAAGCAGTTTCATCTATTAGATAATACAGATGATAAAGTTGAAGTTACAATTGCCTGTGCAGTACAGGCCTTGAATATACATTATATTCCTGACTTTATAAAATGGAAGCTTGAACAGAATTTTAAAAAGATTAATGTATGGCCATTTGGTGCTGGAATGATTAATTATCATTTTGTATATTGGCCACCTCAATTAAATGTAAAAGTATTACCACAATGGTTTAAAGAAAGAGTTAAACAGAAGTACGAGGAGTTTTATCCTTGGCTAGAAGAAAATTGGAAATTAAGTGGTGCTCCAAGTAAAGAAGCATTTTTAAACGCAGACTACGGTATCAAAAGATTAAAAGGAATGGTTAAATTTATGATGTCAGAAGATTGGTCTGTGAGAATGCCAGAGTTTAGAGAGTACATAACACAATTTGATATACAGAGAAACACAGACTTTAAAAAAGTATTTCCTGATATGGCAGGCCTTTTAGATGAAACACTTGACAATAGTATTGAGACCAAACTAGGTGATAAAGTGGATGAAAAAACTGAAAAGGAACTTGCAGATGGCGGAACGATCTAAAACATACTGTCCTTTACCTTTTATTCATTCACACGCAGGGTTAAATGGAAAATATAAACCTTGTTGTAATTCAGATACATCAGTTCACGGTTACAAATATCATATAGAAAAATTAGGTTATAAAGATTGGTTTTATCATCCAGAAATGGATAAACTAAGAAATGATTTATTAAATGGTGTACAAAATCCAATGTGTGATGTTTGTTGGAAACAAGAAGCATTTAGTTCAGATAGTTATAGAACAGTTTATATAAAAAAATATCAAGATGATAATATAAATCATAAAGATCCAAAAATAACTTATATTGATATGAAGCTATCAAATGAATGTAATTTAGCTTGTACTCATTGTGATTATTCTAACTCATCACAAATTTATAAAGATATGTTATCTATAGAAGAGCAAGGTTTGGAGTTACCACCTCAATGGGAAAGAAGTCCTAATTTTGAAAAAAGATTAGAAGATAAAGATAGAAAAGATATGTATCATAAGCAACCACAAAACGTTGTTGATGAATTAATTGATTTAATGCCAGACCTTAAACACTTAAAAGTTACAGGTGGAGAGCCTACTATTACAAAAGAATTTTTTAGATTAGTAGATTATGCAGTTGAAAATAACTATGCAAAAAATCTTAATTTGTATATTACTACTAATGGAACAAGGTTTACTCCTGACTTTATAAAAAAATTACAACACTTTAAAAATTTACATTTAACAGTTAGTTGTGATGGATATGGAGATACTTACGAATATATTAGATATCCATTTACTTGGAAAATGTTTGAGAAAAGATTAAAAGTTGTTGCAGAACATTTAAAGTCAACTAATCATAATATTAGATCATTAAATTTTAACTGTGTAGCTCAGATGCAAAACATTGAAAACATACCAAAACTTGAAAATTGGATTTATGATTTATTTCAGCAACAAGCATCTCTTTATGTACAGCCACATATTAATCCTGTTGATAGTACAAATCATTCTAAACTATTACCAAAGCATATTTTAGAAAAAGCACTAGAAGATATAAGAATATCAAATGCAAAATCAGGATATGATTTAAAAATGTATACAGATATGTTAGAATGGTTAATTAAAAACTTTAATAGTGATGAATTAAAAATATATAGATCAGTCAAATATCTAAAAAATATGAAAAATGCACTTGTTAATCTTGACAAGATAAGAAAACAAGACTATAGAACTAATCTTGAACCATTAACAAGAGAATGGGTGGAGGGTTTAAATGTCTAAAACATTTAAGTTTTGTAAGGCACCATTTGGTAGTATATATGTAAGACCAAATGTAAGACCAAATCCACAAGCTGGTAAACAAACTGAGATTAGCTTCTGCTGTGTGCAGACTGAAAAATATATGTTAAAAGAAAATGAAACAGTTAATGATTTTTGGAAAAGCGACTGGGCAAAAGAACATAGGCAACAGTTTCTTAATAAAGAGTGGCCTTCTTCTTGTAGTTATTGTGAATGGAAAGAAAATAACAATATTGAAAGCGATATTGGAACACACCAACAGATTACTATTAAAGAGTATAATATTTCTGATGGCAATGAAATGGCTAAACCAAAATATGTTGATTATAGACCAGATAATTTATGCAACCTAATGTGTACAATGTGTGGTCCTAGTAATAGTAATTTAATTGAAGATATGTGGCGTGAAATACCTATTAGTCCTGGGTGGCACCACGAAGCAAATGCAGGAATAGATGGTGATGTAACTATTGAAGAAGAAGAATTAGTAACCAAAGAATTACTTGGTAATCATACAATGCAATTAAAAGTTTTAGGTGGAGAACCTACTATTAATAAAAAAGTTCATTCAGTATTTCAATATGCGATTGATAAAGGATATGCACAAAATATAGATTTAAAAATAACAACCAATTTTACTAATGTAAACAAAACTTATGATATGTTTGATAAGTTTAAGTCTTGCAGGATACAAGCTAGTATTGATGCAACAGGACCAACATATGATTATATTAGAAGACCAGCTAAATGGTCAGCTGTAAAAGAAAAGCTTTTACAATTTGCTGATAGATACGAAAATTCTTATCCAAAAATGCAATGGAATTTTAATATTGTTTGGCAATTAGCAAATTGCTTTACTGTTAAAGATTGGTTACCTGAATTACTTGATATGTTCTACAATGATCCAAAGCTAAAAAAAATAGCAAAACAAGACGTAGGATTATCATTAATTAATTGTGATGGAACAGGTATAACACTAGACGCTATACCAGATAGTATGAAACATTATATAATTGATGATTTAGAAGATTTATTAAAAGATTGGAAACATAATCCTTTCGCATTTAAAGATATTGAAACATTAATCAAGTATACTGAAAATGCAAAGTTTACCAATTTGCAACATAGAGCATTTAAAAGAAAATTTACATTAATGGATCAATATAAAAAAACAAATATGTTTGAATTAAGTCCAAGGTTTAAGGAGTTGTATGACTTTAGATAAAAAATTGTTTTTAACAAAACACGCCGCTATCTATGATCCTGAATTTCAAGATAGATTGTGGAATGCACCTTGGCAAGATTGGTTAAGTAAATCAGGTTATTTTAATGTTAAAGATGAATATATAGAAACTATTGATAAATGGATTTATAATTCTAATGAAATTAAATTTAATGGGTTAGACAGATTTAAGTATAAAGATTTAATTCACGGAACAACTCAAGCTTTTGATGAAGCATATTACAGATATAAAGAACGTAGGTTACGAACTTATAGAGGAGAGTATGCTTATCATAAAAGAGTGCAAGGAGTAAAGAATTTTATTGATACTAAAGAAGGTGATTATATACCAATTGAAGAAAATGATTGGGTAGTAATAAGTTTACCATTTTGTGGTAATGGTGCTGAGCCACCATTTTTAGAAAAAGTTTTAAATGATTGTGCAAATTTAAATGTACCAGTATTAATTGATTGTGCTTGGTTTGGAACACACTATTGGAAAAAAACATTTACTTTAGATAATCCTTGTATTAAAGAAGTATGTTTTAGTATTTCAAAAGGAATAGGAATGGGTAATATGAGAACTGGTATTCGATATTCTAATTACGATGATCATTTACCTATTAGACAACATAATAATTATAACCATTTGCCTTTAGGATTATCACAAATTGGTATATGGCAAATGCAAAAGTTTAGTTCTGATTTTATTGGTAACAAGTATAATGAAATGGTAAAAACAGTTTGCGAACAAAATAATATTATAATGACTCCAGTTATGCATATTGGGTTACTTGAAAAAGGACATCCTGATTATGAATATTTTTTAACTGATGATGTTTATAGTAAAGTTGGAATACGTGAAGCTGTAAAAAAGTATAGAAAGGAATTGCGAAATGAAGAAAGATAATTTTTGCATATTACCTTTTATACATTTAAGTACTAGGACTAACGGTGCTATGCAATTATGCTGTCACGCAAATAGTAGTACTACAAAAAATTATCGACAGCCAGGACTTAATAGAAAATCAAATGGCGAGTTTGTATATGTGTATAAAGACAAACCTTCTGATTATTGGAATACTGATTATATGAAAGCTGTTCGTAAAAAACTAATAAATGGCCAAATGCCAAAAGAATGTATGGTATGCTATAAAGAAGAAGCATCAGGATATAGATCAAAAAGACAATGGGAAAATGATGAGTGGTCTGAAAAAGTAAATTTTGATGATGTATTAGCAAAAGTAAAAGATGATGGCGAAGCACCTTTTGATATACGTTATGTAGATATGAAATTAGGTAATAAATGTGACCTGGCTTGTTTAATGTGTAATCCAGCAGATAGTTCTTTATGGATACCTGATTATAATAAATTAATTGATTCTAATATATCTGAAAAAGCTAAAGAAGAATTGTTATGGAAAAAAGGCGAAGGAAAATTAAATTGGTATAAAGTAGATGCAGTTTTTTGGAAAGATATAGAAAGCAAATTAGACAGTATTGAAAATCTATATATAATTGGTGGAGAACCAACAATCAATCCAGAGTTTAAAACTTTCTTGGAAATGTGCGTAGAATCAGGGCATTCCAGCCGGATAAACCTGCGTTTTAATACGAACGGGTATACTACTACAAAAGAGCTTGATCGCCTTTATACGTGCTTTAAAACGTGTTTAATCCACCTTTCTTTAGACGGGTTTGGTGATTATCATAATCTTATACGTTATCCAAGTAATTGGGAAACAATGTTGGAAAAATTAGATTATTGGGATAATACAGCAGACAATATACAAGTTACAATTGACTTAACAGCTTCAATATTAAACATTATGCATATACCAGATTTTATTAAGTGGAAAGTATCACAGAACTTTAAAAAAATTAATACAGATATAAATCAAGGATTTATAGGAATTCATTATTTGCATTCTCCTAATTTTTTAAAAGTAACATCATTGCCAAAACATATTAAAGAACAAGTAGTAAAACAGTATGAAGATTTATACCAATGGATAAGTGAAAACATTGAAGGTGGAGATAAAAAATTAAAAAAATATCAAAAGTTCAAAGCACTTATAGATTTAATGAATGGTAAAGATGAAAGTCATATGTGGCCAACAGTAATAGAGTATTTAGATAAGATGGATAGTATACGAGGAACAAATTGGAGAAAGGTGTTAAAAGAATATGAAGAAAACTAGACCTAGTGATTTATATTATAAACATCTTACAAAGAATAATAATTCTTGGTGCCCAGTACCGTGGACTCAGATAGCAGTCCATAACTCAGGAGAATATAGAAGTTGTATACAAGCCAGAACTTGTAAAAAAACAAAAGGTATTTTAAAAGACGAAAATAATAAAATTATGAGAGCAGATACACACTCTATTGAAGATGTAAGAAATGCACCTTTATTAAAAGAAGTAAGAAAAGATATGCTAGACAGTAAACGCCATAGTATGTGTATTAGATGTAATGAAGAAGATGATGCAAAAATGAATTCAAGACGTAGATATGCAATTAGAGAATACTATAACAAGTATGAATATGATTTTTGGAATGCTGAATCAAGTACAAAACCTGATGGGACTTTAGTTATAGAAAAGTCACCTATAATAGAGTGGGATATTAGATTAGGCAATTTATGTAATTTAAAATGTAGAATGTGTGATCCAAGTGAAAGTACACAGTGGTACGACGAATGGTTTGATACAATGTTTAAAGGATTTAAAACTGATTTTACTGAAGTAGAGTTAGTTAAAGATAAAAATAGAGCTAAAGTAAAAAATGACATTTATAGTTGGTATGATGAAGTAAACTTTTATGACCAATTTGATACTAATGCAAGTGGAACAAGAAAAATACATTTCTCAGGTGGAGAACCTACTTTAGTAGAGAATATGTATGATATGTTACAAAAGTTAATTGATAGTGGTATAGCAAAAGAAATGGACCTTGATTATAATATTAATTTAACTAATATTCCAAAAAGAGCAATTAATTTATGGCACGAGTTTAAAAGTGTACAAATAGGTGGAAGTGTTGATGGTGTTGGAAAAATTAATGAATATATAAGATACCCTTCAAAATGGAGTAAAGTTGAAGAAAATATTAAATGGTTAGATGCTAATACCCAGCCTAACATTTCTTTATTCAATACATTTACTTGGCAAATATTAAATGCTGTAGAAGTATTTGATTTAGTAAAATATCAAATTGAAAATGATTTTGTTAAGTTTAATGCAGAAGTTAATAGTGTTTTCTTTAGTATGCATTTTTTACATTCACCAGATTATTTAAATGTAAAAGCTCTACCTAAGGAATTAAAAGAATATGTACAACAAGAATTTGATAAATTTGATAATGAATTTTTTAAATTGTGGGAAACTGATGACATAAGTTTAAAAGAAAGATTTAGAGATAAAATGCAATCAATGTTAGATTTTATGTGGAGTGAAGACAAATCAGACCATTTTATTGAGTTTGTTAAAAGAACTAAAATACAAGACAAATATAGGAATCAAAATTTTGCTGAATTATATCCAGTAATAAGCAATTATATAAAGAGAAACTACAATGAGTTTTAAAGATAGACATAATTATCGTCCTGTTGATTTATATTATCAACATATTAACAAGAGTAATAACTCTTGGTGTCCGTTGCCTTGGGCTCAAGTGGCAGTTCATAATTCTGGTGAATATAGAAGTTGTATACAAGCAAGATCTTGTAAAAAAACAAAAGGTATTTTAAAAGACGAAAATAATAAAATTATGAGAGCAGAAGTTAATACTATTGATGAAGTTAGAAATGCACCGTTACTAAAAGATGTACGTAAAGATATGTTAGATGGAAAACGCCATAGTATGTGTATTAGATGTAATGAAGAAGATGATGCAAAAATGAATTCAAGACGTAGAAATGCAATCAGAGAATATTATTTAAAATACAGTTATGATATGTTTGATGCAGAATCAAGTACTAATTCTGATGGAACATTAATTACAGATAAAGCACCAATATTAGAATGGGATATTAGATTAGGTAATTTGTGTAATTTAAGATGTCGTATGTGTAACCCAAGTGAAAGTACACAGTGGTATGATGAATGGTTTGATACTATGTTTTCAGGTTTTAAAACAGATTTCACAAGAGTTGAATTAATAAAAGATAGAGGAAAGGCCCAACCTAAAGATGACATATATGGTTGGTATGCAAAAGCTAATTTCTTTGATCAGTTTGATAATAGTTCAATTGGTACAAAGAAAATATATTTCTCAGGTGGAGAGCCAACGTTAGTAGAAAATATGTATGATATGTTACAAAAATTAATTGATAGCGGTATAGCAAAAGATATGGAATTAGAATATAATATTAATTTAACTAATATTCCAAGGAGAGCAATTAACTTATGGCACGAATTTAAAAAAGTACAGTTAGGATGTAGTATAGACGGTGTTGGAAAAATTAATGATTATATAAGATATCCAAGTAAGTGGAATAAGATAGATGAAAATATTAAATGGCTAGATACTAATACTAAATCAAATATTGTTTTATTCAATACATTTACTTGGCAGATTTTAAATGCAGTTGAAGTATTAGATCTAGTTAAGTATCAAATAGAAAATAACTTTACTAAATTTAATTTTGCTGTCAATAGTGTATTTTTTAGTATGCATTTTTTACACTCTCCTGACTATTTAAATGTAAAAGCTTTACCTAGAGAGCTAAAAGAATATGTACAGCACGAGTTTGATAAATTTGATAATGAATTTTTTAAACCTTGGGTAGATAATTTGCCAGATGATGCAAAAATATTAGGTCATAGATTTAAACAAAAAGATGATGATATAGAACCTGAAATACCAATATTTCAAGAGATGCTTCCTTTACCTAAAAAATATCTTACTAAAGATAAGTTTAATGAACAAAATGAAAGTTATGATTGGTATGGAACTAAAAGAAAGTTTTATTATAAATGGAAAGATAAAATGCAATCAATGTTAGACTTTATGTGGAGTGAAGACAAATCAGAACATTTTGACGAATTTGTTGAAAGAATGAAAATACAAGACAAATACAGAAATGAAAAATTAGAGGACTTATATCCACAAATAAGTAACTATATAAGGAAAAAATATCAATGAGTGTAGAGAACTTTGAACAGAGACATAAGCATTATGATGTAGTTCCTGAGATAGGATCTAGGACAGATAAAGTACAACCTTTATGGCGTGATGATGACGGCAGAACAATGTTTCAATATGAACGTGTTGATAGATTAGAGCTAGAATTTAATAATACCTGTTTCTTATATTGTGGTGGTTGTGGTAGAACATTTAATAGTAAAATTGAACAAGCAGGTAAAAAAATTATTACATTAGAAAATATTAAAAGGTTTTTTCCACCTGAGTTTTGTAAACAACTTCGTTGGTTTTTAAGTTGCGGTAATTATGGGGAACCAGCGGCACACCCTGAAATGTTAGATATTCTAAGATGGTTTAGAAATAATGGAACTAGAAATGTTTCAATTGGAACAAACGGTAGTTCTAGAGATCCTGAGTTTTGGAAAGAAGTTGCAGGAATTATAAATGGCCCTGGTGGCTCAAGAGGCGATATTAAAAATTTCGGTGGTGGTAGAGTTACTTTTAGTATTGACGGTTTAGAAGATACTAATCACTTGTATCGTATTGGTGCACGATGGGATAAGTTAATGGCTAACACAGAAGCATTTATAAATGCTGGCGGTAGAGCTAGATGGCAGTTTATTACATTTAATCATAATTCACATCAGTTACAAAAAGCTAGAGATATGGCTAAAGAACTTGGGTTTAGTGAATTTGTTGAAAAAATGAGTTTTAGATTTATTCCAGTACGTTTATCAAAACGTCACGCAGAACAGTTAGCGGATGAAGCCGAGTGGAAAATGGTTCAAGAAAAAGAAGCAACTGAAAGAGCTAGAAGAAAAAATACAAAAGATGATGGTAATAATGCTTTGACTCCTGAATCAGGTCGTCTACAGCCATCAAAAGATTTATTAGAAGGAAAATCAAAAAGAGCTGATAAAGTAGGAGGTATAATTGAACACCCTATTAACATTTCAGAAAAGCAAGAGTTTAGACATCCAGATAGAGAGATGTTAGCAAAACAAAGACAAAAAGGTACTAAAGCTGTTAAAGGAAAAGATCACTATTCACAAAAACATAAAATTATTTGTCAAAATAGAACTGAACCAAGAATTTATGTTGATGCTACTGGTAAAATATGGCCTTGTAATTGGTTAGGTGGAATTGAGTTTTATGAAACTGATAGTAATCCGTATAAACAACATTGGCCAATACCAAGTCAATTACATCACGGTGTACCTATTGAATTCAACAATTTACACAATGAAGAATATAAAGATGATCCTAATCCAGTAAGAACTATTTTAGAAAGTCCGTGGTATTCACATTTATTAGAAGAAGATTGGACTAGAGAAGATGACCCAGAAGGAGTTTTACAACCAGCAAAATGTAAACAAATGTGTCATACAGAATTAGGTACAGGTATATTTGAAAAAATGCGTAGGAATGAACAAAACCTTGTTACAGGTGAATATAAAGATGTAAATGAAATTCACGGATTAACACCACCACAAGGTGGATCAGGTTGGGGTAAAGGATCTGCTATACAAATTGATGAGAAAAATACTACCAAAGTAGAAGATGTAGCAGGTATACATAAAGATTCTGCAACTGACGTAAAAATTATTGATGAAGATGATATAAGACTTTACAAATCTTATAAGCAAATGGATGATGGTACTATTAAAACAAGAGTCACTGATGATGAAAGAAAGATATCTAAAAAAGATGACAAAGGTGAATAAGAAAATATATCCAAAATGTTTGTTTACTACAAAAGCAAAAGCAACTTATATTAGTCACGATGGCTATGTAAGACCTTGTTGCTTTGTTCATAGGCATAATAAAACTGAAAGAGATGAACCGTGGATGGTTGATTTTAAACATAATATTGGTTCTGGTAAAAGTTTAGAAGAAATGTTTAGTACTCCTGAGTATACAGATTTTTTTAATAGGTTAAAGACTGGAAAAGATATACCTGAAAGATGTTATGAAGTCTGTGGAAAAGTTCAAACAAATGTTGGAACAGATCATAGAAAAGAAAAAACAACAAATGAAGTACCAAGATGGACTAAAGCAGTTGAGCAGTCATATGAAGAAACATATAAAGTACAAAAGAAATTACAAGTAGATGTAACTCACAGATGCAGTTTAGGTTGTCCTAAATGTATGAGGTTTGAAGCAAATTGGACAGATCCAGTAACTAAAAAGAAATATGCCCTAGCTCATCAAGTTTTAAAAAAAGTAGAATTACAAGTAGATGATTTTAAAAAGTTATTTAAAGAAAATCCGCAGATGTGTAAAGGTGATGTTGATTTTTGTGGTACTTGGAGTGATGCAATTTATCATCCTGAATTTTTAGAAATTTGTAGAGTAATTAAAAACAATGGTGCTAATATTAATATTGCAACAAATGGATCTCGTAAAAAACCAGAATGGTGGGATGAATTATATAGTATGATGGATCCTGCTTGGGATTCAATTGTATTTGGAATGGACGGTTTAAAAGATACAGCAGACAAATATAGAAAATATATTATATACGATGATGTTATTACAGCAATGAAAAAAGGTGCTGATGCTGGATTTGTTAAAAATAAATGGTCCTTTATTGTTTTTAATTTTAATCAACATCAAGTTTATGAAGCAGAACAATTAGCAAAAGATATTGGAATAAAATTTGAAATAGTAAAATCACATAGATGGGATGGACCAAATGATCCATACATACCTACTAAAGAATGGTTACCACAATCAACAATCAAGGAGTACAATTTATAATGCATAGGGCAAATGAATTAAAAGAAGTACAACTTGAAATATCAAGTAATTGTCAAGCAGGCTGTATGGAATGCAGTAGATGGAAAATGTTAGATGGAAAACAAATACCTAATCCAAATGTAAAATTTGGTGCCGCAGGTAATATGAGTATTGATTTAATTAAAGAAACGTTTGATAGAAAAATATTACCTGTGTTTGAATTTATAGCACTTGATGGTAATTATGGAGATAGTTTAATACATCCACAAAGTCTTGAAATTATAGAACACTTGCTTTTAACATTTGGAGATAGAAAAAATCCTGCACTTAAAACTAATGTTCCAGTACATATTGAAATAAATTCAAATGGTGGTTATCATAATAAAGATTATTGGTATGAATTAGGAAAGCTGTTTGCTAAACATAGAGAATTAAATGGAGATAGAGAAAGTTCAGTTTGTTTTGGAATAGATGGAACTGATAATGAAACACACGACAAATATAGAAGAAATGTTGTATATGATAAAGTTATTGAACACGCAGAACAATTTATAAAAGGTGGTGGCAGAGCTGAATGGAAATATTTGGAGTTTGATCATAATGTACATCAAACAGATGAAGCTAGGAAGATAGCTAAAGAAATGGGATTTAAAAAATTTTTTGTAAAAAGATCTAGATGGGTTGATGCCGCATTACGTGAAATTGTAGAACAAAAGCAAACAGGCGACTCGTCAGGAACAACTATACAAGGTGCAAAATTAGGTAAAAAAGCTGGAGCGACATATAGCAGGATACCAAAAGCAAAAAAAGATTTTGTTAAAAAAGTAGAACAGCAAGTTAGCAAGTATAAAGATTATTTTAATGAAGTACCAATAAGTTGTTATTGGAGGAATCAAAAAAGAATACAAATAGAGTATGATGGTGCTGTATGGCAATGTTGTCATTTTCCACCAGTTTATAGTGTTGATATGAGACCAGATAATCAAAGAGGAAAATGGGAATTAGAAAAAGCTAAAGAATATGATTATTATCGTGCAACATATGGCAATGATTGGAATAATTTAAACAAGCATAATTTAGTTAATATATTAGAACACCCTTATTTTGATTCTATTGAGAGAAGTTGGAGCCATACAACTAAAGATAAAATAGAACCAAGATTGTCGCGATGTGTTGAAAAATGTGCTATAACTACTAAAGCATTAACAAAAGATAAAAGGGAAAGATTATAATGTCAGCAAAAGATGTATATTGTCCAATACCGTGGATGTTCCAAGCAGTCAGGAACAATGGTGATGTGAGAATATGCTGTCAAGCCAATGTTACTAAAAATCAAGGAGTAGTAAGAAAAGAAGATGGATCATCATATAATGCTGGAAAAGATGATATGGATGAAGCCAGAAATGCTGAGCTAATGAAAATTGTTAGAAAAAATATGCTTGAAGGACGTTGGAGTCACGAATGTGGTAGATGTAAAAAAGAAGAAGAAGCTGGTTTACGAAGTAGAAGACAATATGAACAGGAATGGGGATTTAAATTAGAAGACGCAATACGAATTACTAATGAAGATGGTACTATTAAAACTGATGATACACCTTTAGTATATTATGATTTACGTTTTGGTAACTTATGTAATTTAAAATGTAGAATGTGCGGACCAACAGATAGTCACAGTTGGTATGAAGACTGGCTTGCCTTACACGGAGGTGATGGGTTTCAAGATACTCACGGATATGTAAAATTAAACAAAAATAATAAAGGCAGATTGGAAACAAACGATTATGATTGGCACAGTAGTGAAAGTTTCTGGAATAATATAGAAAAAAATATTCCTAATATGCAACACGTTTATATGGCAGGTGGAGAACCTTTAATGATAGAAAGACATTATGACTTTTTACAAAAATGTGTTGATATGGGTCAAGCAGAAAAAATGATAATTGAATATAATACTAATATGACTAATTTGCAACCTCGTGTTTTAAAATTATGGGAAAAATTTAAAACAGTAAGAGTTGGAGCGTCGATCGATGGAATAGGTAAAGTATTAGAGTATCAAAGGTATCCAGCTAAATGGAAATCAGTTTTAAAAAATTTACAAGCAGTTGATAACCTAGGACCAAATGTTCAAGGTTGGTTAGCTTGTACAGTTACAACGGTAAATGTATTTCATATACCAGAATTTATAAAATGGAAAATTATGGAGAGTGGATTTAAAAAGTTTAATACTGGAAAAAAATTACCAGTGTTAACTATACACGTAGCACACTCACCAGGCCACGCCTGTATTAAAACTCTACCTCCTGAGTTAAAACAAATAGTTAGAGAAAAGTATGATAATTTTAAAGATTGGCTAATCAATGCAGATTTAGATGAAAAATATGTACACGCATCTATGAAAATTATTAATAGTATAGTTGACTATATGATGAGTGGCGACAATGGTGGTAAAGGTTGGGGCTGGTTTAAAATGTATACAAGAACATTAGATTTACGTAGAAAACAAAATATATTAGATATAGCACCTGAGTATGAACCATATTTTAGAGATTTAGATCATATTGATCAGAACATAAGAGAGAGTGAAAATGCAAGAGTCGGACAAACCTAAAACTTTTTGCGTTGCCCCATTTTCTCATATGTGGTATCGTAATTCTGGAAACTATTATGTCTTTAAACCTTGTTGTGAGGTAAGAGATAATGATGTTTATTATATTGATAAAAATAAAAATCATAAAGATAATGTAATTGCTGAATATTGGAATAGTGAATGGATTAAAGATATTCGAAAAACTATGTTGGAAAATAAACCGCATAAGATTTGTACAGATTGTTATAAAGTTGAAAAAACAACTGGACGTAAGCACAGAGATGATTATGCTGGATATTTAAAAGATAATACTATAGAGTTTAATGTTGATACTGGAAATAAATGGAATACACCATTAACACTTGATTATAGACCAAGTAACTTATGTAATTTAAAATGTAGAATGTGTGGCCCTGGTAGTAGTACTGAGTGGGCTAAAGAAATTGAAAGATATAAAAATTCACATTATCAAAATTTAGATAAAATGGAAGATGGCACAGAAGTTATAATGATGTCAACGGACAATGCATTTATGTTTGATAGGGAAACAAATGCAGATGACCAATATAAAAATTTACCTTTAGACAACATAAGAAGAGCCGCTTTCTTAGGTGGAGAACCTTTATTAAATGAAGAAGTTTTTAATATAATGTCTAATTGGATAAAATTAGGAAAAGATAATATTAAGATACAAATAACTACAAATGGTACAAGTTTTACAGATAGATGGTTAAAGTTATTTTCTAAATTCAAAAGAATAAAACTTGTAATTAGTTTAGATGGTGTAGGTAATACTTTTGATTATATTAGAACAAATGCAAACTGGGATAAAGTTTTAGAAAATTGTAAAAATTTATCTAAATTAGATCATATTACAATATGTTTTAGTTATTGTATACAGATGTATAATGTTTTTGGTTTAGTTGAGATACTTGAATTTTTAAAGACTTGGAAACAACCAAAAGATGATACTCATATTTTTGAAGTAGTATTCCAAAATTTTCTTTCAACATCAATGTTAGATACAGAAGATTATAATAAAGTTATTTCAGAGTTACAAGATTATAGAAATAAAAATTTAGATAGAACTATTGAAGTGGATGAAATATTAGGTATTCTAAAGTATGATAGGAATAGAGTTGTATCAGATGCAGAGAAAAAGTATTTTATAAGTTATACAAATAAACTAGACGAAGCTAGGAAAACTAGCCTTATTGATTTAAATCAGGATTTTAAAAAATACTTGATTTAATGGGAAAGTTATTATATAATATAGGTGCGTGGTCCCTTCGTCTATCGGTTAGGACAGCGGTTTTTCATACCGCAAAGAGGAGTTCGATTCTCCTAGGGACTACCAGAATAAAAAGGAATTAAAATGGCGTTAGTAAAAGAAAAAGTAACAGAAGTTAAACATTGGTCTGATAAGACCTTCACATTTAAAACAACACGTAGTCCGGGCTTTAGATTTAACAATGGTGAATTTGTAATGATGGGCTTAGAGCACGAAGGTAAAAAAATTGTTAGGGCTTATAGTGTAGCTTCAGCAAATTATGAAGATTATTTAGAATGGGTATCAATAAAAATTCAAGATGGACCGTTAACATCTAAATTACAACATATAAAAGTTGGTGATGAAGTTATTATGATGGATAAAGCAACAGGTACACTTGTAATTGATTATTTGAAGCCAGGCCGTAATTTATATCTAGTTTCAACAGGTACAGGACTAGCACCATTTTTAGGTATTATAAAAGATTTAGAAACTTATAATAGATTTGAAAATGTTATTTTAACTCATACAGTACAATATGAAGAAGAATTAGTTTATAGGGAATATTTAGAATCTTTTAATAAGGAAAAAGAATTTATTACACAAGGAAATTTTCAATACTTTAATACTTTAACAAAAGGTCCTTGGTTAAGACAAGGTAGAATTACAACTTGGATTAAAGGAAACATATTAACATTATGGAAAGCTGTTGATAAACCAGAGTTTGATCCAACAAAAGATAGAATGATGATATGTGGATCAATGGGCCTGAATGAAGATTTAATGGAATGGTTAAACGGTACAGGCGCAAAAGAAGGTAACACGTCAACACCAGGGGACTATGTTGTAGAAAAAGCTTTCGTACAAAAATAATAAATGAAATATTGGCAAAAAAACGTAGATCAAAAACCAAATTGGCATATTTGGGGTACTGGACAATCTTTCTGGCCTAAAAATTATTCTAATCAAGTACTGAATTGGTGTGACTCAGACAATAAATCTCGTTTTAATTTTAATATGAAAACACATAAAAGTAAATTAGAGAAACTAGGATGGACTAATTCAAACATCACGTATTCTTTTAATAAAGAGAGTTTTCGTAGTGATAGTTTTAGAAAAAAATGTAGTATACTTTTTAATGGATGTTCACAAACAATGGGGACAGGATTACCTTTAGAAAAAACTTGGACAAATCAAGTTGCTAATTATTATAAAGTAAATTATCACAATCTTGCAATAGCTGGTTCTGATTGGAATGCTATAGCACAGAGATCAGTATTTTGGTTGCCTAGACTTAAACCAAAAGTACATATTATCAAAGCACCACCTTCACAAAGATTTACTTGGTGGAAGGACCGAGTACTTATAGGGTCTTCTGATATGTCACGGCAAGAATTATTAAAAAATAAAGCAGTAGTTGATATAATTGATGATGGTGCAAACTATGAATGGATGAGATATTCAGCTATGAAAGTAATAGAAACTATCTGTAAAGATTTAGATATTAAATTACTATATGTTCCTATGGGTAGGATCAGTAAATCTAACTCCGGTGATTTAGCTAGAGATTTAGTGCATTGGGGTTGTATTGAAAATGATAAACTAGCAGACTGGGTTATTAAAAAAATGAAAGAGAAAAAATATGAAAATTTTATTAACTGATATAGACGGTGTAGTATTAGATTGGGTAAAACATTTTGAAGCTTATCTAGACAAGTACTATCCAGATAATAAATTAGCAAATCCAAAAGAATTTGATTTGACTTTAAGATATACGGATTTAAAACCAATGTCAGAATCAATGGGTAAAGATAAAGACTTTATGAGAAATGTAGTTAAAAATTTTAACACTACAGCCTGGATTGGATTTTTAGAACCTTTTAGAGATGCAAAAGAAGTATTACCAAAGTTTAAAGATGCAGGCTACAAAATAATTGCTTGTACGTCAATGGGCACTGATCCTTACTCAAATGCTTTAAGAAAAATGAATTTAGAACAACATTTTCCTGGAGTATTTGATCAAGTAGATATTATTCCATTTGCTGAACCTAAAGGAAATTGGTTAAAGCAATATAGAGATTCTGGAGCATATTGGATAGAAGACAAATGGACTAATGCAGTTGCAGGAGCAGATGTGGGGTTAAATACACTTATAATGAAGCACGAATATAATGCTTTTATGAAGGATAGTAGAATAAGACACGTTGATAACTGGCAACAAATATATTCTATAATAAAAAAATAAATGTACGGACAACAAAAACTATTAAGAATTAAAAATATTATTGATATCTATAAGAATGATGCTTGTAGTAAATGTGGTACTGCGATAGCATCAGATCAAAAAGAGCAGATTCTTCTTTATTCAAGAAATGATGTATCTCCTATTAGAGATTACTATAAAAAGATTAATTTCTTATCAGTTAAAATGTTTGTTGGAAATACAAAAGTTTCTCAAGTGAACTTTTTAGATAATAAAGTAAAAATATTACATTCTGAATACTTTAGAGATAAAGAGTTTCATTTTGATGATACTATATATTTGTTACCATTTTTAAAAGCACTTCATATATATTCAAGAAATAACTTACCTACTACATTAAGAAAATTATTAATTGATGATTATAATCAATTTTTAATTAAAGCTGTTCAATCAAATAGTGATTCAGATAATGCAACGTATGGAAAACATATTTCTAATTATAGTCCATCAGAGAAGTTAGTAAAAATGTTTCAGAGTGCTAAACCAATTATAGTAGACCAAGAAATAAAAGGATTTGTTTCTCAAAAGTTTTATGAAAAATATGAAGGACAAGAACTATTCCTTATTATTAATGAAAATTCTCAAGAAAATTTTTTAAATCAATATACAACATCAGATAAAGATAATCATCTTGTTTGGTTAATGATAGATGATTTTACTAAATGGTATATTAAAAATAGTGACAATTATAAATTTTTATGTAGTATATGTTTAGGAAAAGCTGAATTCAAAAGATCTAGAAGACTTTTACCAATATTAGATGAGACGTTTGAAAATAAAGAAATAGTAGATTTAAGACAAGAGTTTAGAGATAAAGTAATTGCTCGAGTTAAACGCGATCAAGAAGAAACAAAGCGAATGTATAAAGAGTTTAGACCTAAGGCGTATGAAGCCCAATACGGAACTACAGAAACAATTATTAAAGACGGTAAAAAAACTACTATCACAAATATCAAAAAAAAATAACAAGTAAATATACTTGTTATGGAAATTAATCTTAAAGACAATAAAACCTTTTGTGCTTTTGGCTTTAAAGGAGCAATGATTGAAGTTGATGGCAGAGTAAGGCCGTGCTGTCGTTTTAAGATTAAAAAATCACAAAGATTAAAAGTAAATGAAGATAGATCTATTACTGATATTTTTAATTCAGAACTTTATAAAGATATAAGAAAAAAAATGTTAGCTGGCGAAAAAGTAGATGGTTGCCAGAGATGTTATAGAGAAGAAGAAGCAGGATATCTTAGTATGCGTTTATCTGATATTATCCAATCAACTAATACTGATGTAGAGTTACAATATCTTGAGTTTGAATCAGGAAGACATTGTAATTTAAAATGTAGAAGTTGCTCAGCTGATGTGTCAACTAAATGGAATGAAGATATAAAAAGACTTCCATCATTACAAGATCCAGATTTTGATTATGAAGCACATTATTATAATGAAGCATTAGAAAAATTATCTAAAGATGAGTGTTCTAAATTAAGGTCTATAAAAGTTACAGGTGGTGAGCCATTTTTAAGTAAAACATTTTTAACTTTTATGAATAATATGGTTGAATGGGATTATGCAAAAAATGTAACTTTGAAAGTTTATACAAATACTTCTTTTTTACCAAAAAAAAAGTTTCTTGATCAATTATTAAAATTTCGAAATTTATATTTGTATATGAGTATTGATGATATTAAAGAAAGAAATGATTATTTAAGATCAGGTAGTGAGTGGAAACTAGTAGAACTTGTAGCTCGTTATTGGATGGAGTTAGCATCAAAAGAGAAAAAAGTACATTTAGTTGTTAGTAATACAGTGAGTATTTTTAATCTGTTAACTTTAAATGAATTTGATGAATGGCTAAAACAAAAAGAAAAAGAATATAATATTTTTATAGAATGCAATTATCAGCCTTTGCATTATCCAACAGAATTAGCATACTACAATTGGCCAAGACATATTAAAAATCAAATGAAAGAATCTTTAGCTAGATACAAAAACCCATCTAATAAAATTAAAAGGCTTTATGATTTATTAGATTCACATAAGGTGACTACAATTAGTGTTAAAAAGCAATTCTTATCCACTACAAATAGTATCGATTATGTTAGAAATGAGAGTTGGAAACAAGTATTTCCTGAACTTTTCAAGCTATTAAATGGTTGACAGATCTGGATTCTATGTTATATTAATAATATGGAACAGAAACAATACAATTTAAAAACAGCACTTTCTATAGCTTGTGACATTTTTGATAAGCAAGGCTATGTAAAAGAAATACAACCAGGTAAAGACGTTGATACTAATAAATCCGTTTTATCTAAAAGGTTGGACAAAGAACCTAATTTTGTCCATTCTAATATAAAAGACATATTAAACTTTAAGCAAGAATTGGTTTTTAAAAAATTGAGTGGTAAATTATCTGACTATGAACATTTAGTTATTAAAATTTTAGAAAAAGAAAAAATGGATTTAAGAGAAATGGGCATAGTAGCAAGTGTACCATTAATGTATAGTAATGCTATGAAGAAAAGAGCAAAACAAGAAAAATACGAGAGTTTTCAACAAACAAGTCAGTTTCGTGGAGTACTTGGACAAAAATATTATGCACCAGTTGTATTATTAGACAAGATGTATCATAATAGAGGATTTTGGATTTACACATTTGTTGAAGATGGTAAGCATATTTTAAAATGGTTAACTGGAAAAGATTATGAAGAGTTTACTAAAGGATCTAAGATTAAATTAAGTGGTGTAGTTAAATTACATAATACTACAGGATACTATGGTGATGAAACTACATTAAGAAGTTGTAAACTAATAAGGGATATTGAAAATGCATAAACCTTGGAAAATTATACAAGAGCTAGAAGCTGATAATAGTAGATTAAAAAAAGAATCAATTATTAAACGAGAAAGTGATGCAGACAACATTAGATTTTTTGATGGTGTGTGTATGGCGTTAGATGGATTTAGAACGTTTGGTGTACAAAAGGTTCCAGTAGCTACAAAAGATGGTCCAGGCATACCAGAAGCAGAATTTTTAGATACTATTCAAAAATTAGAAGATAGAACTCTTACAGGTAATGATATGAGAGATAAGATTGAAGATTTATGTAATAGATCTAATATGGAAGAATGGAACGATTGGTATAGAAGAATTTTAATTAAAGATTTAAGATGTGGTGTAACACATAAGACAGTTAATAAGTTTTCTACTTACAAAGTGCCTGTGTTTGAATGTATGTTGGCAACAGATTCAGCAAAACACGAAAAGAAAATGGTAGGAGATGTTATTGTAGAACCAAAATTAGATGGAGTTAGAGTTGTAGTTATTTGTGATGTAGATAAAGATGAAGTAAAACTTTTTAGTAGAAACGGTAAAGAGCTTACAAACTTTCCACACATAAACGAGCAATTTGATGATATGTTAGACCAGATGGGCGAGTCAATGGTGTTTGATGGAGAAGTAATGAGTGATGACTTCCAAACATTAATGAGAGAGATACACAGAAAACAAGGTGCTAAAACAAAAGATGCAATACTTAATTTATTTGATTGTATACCATTAGAAGATTTTAAGCAAGGCGAATGTGGATTATCAATAACAAAAAGAAAACAATTATTAGAAGATTTTAAATATGGACCAAATATTAATTTAGTAGAGTATGTTAAAATTAATTTAAGTGACGATGATGGCCAAAAACAATTTGCTGATTACAATAAAATTTGCATTGATAAAGGATATGAAGGAATAATGGTTAAACCAATTGGCGGTTTATATGAATGTAAGAGATCTACATTGTGGTTAAAAGTAAAACCATTTATAGAAGTATCATTAACAGTTAAAGCAACAGAAGAAGGTACAGGACGTAATATAGGTAAACTAGGTGCTCTTATTGTTGAAGGCGAAGATGATAGTAAATTTATTAAAACAAATGTTGGCTCAGGTTTAACTGATAATAATAGAGAAGAATTTTGGAAAGCAAAAGAAAAGTTAATTGGGCAAGTTGTTGAAATTAGAGCTGATGCTATTACACAAAATCAAGATGCTAAAGATGAATACAGTTTAAGATTTCCAAGATTTTTAAGATTTAGAGGTTTTGAAGTTGGGGAGAAAATGTAATGAAAGTAAATTATCAAATTTGGTATATACCAAGAATACAAGACGAATTAGCAGTAGCAAATTTTAATACTTTAGACGATGCAGTAGAACAAATGAATCAACTAAAAGAAAAAAGACCAAAAGCATTTCCACATCATTATATATGGGACGTTACTAAAAAGCAAAAGGTCAACTATGACAAAGAAATTTAAAATACTTGATAAAAAGAAAGTAATAAAGGAAATACAAATTGAGGAACCAAAATTTACATATCAGCAGGCAGTTAACCATTTGAGTTCAATTGGTTCGGTATATTTAGATAAACACGGAAAATCAATGCATAAAACAGATAGACAAATGCTAGAAGAATCAATTAAAATAGTAGATGGATATTATGATTATATAAAATGGCCGAAATAATAAATTTAAAAAAATATAGAAACGTAAAAATTAAAAAAACTGAAAAGCAGTTAAATGAAATTTGGAGACAAATTATGGAAAATGCTTTAGGTAAATTAATGGCAAGTGGAGTTAAGTTTGATGAAAGAACGGAATTAGCAGTAGTACCAGCTTTTAAAATTTTACAAAGTATATTATTTAAAGCACACGGTCTTAAACATAATTTAGATAAACCTTTAGATCAATTTATAAAACAATATTATGGCAAAGACATACATTCACGTAAACCAACACAAGATAAGGAGTAATAAAAAGAATGGTACTAACGAACCTGTTATTACGATCAAAAGAGGTACTAAAAATACTTACTGTCACGAAGTTAAAATTCTTGGCCCGTCATCCGTTGTTTATGGCGGTAATGATAAACCTTTGCTTTCTTGTGGCGCTAGGGTGGTCGTATTAACTGAAGCAGAAGTTGAGGTTGTAAAATAATGTTCGAAGTTCCATTTGTCCATAAGAACATTGAAGAAACTTTAGATATCAACAAAGTCGTTAATGAAATTAGAGAACATTGTAAAACATTAAAACTTCCAAATCCCTGGGCAAAGCAATCTCACGTGATAACATCAATTGCCGCTGGTGGCGAAGATTCTTGGCAAAGTGAAGATGTTTTAAAAGCCTGTATGCCTATAATAAAAGAGTATGTTGATAAAGCAATAGGACTTAATATAAAGTTAAATTGCCATATGTGGTACAATATCTATAATGAAGGATTTAACCAAGAACAACATAATCATATTACAGTTGGTAATGTAGCAAGTGGAGTAGTATACCTATCAGTTCCAGAAAAATCCACAGGTACAACCTTTATAAATCCAAATACACTATTTCTTAATTCTACTGAATATAAAGAAGAATTTAAGTATTATACACCTAAAGTAAAGAAGGGTGATGTTATAATTTTTCCACCTTGGGTAGAACATAGAGTTGATAAGCAGTTTGATATAGAAAATACCAGAATAACAGTAGCATTTAATATTTCCAACAGTTAAAACAGATTAACCATAGTTTTTATAAATATATATGTTATGAAAACTATTTGTCCTGTAATTGATATTACATATCTTATCGAGCAACGTAAGATTAAAAGAGCTATACGTGAGCAGTTAAAGAAGCTAGAAATAGCTGATATGTTTGTTGAAGAGTGTATAGTTAACTTTAAGAACGGAAAAGCAGAATATACTGGATATGTTTGGTGCAGAGAATCAGGCGAAAAAGTTCAGCTAGGTAAAACTTACGATGTAACAGAAGCATTGGCTTGGCTAGGATAATATACCCATATTACCTTTTTGTTCATAAATAGATAAAGTAATACATAATTACAAGACTAGAATAATTTTCTAGACTGTGGAAACAGACTTGTGAGGAAAAATGGCAGTAACATATAATATAAAAGGAACTACAAATAGTTCATTTAAAGTTGGGAAAAGTGGAACCGGAACGGTTTACCTTAATACTTTATCTGCCGACGATCTTTCAGCAACAGGTAATTTAACAATATCAGGAAATCTTGTAGTATCAGGAACAACGACAACAGTAAATTCAACTACTATAGAAGTTAAAGATAGATTTATTTTTGAAGGTGCAACAACAGATGCACACGAAACAACATTGATTGTTGAAGACCCAACAGCAGATAGAACAGTTACTATACCAAATGCTACAACAACATTAGTAGGTAGAGATACAACAGATACGTTAACAAATAAAACATTAACAAGTCCTGTGATTACAGGTTTAAATATTTCTGATAATATTGTTTTTGAAGGTGCAACAGCAGATGCTCACGAACTGACACTAGCAGTTGCAGATCCAACAACAGATAGAACAGTTACTATACCAGATGAAACAGGAATATTAATAGTAAAAAATACTGTAACAGGAATGATACAGTTACCTGTAGGTACAACGGCGGAAAGACCGACACCATCAGCAGGTATGCTAAGATTTAATTCAACAACAAAACGTTTTGAAGGCTATAATGGAATTAACTGGACACCATTATCATCTTCACCAAATGACTTGTCATCACGTGATGGTACAGAAGTTGATGTACACGCAAGTGACTTTGGTAACATAACGTAAATACACTAGGAGAATAATAATATGTGGAATATGATAAAATATGAAATACCTGAAATGTTAGACAATTGGAGAGTAATTCCAAGATTGTTAATATTTTTATATGCGGTGGTATTTTATCAAACAATGAATTGGTTTATGTTATTAGAAAATCCAAACAATGCACAGGCAGGTTTTGTATCAGTGATAGTTGGTGCAGGTGCGGCCTGGTTTGGTTTATATGTAAATTCAGGTTCAGGTAAAAAAGTAAGATTTGAAACTACAAGAACAGGAAGTAAAAGTAGCTAATGACACCGGATCTTAACTCATTGTCAATGGATTTAACAGGTATGCTATTACCTTGGATTGCAGTATTAATATCTTTAGTAGTAGCAATTTGGTTTAAAGACTTTGCAACAGGATTAGCAAAAGGACTAAAGTTCAAATATGATCCTGCGTTCAAAGAAGGTGACGAAGTTATCTTAGATGGACAAACAGCAATGATAGTTAAGATTGGTGTAAGCCAAACAGTATTTGGAATATATTCAGAAAAAGGTTATACTTGGAGATATGTTCCAAATGAAAGAATACCATATTTAAAACTTGAAAAAGTTGTTAAGAAAGATTTACACCTTGACTCTGAAGAAGAAAAAGCAGAGAAATTAAAATCAATGATTGATAAAATACAAGACCAACAAATTGCTAAAAATCAAGAAGCAATAGAGAAAATGAAAAATGAATAAAATAATGTTAAAATTTGAATCTGAGTTGAATACTGAATCTTTGGAATCATTATTTGATACAGTTGCAACTGTTTTATCAGAAGAACTATATGCAGAACAAAATGTTATAGGTGGAGATGGAATTGAATCCAACTATAATTTAATACATCACGAAACACACGGCTATCATTGTTATGATATGCCAATAGCCAGACCTCTTTCTATTTCAGAAAGTAAAGCACTTTACCAAGTTTTGGATAAAGCTATAACTGGAGATTATATGTTGGAAATATCAGCAGATTCTACAGAGCTACAAAACAGGTATAAATTTAATAGTTTTGAAGGTGCTATCCAAGAAGGCGATTTAGACTAGACATAATTTTTATTTGTGTTATACTAGTAGTATGACACAGCACATTATGATCGATCTGGAGACGTTAGCCACAACTATAGATGCCAATATTCTAACAATAGGTGCTATAAAGTTTGACCCCAATGAAGATTATAGTAACTGGAAGTGGGGAGAGTATCCTAAGACGCAGGTTTTCTATAGAAGAATTGATCCTGAATCTGGATCCAAAATTGGATTGAAAAATGATGATGAAACTATTGCTTGGTGGAGTCAGCAATCAGATGAAGTTAAAGCTGAAGCATTCGCTGAAGAAGAAAGATATCCAATTGACCAAGTAATGAAAGAGTTTTATAAATTTTGTTTGCCTGGAAAATATTTTTGGGCTCAAGGTGTAGCTTTTGATACTGTAATATGTGAACAAGTATTTAAAAAATTAAAACGTGGTGCTCCTTGGATGTTTTATAATTTACGTGATACTAGAACATTATTTGATTTAAAAGATCCAAATATGCCAAGTGCTAGACACCATCACGCATTATTTGATTGTTGGAGACAAATTGTAGGGGTACAAAATGTTTATAGACAAATCTACAAAAATTAAAAGAATAGGTTTTTGTTGTAAATGGTTAAACGATCCTAGTGAAACTAGGGGTATGAAAATCAATGCTAAAGATAGAGATCTAAATGGTAGAGCAACTACTATGCGTTGGTTACGAGAACATCCAGAAGAAGCAGAACAAAGACAATGGGACATTATGAATCATAATGCCACAGCCGCTCGTAAAATGATTGAACGTGTAGCAACATTACCTTTAGAACGTAGAATGGTTAGATTAGGTAGTGAAATGTTACAAGGTTACACAGAACCTAATTGGATTGATTGGTGGCAACAAAAAAATGTCCAAGATCATTTAGAAAAAATATTTGCACCTGTTGGTGATGCTTCAAGAAAACATAATGTTAAGATAAGTTTTCATCCTGGGCAATTTTGTGTACTTGCAAGTGCCACACCTGATATTGTAGAACGTAGTATATTAGAATTTGAATATCACGCAGATATGGCTCGTTGGATGGGTTTTGGCAAAAGCTTTCAAGATGGTTGCAAACTAAATGTACATATTTCAGGTAAGCAAGGTCCAGAAGGCATTATTAAAGTATTACCCAAATTATCATCAGAAGCAAGAAATCTTATTACTATTGAAAATGATGAAATGGGTTGGGGCCTAGATGCTAGTTTACAATTAGAAAATCATTTAGCATTAGTATTAGATATACATCATCATTGGATACGTGATGAAGAATATATACGACCTACAGATGATAGGGTTAAAAGAGTTATTGATAGTTGGCGTGGTCAACGTCCTACTTTACATTATTCATATAGTAGAGATGAAGCACTTGCTCCTGCAAATTTAGGAAACAAAATGCATACAGAAATGCACAATATAAAAGATTTAATAGCCAAAGGCTGTAAAAAACAAAAATTAAGAGCTCATAGCGACTTTTATCCTAATAAAAAAGCAAATGATTGGGCTTTAAGTTTTAATGAAGAATTTGACATACAGGCAGAGTCCAAGGGTAAAAATTTAGCTTCGCAGATGCTTTATGAACAGTCTATTGGTGTAAAACAGTTAAATGAAGAGTGGCAAGCCGTTTGTTAACACAGAGCTAGGTACAGATAAATATTTGTGTTATGAGAGCAACGCATTTAAATACGGCAGTTTTTGCATTTGGAAGGTTTAATCCACCTACAATTGGTCACGGTAGATTGGTAGAAGTTGTTAAAAAACAGCCAGGAACACCTTTCTTATTTTTAACTCATACGCAAAAACCAAAAACAGATCCATTAACATTTGAGCAAAAAGTAAAGTATGCTAAAGCTAGTTTTACTAATATTAAAATTGGTGATAGTTCTGTAAGAACATTAATACAAGCTTTACAAAAACTAGAGTCTTTAGGATTCTTAAATGTAATAATGGTTGCTGGAGATGATAGACTACAACAGTTTACAGACTTTTTACCAAAGTACAATGGTAAAGATTATAGTTTTGAAAGTGTTAAAGTTGTTAGTGCTGGAGAAAGAGATCCAGATTCAGATGGTGCTATAGGTATGTCAGCAAGTAAAATGAAAGCTATGGCAGTTGCCGGTGACTTTAAAGGATTTCAAAAAGGAACTATTAATCCTGATATAGCAAAAAGTATGTATGATGATGTAAGAGCAGGTATGGGAATTACCGAAATTAAAGAAGCACAATATCCAATGCCAAAAGTTTATGTTGATATGGATGGTGTGTTAGCAGACTTCTTTACAGCTTTAGCAAAATTTAGAGGAGTTGACCATTGGAAAGATGGCGGCCACGATAGTGTACAAGATTCAATTGAAGCAATTCAAGGAACAGATTTCTTTTCAACATTACCAGTATTCAATACCGCACCAAATATTATTAATAGTGTAAAAGCATTTACTGGTGGCGAATGGTATATTAATTCATCTCCATTAAGAGGAGATCACGAAAATTCTACAAAGCATAAATTAGATTGGCTTAAGAAGAATAATTTTGATCCAACAGATGTTGTTATAACAGGAAGAAAAGAATCGTATGCAATTAATAAACAAACAAATCAACCAAACATATTAATTGATGATAAGCCATCTAATTTAGAAAGATGGACATCTAAAGGTGGTATTGGAATTAGATATCAAGCAACACAAGATAATCCAATGAGAGTACAAAAAGGTTTAGAAGTAATTAAAAATTATTTAGAAAAAAATAATGGATTAATAGATCCTAAAGATGTTGCTGAATTAAATAAAGCAATTGATACAGGACAACTAATGGAGAATGGTGGAAAAATTATTCCAGGTGTTAATACTACTCACGATGTTGGTCCTAATGAAATAAAAATACAAGCAAAGAAAATGGGATTTACAGTTAGTAAAGATGGAGTACCACCAATTATGAAACCAAAAAATTTAAGAGAATATATTAAACTTATTGAAGAAAGAGATACAAGAGAATTGAAATTTCAAAATAGAGATGGAAAATATTCTATGTTGAGTTTACCAGGAACACAAAAATGGCAAAAAGATAAAAAGACTGCAGAACCAGGAACAGACAAATGGTTTAAAACTTGGAAAACATTACCATATTTAACTAAAGGTAGAAAGAATCATTATATGCTACCTATAAAAGAAAAGTTAAATGAGTTAGAAAATTTATTAAAAGAATACGGAGTTATTAAAAATGAAAATAAAAGAGATAGCTAAAGATCCTTGTTGGAGCGGTTATAAACAAATTGGAATGAAAAAGAAAAATGGTAAACAAGTACCAAACTGTGTACCAAACGAATCAATTGAAGTTACATTAGATGATAATCAAGACTTTCACGAAGAATATGGATATCTAGGTTATAGTATTGATGAAAATGATTTATTTGAAGCTGAGTATCAAGGTAGAACAGTTAAATTAAACAAACCAACACGTGGTGATGTTAAAAAGTTTAAAGTGTATGTCAAAGATCCAAAAACAGGAAACGTTAAAAAAGTTAATTTTGGACACGGCGGTACAAGTGCTAAAAAAGCCGGACAGAAAACTATGAAAATTAAAAAGTCAAATCCTGAAAGAAGAAGATCTTTTAGAGCAAGACATAATTGTAAAAATCCAGGACCTAAAACAAAAGCAAGGTATTGGAGTTGTAAGGCTTGGTAATATGAGATTATACGAGATAGTTGAAGCTAGTTGGTATCAAGATGTAAGGTTACAGCCAAAGAGACTTACGACTAAAAAGCCTCGTAAACTTTTACCAAAACCTATAAGAAAAATAATTGTTAAAAGACCAAAAAGAATTAAAAGTCATATGAAAACTGACTTTACTAGAAGAGCTGATAAATCATCTTGGTTAGCAGGAAAGTAAAATGAAACTTGCAGAATTTTTTTTAAAAGAAAACTTTGATTTAACCGATTTGGTTTATTATGATGAAGTCCAACTTAAAAAGTCAGAGAAAAAAGTAGAAGAATATGAAGCACATCATTTAAAAGATGGTTGGCAAGATATTAAATTAGAATCACCACCTGATAATAATAGTGATGAAACTAAAAATGAATTAGTTACTATTACTAACATACAAGAAAAAAGAACTGAAGAAGATGAAAATTCTATTCACGTTTCTGATATGATGGACGCATTTCATTTTAGAGAATTTTTAAATGCAAAGAAAATAGATTATAGATCTAGCGAAATATCAGCTATTATTGATGATGTATGGAAAGTAGTTAGAACATATAAAAATATGTATAATAGACCTAGGCCATATCAAATTGCTGAAGCATATAATATGGAGTTTGATACAATGTACGGTCAGAGTAACAAAACACCTGCTTATCCTAGTGGTCACAGTTGTGGTGCTAGAGTAGTTGCTGAATACCTATCAAAAAAATATCCTGAGCATAAAGAAAAATTTTTAGAGATAGCTGAAAAAATTGGCATAGGAAGAATACAAGCTGGTTTTCATTATCCATCAGATCACGTAGCAGGAATAGATCTTGCATTAAAAGTTTTTCCTTATTTAGAAATATCAGAACAACATTTGGACGATTATAAAAATGAAAATTAAAGATATTACAAATGAATGGATTCCAATATATAGCACAATGAAAGCTTATGGTATGAAACGTGCTAAACATCCAGACGGTTCAAGATATTTTAAATTAGCTGAACAAGAAATTACAGATCAAGATTTACAGCAATTAGAAACGTATGCTGATAGATTATTTGCATCATTAGGAATTGATGTTGCATTTTCAAAACATTTTAAAGACAGATTAAATGATCCAAGAAATAAAAAACCAATAACAATGGGAGAACTTACTAGGTTATTTAGACAGGTCTATAAACAACACGGTAAGCCAATTGCACAATTAGGTCCAGACGCAGAAGCAGTAATGAAAGATATGAAAACTGATGTAAATGTTCCATTTGCTTTACAATGGGATGGCAACGAATTAGATTTAGTTGCAAAAACAGTTATGCGTAAACAAAACTTTGCAACGCCTAATCCTGAATTTAGAATTTAAGAGAGTTTTTATGAAATGGGCGTTGGTGATTTTATATTTTGTAGTGGGACCTGAAGGTGGTTGGTATGAAAGTGAACGTAAATTTTTTAAAACAGAAACAGAATGTAAAGAGCATATGGAGTTCTTTAATTCTATGCCAAAGCCAGGAACAATGACATCAAGATGTATTACTAGTACAGATGAAGGTTGGTGGAATAAAAAGGATAGTATATAATGGAATTATTACTTAAAGCAATTATTGGTGGTATAGTAATTGCAACAGTTAGTACAGTTGGACAACGTTATCCCACTATAGGAGCCTTTGTGTTAGGTGTACCATTAGCAACATTTGTGTCATTTATTTTTATGCATTATGCTGGAGTAGATGTACAAACATTTAAAACTATTAGTATACAAACTGTATACTTTGTGTTAATTAGTTTATTATTCTTTCCTGTATTTGTTTTTATGTTACCGCAATATGGATTTTTAATGTCAATGCTTTCTGGAGTTGTAATTTCAGGTTCATTGATGCTATTATTATTAAAGTATGTCAGCTAATTTTGATAAAACACATAATCAGTTTTGTAAAGTTTACGTGGCTAATGAGAAAAAGACTGATACATTTCATTGGGGATACTTTACTAAACGTATGGTTGATAAAGAGTTTAAAGAATTAGTTAAGTCAGACGAATGGGATGTTATAGTAGTTGATGATATTACTAAAGAAGAATTTGATAAAATAATGGAACCATATACAGGATGATTGATTGGGATAGACATAAAAGACCACAGTATGAACCACCAAGTTGGATTGAGTGGCAACCAACTAATCCTATGAAATATTTGTTTATGCTTTGTCTTGTTCTTTGGATACTTCCAGTTTTATTTGGATTAATTTTAACACCCTTAGGTGCAATAGTTAATATTTTATTTGTTGATTGGGTTATGTATAAAAGAGATACTTCTTTTTTAAACCGTGATCGTGATTAAATATTATTATGCACAAAGAATATTTTTTTCATATACCTAAACTAGATTTAAATGATGAACAAAGGTCTATATTACATAAAAAATATCTAGTTTCTAAAATTACACATAAAGGTTATAATAAAAATACGCATCAATATCTTAAAACATTTCATACTGAAATTGATGTTTTAAAAGACATTTATTCAAGTAAAATAATTAAGCAAATAGAAGATTTATGTGAAGGATTACCTATAGATAAATTTAATAGACACACGTCATACGAATTTTTAAAAACAGAAGGTAAAGTTGAAATACATAGAGATCCTGTACGTTTAGCAGTTTTAGTTATTCCTTTGTTTAGTAAAGAAAACAATAAATTAGAATTTTGGAATGAAGAAGAAACAAAAATTGTTAATGAATTAGATTATGGTACTAAAACCTATATAATGAGAACTCGTGTGCCTCATAGTGTATCAACTAGTAAAAAACCAAGGGTTTTTTGGCAGGGAAGTATTTTTACAAGAGATTTTGATGAAGTGTTAAAAGATTATCGTCAAGGACGACTTTTTAAATAAATATTGTTATGATAGAATGGATAAAAAAATTGTTCGCATCGCAGACTTACGAACTAATTATAGAGCATTTAGGAACAGTAAAAAATTATACAGTTACTAAGGTTTATACATTAAATGATCGTACTGCTCATTTTAAAGCAATAGATGGCGAAAAATATACATTAAGAAGTGCTGATAAAATGAGTTGGTCTTTAAGAAAGATTACAAAATGAGTAAATTTAGAGTAATTGAAAAATCAAATAAAACGTTTATTCTTAAACAAGAGAACGTAATTGAAGCTATTGCTAACTTTCTTGCTGATGCTGGTATGCTAGAAGAAGACGAAACTGAAGGTAAAATGACTTATAAAATGAACAAAGATGCTTCAATAACAGTTGAATTGCACTTTGCAAAAACCACTGTAAACTAAAATAAACACTAAATACAGCTATTATGCGTTATTCGGAAATAATTAATGAGTCAATGAGCTTTTCAGCAGGACATTCTGAGAAAAGAGAAGACGGAAACTACTGGATAAGCGACACAGATTCAGGTGATAGATATGCTCCAGAATTTTATAAGAATATGGACAAGTATTCTAAAGATCTTGATTTAGAGCCACCTGAAAACCCAGATTATAAAGAAGAATTAGATTTATCATTATCAAACGCAAGTATGCGTGAAGTATTTCACGAATTAGGATATCCTACAGATTTAGAGGACAGAGCACCTTTTCCAATAGATGAATTTATTGGTAGAACTACACAATGGTTACAAAAAGCAATTGGCAAGCCATCTCCAGAGCAAAAACCAGAAATAGTTAAACAACCATATGGGGCTACAATGATTAGTGGTGGCAAACCAGAAGGATATTTTAATAGAGTTATCAAAAGAATGAATGAGATTGCTAGAGCTGGGAAACAAAATGGTGCAACTCACGTGTGGGCAAGTTAGGTAAATATTACTATGAGACTTACAAAACTTTTTGAAGCATTAGATAAACAAGCTAAAAAGCCAAATCCAATGGCTAAAGCATTATCAGATCCTAAATTTAAGCCAAAAACAGAAACAGATAAAAAGAAAGAAGCTAAAAAAGGTTATCAAAAGCATAAAGGTAAGATAGATGAAGCAGGCTACGAAGGACAAGTAGAGCCAACACACCACGATTTTAAAAATGTAAATTTAGATTCAATTAAAAAAATTATAGCTGATAGAGATTTATCAGCAGATGCTGAAGAAGTAGATGGTGCTATTAGAGTACACACATATGATACTGATAGAAAATCAGTAGCAAAATCATTAGGAATCAATGAAGAACTTTATATTAATGGTATGAAAGATGTTGAAGATGTTATTAATATGATTAAAGACACACTCGATGATGGTCAAATTGATAGTGCTAAAGATTATTTAGAACAGTTTAAAGAATATCTACACTCAAAAGGAATTACAGATTCAGTTGATCCTATTAGACACGATCAAGATGCTAAAGAAGAACTTGCAAAAGAAATTTATGCTAACAATGAATATTACCAAAGTGAGTATGAAGATTGGGAAGCATTTATGAATTCAGATGATTTTGAAGAAGAAAATATGAGACTATGGAGTAAGTTTGGTGAATCAAAAATTAAACCATATGTGTCTATGTATAATGATAAAGACACAGGTAAGATGACGTATGACGTATTAGATAGCGATGGAAAATCAGCATTTAAAACTAAAGACAAGAAAGCGGCTATGGGTTTCTTTAATAAAAACTTTGATGCTTTAAGAAAAGGTTTCGATTCATTAAAAGATGAAAATGTTTCAGCTATAGCTAAAGCAATAAATTCAGCTTATGATCCAACTTTTGGAGATACTGATAATAGATTTATGAAAACTGTAAAAAAATTAAATCCTTTTAAAAGTGATGAATATAAAAAATTGCAAATGGCAAAACAAGCTGAAAGAGATAATCCAAATTGGAAAGGTGAGCCTGGCGACCAAGCTGGTGAAACTTTACCAAATGGAAGAAGAGCATATTACAGAAATGTAAATGGACAGAAGCAAAGAGTAGATATTTACAAAGACATATATCCAAGTGAAGCAGTTGCAGAATTTGATGGTCCAGATGAAACTAAAGATAATGCAGACTTTACAGATAAAGAAATTAAAATGGCGTTTGGTGTTTTAAATGATCCAAGATTTAAAGGTGGTAATTACAGTGGTGCTGTTAATGTTATTAATAAAATTGCACCAGGTTTAGCAGATCACCCATCAGTAGCAAATGCTTTAAAAAGAACAAATGAAAATTTAACTGAAGATCAAATGACAGATGAAGTTAAAGCAATATTAGACAAACACGGTATTAAAAGTACAGACGATATTGAATATGGTGGAGAAGCTTTTAGTGATTTATTTGATTATTTCTCAAGTGATCCTGATGAAATGCCATATGGTGTTCAAAAAGCAAGAAC
>CEUZ01014224.1_pt1 | contig 43891 bp, 35 predicted proteins | sample 361511 | NCBI WGS metagenome assembly CEUZ01 (sample SAMEA2622822, study PRJEB7988) | marine metagenome | biome: marine biome (ENVO:00000447); feature: surface water layer (ENVO:00002042); material: "saline water (ENVO:00002010), including plankton (ENVO:xxxxxxxx)" | depth 5 m
TATCAAAAGAACAAAAAGAATAGGGCTACAGAGAAATGTTTGTGTTGCTCTTGGTAATATTGGAGATAAAATGGCTTTACCAGCTTTAGAGAAAACTCTACTATCATCTGATAAAATTGTACGTGAACATGCTGCCTGGGCTATTGGAAAGATTGGTGGACCTAAGTCTATATCAATATTGAATAATGCACTAAAACATGAGCATGAACCTCAAGTAACAAAAGAAATTCTACTTTCACTGACAGATAAACGTAGCTAAAACACTTGATTAAGACATAAATAACCTAGTATGCAGACCAATAGACACAATAATCCACAGTCATCAAATCCAATTACCCCCTCAAGTACAGATTTGGAAAGAGTTAGATTTTCAATTGGAGTAGCTATATTTGGCGGGACAATAGGAGGGTCTGCGATCATAATCAATTTTCTCTCTCGATTTGAATTCCCAAATACTCCAGAACACATGAATCTTATTTCATCGATATTTTTTGCTAGCTCCGGTGCTATTGGCGGAATACTAATAACAGGGCCTATAGCTTATTGGATTTACGGAGGATTACCGATATTCAAGTTCACTCCATTTAAGAACCGAGGACCGAGAAAGTTTCACACTTGGCTATTTCTTGGAATTGGTTACGGTATGACACTGCCTATGGTTTTAGGTATTCTATTACCAATTTGGTATCGCTTTCTATTTTTTTACAGTGGGAGTATTAACTTCCCAACTTTGATTTCAAGCCTAATTGACCTAACTATGGGCTCATTATATTTAGCCCCACTTCTTGGTTTTCAATATTTTTTCACTGGAATTGCTGCAGGAGCAATATTTTCCATAGGCGCATGGACAATCGATCACATTTCTCACAAAATTCGAAAGGGAATTATTGGACCATTTATTGCTTGGACAATCTCTTTATGGATATCAGGGATAATAATTTCACTGTTGCTCCTATTACCAGAAACTTATTTGGCTCAAATCGGTAAATTAGGATAAAATCTAGGTTCGTCATAACATTTTTTTGAGTTTAACGTTAGAATAATTAAAGCGACAAATTCAACTTCGTGTTAGTATAGTCATGCAGCCCCACTCCCCTCCATCGACCTGCCGTTGGGGCAACTGTTGATCTGGAGGGTTATTTATGAATAATCGATTGAAACGAAACAGCTTCATCTATCTTTTGATAGGAATAGCTGTTATTGCTATATTTTTTACTTTGTTTTCCGACCCCGGAAGCTCTCAAGAAATACCCATAGATGAAGTTATTTCCCTCGCTAAAAGAGGTCAGGTCGAATCTATAGAGATTTACGGAGAAAAATTAACCCTAGTAACAACACGGGGAGAAATATTTACCTCGCGCAAAGAAGATGGTGCAAGCATAATTGAGATGCTTCAAAATGCTGGAATAGATCCAGTTACCAATTCATTATCAATAGAAGTTCAGGGAACTGGTAGGATGGGAAGTATATTTGGCATTATCCTAAACTTCCTACCTCTGATATTTTTTGGGGGAGTTCTTCTTTTCATGATGAGACAAGCCCAAGGAAATACAAGTCAAACCTTCAATTTTGGCCGAAGTCGAGCAAAAATGTTAGTAGACAACCAACCAGACGTAAGTTTTGATGACGTTGCTGGAGCAGATGAAGCCAAAGAAGAATTGCAAGAAGTAGTTGAATTCCTTAAATACCCAGAACGTTTTTTAAATCTTGGTGCACGTATCCCTAAAGGAGTACTACTTGTCGGACCACCGGGCACAGGCAAAACTTTACTCGCTAGAGCAGTAGCAGGAGAAGCAGGTGTTCCGTTTTTCTCGATAAGCGGCAGTGAATTCGTAGAAATGTTTGTAGGGGTAGGCGCTTCAAGAGTGCGAGATCTATTTGACCAAGCCAAACGTAACGCCCCATGTATAGTTTTTGTTGATGAAATTGATGCCGTTGGCAGGCACCGTGGCGCTGGACTTGGCGGTGGGCACGATGAACGAGAACAGACACTTAACCAGATATTGGTTGAAATGGATGGTTTTGAAACCGGCGCCAACGTCATTGTAACCGCAGCCACAAATCGCCCCGATATTCTTGATCCAGCATTACTCAGGCCTGGCCGGTTTGATAGAAGAGTGACATTGGATAACCCTGACATTAAAGGACGAGAAGCAATACTCAAAGTTCACTCCAAAGGGAAACCGTTAAAAGAAAATACAGACCTTGAAGAAATAGCAAAACTTACTCCAGGGTTCAGTGGAGCTGATTTAGCAAACCTAGTCAACGAAGCCGCTATATTATCAGCAAGAAGGGAACTGACAGAAATTACGATTGATGAGTTTGTTGAATCAGTAGATAGGGTCATGCTAGGCCCTGCGCGAAAATCGAGAATTATAAGTATAAAAGAAAAAGAAATGACTGCCTACCATGAAGCGGGCCATGCTCTTGTTGGTCATTTCCTGCCCCATGCTGACCCAATAGCTAAAGTTACAATTGTATCTCGGGGAGCAACAGGAGGTCACACACGATCCTTACCAGAAGAAGAAAGACATATGTGGTCATTGAATCAATTCAAAGACCAGATGGCAGAAGCATTGGGAGGACGAGTGTCAGAAGAAAACATCTTTGGAGAAGACGAAATTACCACAGGAGCTGGCAATGACTTGGAGGTAGCAACATCAATAGCCAAGACAATGGTAACAAGATATGGAATGAGCGATAAACTAGGCCCACGTACCTTCGGTAAACGTGAAGATATGGTATTCCTAGGACGAGAAATATCAGAACAACGAGATTACAGTGATAAAATAGCTGAGACAATTGACGAAGAAGTACATTCTTTAATTGAGGAAGCTTATAAACGAGCTAAAGAATTACTTACTGATCACAAAGATAAACTGAAATTATTGGCTGAGTTTCTAATCGAAAATGAAACCGCGGACGCTAGCCATCTTGAAGAACTTTTAGGTAAAGTCCCGAAGGTAAAGTACCAACCTACGCATAATACCAATGGCAACAATGGAATATCAGGATAGGAAATATAAATATCTTATTGATATTATCTATACAAGTTGAGGTGCGGATTTCAAAGCATCTATGACTTCATTTATTTCAGAAGCTTCAACATGGCCCATGTGTCCTATGCGGAAAATCTTACCCTCAACTGGTCCTTGACCACCTCCAAGTATTATTCCCTTATTTTTACTTAGATATGAAAGCAATTCAGAACAAGATACGCCTTCGGGAACTTTTACTGCCGTGACTGTATTTGAAGCTATCTGCTTTTCTGGGAACAATTCCATACCTATTCCACTTATAGCTGATCTGGTCATATCAGCTATATACTGATGCCTTTTAAGCATAGAATCTATACCTTCTGAAATTATTTTTTCTAATGCTAAATCTAATGCAAAGTATGTCGAAAGGGATGGGGTATAAGGTGGTTGACCTTTTTCAAAATAACTTTTGTACTGTGCCATATCAAGATAATACTTCGGCATTGTTGAATTTTGATGCGCTTTCCATGCTTCTTCGCTAAAACTTATAAACGACAATCCCGGAGGAGTCATCCATCCTTTTTGAGAAGCAGTAGCCACAACATCGCATCCCCATTCATCAGTTTTAAGAGGTATCGAGCTTACGCTACTGATACCATCAACAAGCAGTAATTTGTTAAATTCTCCTTTAACTATATTTGCAATAGCTTCTAAGTCATTAGTGACACCAGTAGAAGTCTCATTGTGCGTGACCAACACTGCTGTAAATTCTGGATCTTCGTTCAAAAATTTGCGTAGTACATTTATATCGACTGCCTTACCCCAAGGAAATTGCAGCTCAGTAACCTGTGCTCCATACCTTCTAGCTATTTCTCCAAAGCGATCCCCAAAATACCCGATACTTGTGTTTAAAACTTTGTCTCCAGGAGAAAGAGTATTAACAACAGCTGCCTCTAAAGCTGCTGTACCTGAACCAGTTAATATAAAAACATCGCTAGTAGTCTCGAAAACCTCCTGTATTCTTTCCGTTATACGATACTGAATTTCCCGAAATTGTTGCCCTCTATGATTGATCATAGGAGAGGCCATTGCCGTAAGCACATCTTCTGGTACTGGTATAGGTCCAGGAATACGTAGATTCAATTAAATCCTCCTATCTTGATACGCTAATAACTTTAGATTAATAAAACTTATCCTATTTGGATAAACCTGCGTTTACCAATCCTTATTATATCTCCAGATTTTAACAAAGATGTTGTAATATTTTCACGCACATGTTTATCGTTAATTCTAACCGCACCCTGATCGATTAGACGCCTTGCCTCACTGGAGCTTTGAGCAAGCCCAGATTCGACTATGAAATCACTTAACCGAACTAGATTGGCATCCAGTATAAAAGTAGGAATATCTTCAGGTAATTTTCTCTGTTGTATAGTCTGTTCAAAATGTATTTCAGACAGTTCAGCAGACTTTTTATCATGAAATTGAGTAACCAAAACCCTAGCAAGCATCTTCTTCAGTTCCATTGGATTAACCATGCCATTACGAATATCATGATCCATATTTGCAATTTCTTTTTCAGAAATATCTGTCAGATAGTTAAAATAATCAATAACCGTAAATCTATCTTTTTTAGAACCTTCATCGAAGTCTGAATCCATAGCAGAGCTAATATCTGGCAAAGACATGATTTTACCGTACATATCATTTGGAGATTCTTCTAACCCGATATAGTTACCTAAGCTCTTTCCCATCCTGCGTTTCCCATCTGTACCAACCAATATGGGCATCAAAAAACATTGCTGAGGATTCTGTCCCATAATCTTTTGTAAATCTCTGCCAACTAAAAGATTGAATTTCTGATCCGTTCCACCGAACTCTATGTCAGATTTGATCGCGACAGAATCATACGCCTGAAGCAATGGATAGAGTAATTCAGTTATTGCAATCGGTTGATTATCACTAAATCTCTTCTCAAAATCATCTCTTGCCAAAAACTGAGCCACCGTGAAATGTCTAGTAAGATTAATTACGTCTGCTAAACCAAACGGCCCAAACCAATCACTTTGTAACCTTACTTCTGTTTTATCTTTGTCTACCACCTTAAAAAACTGTTTCAAATAAGTCTCAGCATTCAATTTAACCTGCTCGGATGTAAGCATCGGTCTAGTGGACGACTTACCACTCGGATCTCCAATCTGGGCCGTCCAGTCCCCTACGATAACTACAACTTTGTGTCCTATATCCTGAAGCTGTCTTAGTTTTCGAAGTCCAACAGAATGTCCTAAATGAAGATCTGGTGCACTCGGGTCAAAACCCATCTTCAAAGTTAAAGGTCTATCTGACTGAAGTAAATCAACAAGTTCAGATTCAACTATTATCTCGGAAACCCCACGCACTAGTATTTGATGTCTTAATTCAGGTGTGAATTTCATTCCATATTTCCATGATCTCAAAAACTCCTGTCAAACTAGGTATTTTCCAGGATTTTTTTTGCGATTTGTACATCCTTATCAATTTGATCTTTTAAATCTTCGATATTTACATATTTGACCTGGTCTCTAAGCCAACTGACAAATTCAAGTTTAAGTATTGATCCATAAATATCCGATTGCAGCCCTAGTATAAATGTTTCCACAGAATGAAGGTTATCGTCAAAAGTAGGACGATTGCCGATACTGGTAACAGACATATATTTACCTTTACTATTATCTAAGGTAGCAAAAGTAGCATATATGCCATCTCTAGGTACTAATATTTGATCTGATACTTCTATATTTGCCGTTGGAAATCCCAACTCTTTTCCAATACCAGCTCCCCGAACAATTTTGCCATGAATTGAGTAATTGTATCCTAACATCAAAGAAGCCCTTTCCATAGTGCCACATGATATGGCTTCCCTTATAGCGGTACTGGAAACAATCTTTTCATTACTATCAAATATCTGAGGAATCATCATGACAGAAAAACCAAGTTTCCTGCCTAAGTTCTTCAACACGGAAATGGTCCCTTCTCTGTTGTGCCCCACTACAAAATCAGGGCCAACAACCAAAACTTTCATCTTGATAGTTTTTATCAATAGATTTACAAAAGACTCGACTTTTAATTTCGACAATTCTGCATCAAAATCTACAGTGACAATATTTTCAAGCCCCAATCTTTTGATGCGATCTATTCTTTCCTCAACAGATATTAGATATCGCGTAACAAAATTTCGCCTCAGTACAGAGTTGGGGTGATTACGAAAAGTCATAACCACTGGTTCTAAATGAAGCCTTATACTCTCTTCTCCTAGTCTTTTAAGCAATGTTAAATGGCCAATATGAAGTCCGTCAAAAACTCCTATGGCTACTATAGATCCATCGCGAATATTGAGAGCTTGAAATTCTTCGATTAAGGTCATATATAACCTTCAAGATGTGCTAAATAAATATAGCTCCTATACTTATTTCTATAATTGAGATTTCCTCAATAATAAAGCTATGACTAGGATGATTGCTATGATTTTTCTTCTTGAATATCAATCTTTGTCTTTAAAATAAGGCTTGCAGGGAGAATTACTAATGTGCTGAGTCCCATTAACATTATTGTCTTACGTATATTGAAAATATCAGCTACTATACCAAATAAAATAGGAGCCAGGGTGCCTCCTGATTCTGTAATCGTGTAATAGTACCCGTATCCTACTGAGCGATTCTTTGAAGTTATAAACAAAGACACCAATGAATACAGTACAGAAGAAGTTCCATTCAAACCTATCCCTAAAACAAACATCAAAGGGATAAGGAGAGCGCTAGGAACAAACAGTGTGTAAACAAGTAGTACCGCAGTGATAAACTTAGTCGCCCAAATCAAAAACATTGATCCATATCTATCATCAAGCCATCCACAAAGAAACTTGCCTAATGCTCCACCGGCTAGCAGGAAGGTCAGCATAATAAATATTTGATTATCCACTAATCCTTTGTCTTTGAGAATAAATGGTAAAAATGCTAACGCAGCAGACCGAATTCCAGAATCAATAAATCCGATAGACCCTATTGTTCCGAAAGAAGCTAAATCCGTTTTCTCTCGTTTATCTATATTTACATCCTGAAACTCGTTTCTAACATCCCCTCCTAATTTAATCCAAGGCCGAATAGTTGCCAAAACCACCATATTAACCAAACCAAAAAGTCCAACGATGCGTAGAGTCCCCCTCCATCCAAAGCGTGCAACACACAAAAGAGAAAGCAGAGGAGCGAGTAGTTTACCGATATCCCCAGCAAAATTTACAAATCCAACAGCTGTAGACCTTCCATTTGAATCATATATTTTTGATACCAAGCTAGTTGCCAATGGATGTTGTGTGCCACCACCAAAACCAGCCACCAAAGCTAGTAATAATAGTAAGAAATACCCAGAGGTAAGGGCCATGCCTATAAGACCAATTCCAACCCATACATTCCCAAATATCAATAACCAAAACTCACCAAACTTTGTGGCAAGGTAACCTGCAGGTATCTGCAGAACAACTGAAGATGCAGCATACACAGACTTGAATAACCCAGCCTCTGTATAAGACAAAAGTAGATCAGGGTCAGATTGTATCAAAGGAAGTAAAGGCACAATTATCACAAAAAACAGATCGCTCCAAATGTGTGTCATGGAAGCAAATATAAGAGTATTACGTCGTTTTCCCGTACCACCACTTGAATTCATAATTCTTCCAATAAGCGATCTTAATGGCCCAGTTGTATATCAAATATTTCGTTTAGTCACACGAATATTCGATACGATAACCTCTTAATTTGATTAATAAGAAGCATAATTTATACATGAGTTGAATTTATTTTAATTTTTTATAGGAATAGTTAATCAAATCTTCTGTCTGGCTCCAATCGACACAAGCATCGGTAATTGACATACCATATTCCAGATCAGATGGATCATCTCCTAAATCCTGTTTTCCCGCTTTAAGGTGACTTTCCACCATTACGCCAACTATATTCTTATTCCCCTCTATCCTCTGGCCAATTACATCTTTGAAAACCAAGGGTTGTCTAGTGTGGTCTTTATTTGAATTTGCATGAGAACAATCTACTATAAGCGAGGGATAAAGATTATTATCTTTAAGCATCTGAACAGCAATAGACACTGATTCCGCATTATAATTAGGCCCATCTTTGCCACCACGCAAAACAAGATGTCCGGACATATTTCCATTTGTTTTAACAATAGATGCAAGTCCGTTGTCATCTATACCAAGAAAAACATGTTTTGATCTAGCAGCCAATATTGCATCCACTGCTATTTGAATACTGCCACCTGTTCCATTTTTAAATCCTATTGGCATACTAAGACCGCTAGCAATCAATCTATGAGGTTGGCTTTCAGTAGTTCTGGCACCAATAGCACCCCACGACACCAAATCCCCTAAATATTGTGGTGTGAACGGCTCAAGCCATTCTGTGGCGGTAGGAAGACCTAGTTCACATACTTCCATAAGAAATTTTCTGGCTTCCAATAACCCTCGAGAAACATCTTCTTTGCCATTAAGACTAGGATCATTTATAAAACCCTTCCAGCCCAATGTAGTCCTGGGTTTTTCAAAATATACTCTCATAGCTATAAAGATCTTATCCTCTACCTTATTAGCTAATTCTCTCAACTTCAAAGCATATTCCAGCCCGGCTTTCGTATCGTGAATAGAACAAGGTCCAACAATCATTACCATGCGATCATCAACCCCACTTATAATCTCTTCCATGCTCTTTCTATGGGATGCAATCTGACTGTCTATCAAAGTTGACGGAGGATAGCGATCCCAATATTTTGCGGGAGAATCTAGAGGGGTAATGCTATTTATTCTAAGATTTCTTGTTTCGGCTTTCTGTGTCATCCGTTCTTTTCTCACTTCCTTTAATTAGCAACACCTTGATATTATAATCGCACTTGTGACCGAGAGACTCACATTAGCCATTAAAACCAAGACATTTAACTGTTCTCAACGCCTCTCTTTCGCAAAGTTACCGCTTCCTTCAAATATACAAACTTAATTTCTTTTTGGCTTTTTTCAGTATTAACCAACATTAATATTCTTATACATTTTTGCTGAGCACCAGGCACGTCCATTTCAATAGAATTAATTAGTGCTACATACTCCCAACCCAATTGTCTAGCTGCTAAAGGTGGAAACTCCGCTTGCAGATCAGGTGTAGTGGTAAAAAATATGGCAGTTATATCTCCTATATCGACATCATTACTTTCAACCATAGATGTCAACAATTCTCTTGTAGCTTCAATTATACCATTGCTGGTGTTAGAATCTGCTGTCGTAGCACCTCTAATTCCTCTAACAAAATTCATTTGAACCTCTCAACATCCTGAATCAAAGTAAAGTCGCTTTTTTCATATCAGAAACAAAATTACTAGCCGCCTCTACATTATTTTCATTTTTTTCCATAACATCTATGAGAGCGCTCCCAAATACTGCTCCATCAGCAAATTGCGAAATTTCCCTGACATGTTGTGGCGTTGACACACCGAAGCCCACTAGAATTGGAAGATCAGTGTAACTACGAATTCTACTGACCAATTGTGCCACTCCAGAATTCAAGTCTGACCGAGCACCAGTAACCCCAGTTACGCTAACGCAATATATAAAACCACATGCTTGAGAACATGCCTTTTTTATACGCTCATCAGTACTAGTAGGAGCTAAGAGAGGCACCAAATGCAATTCATTATCAAAACATATTTTAGCAAATATAGTCGATTCCTCTATTGGCAAATCAGCGACAATAAACCCGTCAACACCTGCATCAACAGCTTGGTTAACAGCTTTACTAAGACCAAATTTCATCAATGTATTATAATATCCCATCAAAATTAACGGAACTTCACTGTTAGCTTGCCTTACTTTTCTTGCAACTTCTAAACAAGTTCCAAAATTCACTCCGCTTTGAAGCGAGCGCAAACTTGATCTCTGTATAGTAGGTCCTTCAGCCAAAGGATCACTAAAAGGTATGCCTAGTTCAAGTAAATCGGCTCCGGCTTCAATAATTTCAGATGCAACTTCTATAGAAGTGCTGACCGTCGGAAATCCTACTGTGAGAAATGGAGCTAAAACAAATTGACCACTCTTTTTTGCTCTATTCAATTTAATATCAATTCTATTGGCCACTTTTTAATTTTCCTATCATAAACAATAAGAAACTGTACTAATCTATATCCATTTTCTTAAATTCATTGAAAATTGCGCACCCAAAACAACTATTTCTTAGCCTCAAAATATTCAAATAGTTGAAAACTATCCATCCGAAGTTTAACATCAGCACAATATACTCATCAATCTACTGAGTTGATTTTCTAAGTTTCAATTTGATTATCACTTTTAATTTTAAGGGGTGTTTGACATGGACGATTCAAATGTTTCAATCAAAGGTGGTTTTGGAAGTAAACGTATATCATTGAAATGCGATCACCAAAACGGACTACTTTACAGTATACCCAGTGAAGCAAATTGGGTATGTGACGAAGATAGTATTTACATACATTCACTGGCCGGCTTTTTTAAAGAAATAACCGAGATTCAAAATGCGGATGTTACTAAATTGATGCAAAGATGGGGCCTTTATTACCGAACGAAAAAAAATGAATCTACCAAGGATCTTAGCAAAGATTAAGAATTCTCGTCTTTACTATCTAATTATTCATCATCACGATCAAGAACAAATTCTTTTCTGGCTACACCGATTCAGTAATATCATCATCCCAGTCTTGTATATCAATCTGAGTCTTGGCATTCTCTAATGTGTCAAGCTCTTCAAATTCCTTTATTTCATCAACATAAGTGGCATTTATTGAAGAAAATTTTTCTGCTCTAGATAAAAACGAGATTTGATTCGACTGAGACGGATCCTGATATTGCTCCCTAATCATTATAACCAATTTGTTTTCTTCGATACTGGTGATAAGAGCATCATATTGGTTACCACCATTCATTAGACCTATTAGCCTAGTGCCCAACCTACTTTCAACCTGGCCAAGATAAATTTTATCAGATCCATATACTAGTAAACTTCGTCCACTTACCTTTAAATCAACAAGTTGTCCGGGCATATGAGTAAATCTTTCCTCTACATTTCCGATATTCACCAAGGACGTTAGTGCAGATTTACCGCTTTCTTCAATGAATGAACTATGAGCTTTAACTCCTGTAGTCACCGACATAGGAAGTTGGTCTTTAATTTGTTTCAAACGGTCATAATTTTTATTAGCGATTGAATTATTAGGATAATCACTTAGAACATCTGCAAAAACACGTTTAGCTTTAGATGTCTGACCAAGCTCCATCAACGCTTTACCTAGGCGATTACGAGCATCTAAATCATTTGGAAATGAAGCAATTATGAGTCTATTCAAAACCTCTGCTTCTTTCCATTTAGAATCCATGGCCAATCTAACGGCTTTCTTTTCGTTATCATTCTTTACTTTTTGTTGTTTTATAGAATCTTGAACCAGTGTCACAAATTAACCTCACTAAACTATATTTGCGGGCTGATTCTAGTAAACATATCCTATTTAATGCAAGCAGTTTTCTCATCCAAAATTGACCAAATTTAGTCTAAGTTTTCAAGAAAACTATTTTGAACCTAAATTTGTACCTTTTCATAAAGAGTATTTCCTAAACAAATTAAATCCAACTATTTTTATGATTTCCAAAAACATTAATGCAGAATCTCTAAACAATCTAACTTTGCTGAACGGCTGATGATACCAATCGATTGGTATTTCTACGATGTTAAATCCTTTTTTGTTAGCTAAATACAAGATTTCCACATCAAATCCAAACCCGTTCAATTTAGATAAAGAAAACAAACTTTCGGCTACATCACCGGAGAAACATTTAAACCCACATTGAGTGTCATCGAATCCTCTGACCACCAATAAGCTAACTACGAGATTAAAACATCTTCCGGCAATATGCCTACCAGATGGTTCTCCAAATCTACGAGATCCTACAATCTGCCTGGATCCAATTACTACTTCTCTACCTGATTCCATTTCAATAATAAACCGATCCAGCTGCTCTATAGGCATAGAAAGATCGGCATCTGCCATAAATCGATACTTTCCTTTTGCTGACAATATACCAGTCCTCACTGCCCTTCCCTTCCCTCCATGTGAAATAGTTAATATCCTTATTGACAGGTAATCTTGATCAATAAATTGTTTAGCGATATCAAATGTCTTATCAGTACTACCATCGTTTACAATCAGAACCTCGGATGAAAAAGGTTGTTTTTTTAGATAACCTACTATGGAATATAACGTGCTTTCTATACGTGCTGCCTCGTTATAAGCAGGAACAATTACTGACAGAAAAGGTTCATCCAAATTCATTCTCCATTATGAAAATGTAGAATACTAATAAAAGCAATTGTTTAAATTCCAACCCGAAAACTAGGGAAACATGACTAACATCTCTATTATTCGTAAACTATTTCAACTATTTTTACCTAATTCAAAACAATCATGTAAAACTCTGGCTGCATCTTTGAGTCTTGTTTCTTCGATAACACACGTTATTCGTATTTCTGATGTAGTTATCAATTCTATGTTTATTCCAGCATCCGCTAAAGCCTGAAATGTCCTTGCAGCATAACCAGGCACATTTTGCATCCCTGTACCAACTATACTAATCTTGGCTAGGTCAATCGAATTCGTTACCTCAAAAGCTCCTAATGTATTAGCTATTTCTTCAGTTACTGCAATTGCATTATCGATTTGTGATCTGTTTACAGTGAAAGTTAGATCACTTAATCCGTCAACACTAGTATTCTGTACAATTACATCCACACTAATATCAGCCTGTGACAATGTTGAAAAAACGGCTGCTTGAGCACCTGTACCTTCTTTCAGACCCCTCACCGTTATCTTTCCAACATCTTTATCGGTAGCAATGGCTCTAACCCGATTCCTTATTTGCCCAACATTATTGTCCACAACAGACTCCTTATGTATTAGTGTTCCAGGACCATCGTCGAAACTAGACGTGACAAGTATTGGGACATTATAAACAAGTGCCATTTCTATAGCTTGCGGAGGAAATTTGGCACCATAACTGGCAAGCTCCAACATTTCTTCAAATCCTATTTTTTTTAATCGACGTGTCCCTTTAACCATTCTAGGGTCTGCGGTATGGATTCCAGAAACATCAGTATAAATTTCACATCGTTCAGCGGATATCCCAGCAGCGATTGCAACCGCTGTAGTGTCAGAACCTCCTCTTTCAAGTGTGGTAATCTCCGTGTTTTCATTAATCCCTTGAAATCCGGCAACAATAACAACCTTACCAAGTTGAAGTTCTGTAAGAATTCTACCAGCCTTTACGGTAGATATTTTGGCTCCACGATGACGAGAATCTGTCAAAATACCTGCTTGCCCTCCACTAAGACTAACAGCAGCACACCCTAAAGAATGGAGTGCCATCGCCATTAAAGTAGCACTTTGTAGTTCTCCCGTAGATAGTAATACGTCAAGTTCTCTTGCCTGTGGTTGAGAAGAAATTATTTCGGCCATGGCAATCAATTGATCAGTAGTATTACCCATTGCTGAAACTACTACAACTACTCCTATACCTTTATCTCGGGTATCTACAATACGTCTAGCCACCCGTTTTATAGCATCTGGGTTCTCTAAAGAAGTTCCACCATATTTTTGCACAATTAAATTCAAAACTATTTGTTAATAACCTGTAAACTCGCGCCATATAAACTTGGTTGGGTAATTCTAATTTCACCATGAACACCCGCTTTGGAAGCTGACTCCCTCATTTCATAACAAACTGTCATACCGCGGTCTTCGGATATTGCAATTACAGACGGGCCAGAACCAGAAATAAAAACACAATCTGCGCCTGCACTCAATGCTCCTTTCATAACACTATTTATGCCTGGTAATAATGCAGCCCTATAATCTTGATGCAATCTATCCTGAGTGGCGATGCCCAAATGATCTATATCTCCCTGAGCCATTGAATTAACAAATAAACTGGCCCTACCAATGTTGAATTTAGCATCATCTAGTGTCACAGCCTCTGGCAAGCTAGATCTAGCTTCACTGGTTAATACGAGTTTATCTGGTATAAAAATAATTAACGATATCTTTTTCGGTATTGGAACTTGAGAAGTTACCCATTCTTGATTACTAGAAACAACTATTTGTAACCCCCCTAATAAAGCTGGCCCAACATTATCAGCATGCCCCTCCATTTCTGCTGCTAATGTGAGGATTTCATCATGGCTTAGCCCTATTCCCGTAGCTTTATCCCCCGCTATTAACCCACTTACTATTGCTGCTGCGCTACTTCCTAAACCTCTGCCAACAGGAATTTCGTTTTTAGCCTTTATGGAAACCGCCGGAACATCTCGTCCTATTATTTCAAATGGCTTAGCAAAACCTCGATAAAGTAAATTATTAAGATCCAGAACCAATTCGTTTTCACCTTCCCCGCTGATTGACAAATCTGAATGTCCTATCTCGAACGATGTTTCGTTCCAGATATCCAAAGCCAAACCGAGACAATCAAATCCCGGCCCAAGATTAGCAGTTGTAGCTGGTGCCCTTACACTAATTATTTCCTTCATTACTTACCCAAAACATTCTTTAAGTGATAATTTAATATTAGTCCAATTAACATTTTAGTAATTAATAAGTCTTGAATTGACGCTAAAGGTTTCTTATAAAGACCTCTGCAGTCCAAATTTAAATCTATTTTACCAAATAGTGAAATTAAGATTTGATTTATGTTGACTTCATTGGTGTTTTTTATTTTTTGTATTCCCAATGATTTACTATCTTATGGATAAGACAGAAACATAAAACCGTTATAAATTGGTAACATACCTATCCATCTAAATCCAATTCAAAGAGTACAGTTGTTGTGACATATAAATGAAACTTGTATGCCCCCATTCTTTGTCGCTTGAATAAATCAACTTAACCTAGTTTTGATATCAACCCCGTGTTAATAGAAATTCGGTGCCGTTATATTAAACAAAAAAAGTTTATGATATAAATTGAGATTTATTACCTGACCTTATCAGAAAGAATAATATGAGGATTTTGCCTTGGATATTCATCGCTCTTTTTATCTTAACTTGTGACACTGAATATAATGATTTTAAAAACAATAAAGAATCACTTACAAAAACATCCACAAATCAACCGCAGGTATTGATAAGGGAAACTATATTCAATGTGGAAATTGCTGACACTGTTGAAAGGAGAACTACCGGCCTTTCCGGCAGAAAAGAATTAGATACCAATAGCGGAATGTTATTTTTATATCAAACTGGTTTTCCTACCACATATTGGATGAAAGACATGTTGTTTCCATTAGACATAATATGGATATCTCAAAATTGTAGAATCTCTGATATCGCCCAATCTGTGCCATTCCCAAGAAGAAATGATATAGACTCACTAATACCTAGAGTTCATCCCAAAAAGCCATCTTCTTATGTTCTTGAGATAAACTCTGGAAAAAGTAAAACACATGGATTCAAAGTAGGTGATAAAGTGGAATTCACTAATTTGCTGAGCCCTTTTCACAATCTATGTGAATAAAAATCAATATCCCTTACCCCCCGCAAAACAAGCACTATTCAAAGCCCACACATGATTTAAGATAACCATTCAATGCGATATTAAAAATTAAAATCTATTGACTTCTTTACTCAGTCTTGATAATCTGAACATCTCACTATGTGCCCAATCCTCTTTTTAACTATTTGCTTATTTAATTACCTTGGCCGGTTTTTGTCTAATTAATACTGTTTTACATTCCATAGAGTCCAAATATTCTGGCCTGTAAAAATGGCCTAAGGAGCATTGACAAACAATGGTAGCATCACTCCCAATAATCAATAAATCTAATGGTGCCTCGACCCGTAACTATTCTAGTACTGGGAACGTAGCGAGTGTTCCTAACCTTATTCAGAACCAATTAGACTCATTTGAATGGTTCAAGACAGACGGGCTTACAGAGCTTTTTCAAGAAATATCGCCGATTGATGATAGTCCAGGCAATAGGTTTGAACTTAGTTTTTTGAGCCACAGATTTGAAGAACCCGAACGAACTGAAGATCAGTGTCGCTCGGACGAAACTACTTTTTCAGCTTCTCTTTATGTAAGAGTAGAATTAGTCAGCAAAGCGCCAGGTCCAAATGAAGGAGAGCGCAAAATACAAGACCTTTTTGTTGGTGATATCCCAATTATGACATCGTCAGGCACCTTTATTATAAATGGAGCTGAAAGGGTTGTTGTAAGCCAGCTGGTTAGGTCACCCGGTGTATATTTTACTGCTGAAAATGATCCGACTTCAGGCAGGCCCCTGGCATCTGCCAAACTAATACCAAGCCGTGGAGCCTGGATGGAATTTGAAACAAGTCCTAAGGATGTTATATCCGTAAAAGTAGACCGCAAACGAAAAAGTCCTGTCACCATGTTGCTAAGGGCTTTAGGTCATATTACTGACACTGAAATAACTGAACTTTTCAATGACGTAGACAATGACCCTGAACACCAGTTCATTACAACCACGATTAGTAAAGATGTTGAGATAGATAATCATGATGAAGCTCTTCTTGAATTCTATAGAAGACTGCGACCAGGAGAGCCCCCAAGTATAGACAACGCAAAAATCCTACTAAACAATCTCTTCTTCAATCCAAGGCGCTATGATCTAGGCAGAGTTGGTAGATACAAGCTTAATAAACGACTCGAAACTGATCCAGACAATACCAATAGAGTGCTCTTGCAAGAAGATATTACAAACCTCCTTAGAAGAATGATCGAAATCAATAACGGAGTTAGGAAGCCTGACGATATTGACCATCTAGGTAATCGCCGAGTACGGTCAGTAGGTGAATTAATCCAAATGCAAGTTAGGGTTGGGTTGCTAAGAATGGAACGTGTCATCAAAGAACGAATGACCACCCAAATAGATCCGGCGACTGCTACACCAGCAGCTCTGGTTAATATCCGACCCGTAGTAGCAGCTGTAAGAGAATTTTTTGGGGGTTCTCAATTATCACAATTCATGCAGCAAACGAATCCTCTTGACGAATTGACCCACAAAAGAAGATTGTCTGCGCTAGGGCCAGGTGGACTTTCAAGAGAAAGAGCTGGTTTTGATGTAAGGGATGTGCACCATTCTCATTATGGTCGAATATGCCCTATAGAAACTCCTGAAGGACCAAATATTGGGCTTTTGGGATCAATGGCAACCTACGCAAAAACGAATGAATTTGGGTTCCTGCAAACCCCTTACCGAATTGTGCACCGCACAATGAACAAAGATAACAGCGATTTGCTAGGTAGAACTGTAAGGCAGGATGTCGTGGACAATAGTGGCAAAATTGTAATTAAATCAGGGGGGATTATATCCAAGGGGATTCAGACTCGTATATCCAAACTATCTGATCAAACGATTGAAGTTGAGCCATATGTTTCTTCAACAACTGACGATATAACCTATTTAACCGCAGATGATGAAGAAAACGTTCACATAGCTCAAGCCACCGCTCCATTAGATAATCTTGGCCAATTTTCTGAAGACATAGTTGAAACACGCATTGGTGACGGAGTATCAGCCGAACCAGCGGAAAACATCAGCTATATGGATGTGTCTCCAATGCAGTTAGTTAGCGTATCAACATCACTAATCCCTTTCCTAGAACACGATGATGCAAACAGAGCCTTAATGGGATCTAACATGCAGAGACAGGCTGTCCCATTACTAAAGCCTCAAGCCCCGCTGGTGGGTACAGGCCTTGAAGCTAGAGTTGCTATTGATAGTGGTCAAGTGATTTTATCGGAGTCCGAAGGTGTAGTCACGGAAGCATCTGGTAAGAAGGTTGTAGTTACTGATTCTAATGGTAATGAGCATGAGCATTCCTTAAGGAAATTTGTGCGTAGTAACCAAGGAACCTGTATCAACCAACGTTCAGTAGTTGAAGTTGGAGATATCGTTCAGGAAAATCAAGCATTGGCAGATAGTTCATCTACTGACAAAGGAGAACTCGCATTAGGGCAAAATCTTCTTGTAGCATTTATGAGTTGGGAAGGATATAACTTCGAGGATGCAATAATTATAAGTGAGAGACTGGTTAAAGATGATCGATTCACATCAATTCACATAGAAAAGCATGAACTAGAAACTAGAGACACCAAACTCGGGCCTGAAGAAATTACAAGGGATATCCCAAATGTTGGTGAAGAAAACCTTCGTAATTTAGATGAGGAGGGTATTATAAGAATCGGAGCTGAGGTAGGCCCAGGCGATATTCTTGTAGGTAAAATTACCCCTAAGGGTGAAACTGAATTAAGTGCAGAAGAAAAACTACTAAGGGCTATTTTTGGAGAAAAGGCTAGAGATGTGCGAGACACTTCTCTACGCGTACCTCATGGTGAAAGAGGAAAAGTAATAGATGTAAGAGTATTTAGCAAGGAGAACGGTGACGATTTATCTGCTAGCGTTAATAAACTAGTGCGTATTTGGGTTGCACAAACAAGGAAAATCGCAGCAGGAGATAAAATGGCAGGGAGACATGGAAATAAAGGTGTTATCTCTACAATTCTTCCAGAAGAAGATCTGCCATATTTACCTGATGGAACTCCGGTGGACATCATACTCAATCCTATCGGCGTTCCGGCACGTATGAACCTTGGACAAGTACTAGAGACACATTTGGGACACGCAGCACGTAACCTTGGATTCAAAGCCATCACACCTGTATTTGATGGAGCTCCAGATCAGGCCATTGAAGATGCTCTTGCTCAGTCATGGCTAATAGAACAATCTGGAGCTATAGACCCAAAGCCAATTGATACAAATGGTATGTCCAGAATAAACCTTGATATCACTAAATCATGGTTAGTTGAAAAGGGATATGATTATCAAAAAATAATAGATGACCCAGTACCCGGAGAAGCAAGAAGAGCATGTCTGGAAATATGGTTTCGTGAACAATTAGGCTCCGATATTTCCAATTTAACTGATAAAGAAATTAATGAGGAAATTGCTTCACTCAATCAAGATCAAACTTTATCACCACCCACTACAGGGAAGTCAATACTATATGACGGTAGGACTGGGGAGGCTTTTGATCAACCTATCTCAGTAGGACAAATTTACATGATGAAGCTAATTCACCTAGTAGAAGATAAGGTCCATGCTAGATCAACTGGTCCTTATTCACTTATAACCCAACAACCATTGGGGGGTAAAGCACAGTTTGGCGGCCAACGGTTTGGTGAAATGGAAGTCTGGGCATTAGAAGCATATAGTGCTGCTTATAATTTACAAGAAATGCTTACAGTAAAATCTGATGACGTGGTTGGTAGGGTAAAAACTTACGAGGCAATCGTTAAAGGTGATGACATAGTGCAACCAGGTATCCCAGAATCATTCCATGTATTACTTAAAGAATTACAGAGTTTGGGATTAGCTGTAGAGCTTCTTCACGAGGATAGTGAAGAAGCAGAAGAAGCTGATCCTTCTGACATATTGAGTTCAGAAGGATTTGGACTTGAAGACATTAATCAAATTGATAATCAGGAACTTTCTTCAACTGAAAAAGATGAGGATGATGAATTAGTAATCCCTGACCTATAAACTAAAATATATTTGTATCAATCAGTTAAAATTTCCGCACTCAGGAGTAATTAATGGCTAATAGTGGCAATGATTTCAATGCTGTCCGGATCGCCTTAGCCTCTCCAGACCAGATAAAAACATGGTCTTATGGTGAGGTCACAAAACCAGAAACAATAAACTATCGCACATTGAGACCCGAAAAAGATGGACTATTTTGTGAAAGGATATTTGGTCCTACAAAAGATTGGGAATGCTATTGTGGAAAATATAAGAAAATAAGGCACAAGGGAGTAATATGCGACCGTTGTGGAGTAGAAGTTGCACGTGCAAAGGTCCGTCGAGAACGTATGGGTCATATCAATTTAGCTGCTCCTGTAGCTCACATTTGGATGTCAAAAGGGACACCGAGTAGATTAGGTTTAATTCTTAGCCTTTCGCCTAGGAATCTGGAAAGGGTAATTTATTTCGCTCAATATTTAGTTACTAGTGTTGACGATGAAATGTGTCAAGTAGCCAAAGAACAATTAAAAGCAGAATTGAAAGAAACAAGTGAACGACTTGACATAGAACTTGAAGAAAAGATAGGTAATATTGGTCAAGAATACGAACAAGTTGATGCCAATAATTCTATCCAGGACAAAGAAGATGAGGATTCAGGTTCTATCGACAACAACTCTCCTCAATTAACAACTGATGGACCCGATTTGAACGAAATAAGAGAAAAGCTCCAACAACAAAAACAAGATATTGAAAATGAAATCCAAGATAAGATAGATGAATTAGAAAGCCTACAAGTCGGATTGTTATTATCTGAAAATCGCTACATCGAACTCCAAGAAAAATTTGGAGAATTATTTGTTGCTTCTATGGGAGCAGAAGCTGTATTACAGATGATGAACAATCTTGATCTAGATAAAAGGAAAAGTGACCTCCAAGGCGAAATTCGCTCGACATCAGGTCAGCGAAGAAAAAAGGCGATTAAGACTCTTAGGCTAGTAGAATCTCTACGGAAAAGCGGTAATAAGCCAGAATGGATGGTGCTCTCTGTTCTGCCAGTTCTACCACCAGAACTTCGCCCTATGGTACAGCTAGATGGCGGACGTTTTGCAACAAGCGATCTCAACGATCTGTATAGACGAGTAATAAATAGGAATAACCGATTAAGAAGATTAATCGGCTTACAGGCACCGGAAATAATTATCCGCAATGAAAAAAGAATGCTCCAAGAGTCAGTTGACGCACTCATTGATAACGGTCGCCGAGGAAGGCCTGTTTCAGGAAGTCATAATCATCGATTAAAATCTTTGTCTGATCTACTCAGAGGAAAACAAGGAAGATTTCGTCAAAATCTTTTAGGTAAGCGAGTAGACTACAGTGGAAGATCAGTTATCGCGGTAGGACCTAATTTACAACTCCACCAATGTGGTCTTCCAAGACGAATGGCACTTGAACTATTTAAACCATTTGTTATGAACAGATTAGTTCTACAAGGTTATGCACATAATATTAAAAGTGCAAAAAGACTCGCTGAAAGAGCTCGCCCAGAAGTTTGGGACATACTAGAAGAAGTAGTGTCAGAAAGGCCCGTACTATTAAACCGAGCTCCGACTTTACATAGACTTGGAATTCAAGCATTTCAGCCGATTTTAGTTGAGGGCGGAGCAATACAAGTGCATCCACTCGTATGCCAGGCTTTCAATGCTGATTTTGACGGTGATCAAATGGCCGTTCACGTTCCTTTATCTAAAGGAGCTGTTCAAGAAGCCAGAAAAGTGATGCTTAGCTCTTACAACATGCTCTCTCCCAGCTCTGGAGAACCCATAGTTGCACCCACTTTAGACATAGCCTTTGGCTGCTACTATTTAACAACTGTAGAAAACATTCCTGTTGACCAAAAAAATGTTTTCTCTAGTTTTGACGATGCAAGATTAGCCCATGAGACTGGTGAATTAGGATTAAGGTCTCCTATAAAAGTACGGCATCAACCAACTGAGGATAAAACAGAAATAATTGAGACGAGTGTTGGAAGAATTATATTTAACGAAGCTCTCCCAAATGAGATGTCTTTCCGTAATAGCGAACAAGGGAAAGATGCATTAAAAGAAATAACCGCAGAGTGCTTCAGTCTCCTAGGAAATGATGCAACTCTAAAAGCTCTAGATGCAATCAAAGCATTGGGATTCAAGTATGCTTCACAATCGGGTACAACAATAGCCATTAATGATATCGGTGTGCCTATTGAAAAAGATAAGATAATTCAAGAAGCAGAAGAAAAAATATCAACGCTTGAAGAACAATACCAACACGGCCTAATTAGAGAAATAGAAAAATATACAAACTCAGTTGAAGTATGGACAGAAGCAAATTCACGTCTAACTAACGTTATACAAGACAACCTCCATAACTATGGCGGCATATATTTGATGGCTATTTCTGGGGCAAAAGGTAATATCCAACAAATTAAGCAAATGGCTGGTATGAGAGGACTAATGTCCGACCCTAAAGGTAGAATTATTGACAGGCCCATTAAATCCAATTTCCGAGAAGGATTAAGTGTGCTTGAATATTTTATATCAACTCACGGAGCACGCAAAGGTCTAGCTGACACAGCTCTTCGAACTGCTGACAGCGGTTATTTAACGCGACGACTAATCGACGTAGCACAAGAAGTAACTATCACAATCGAAGACTGTGAAACCCTCTCAGGTGTTTGGGTAGAAAATGTACCTGATCCAGAACTGAAAACTCCATTTATAGATCGGATTAAAAGTCGTACCATAGTTAACCCTGTGCCAAACCCGGAAACCGGAGAAGTAGTAATTGATAGAAACCAGTCGGTAACAGAAGCCATTAGTATCCAAATCACCGAATTGAATGTAGAAGGAATAATGGTACGTTCACCACTAACTTGTGAAGCAGACCGTGGAATATGTAAAAAGTGTTATGGAACATCCCTCTCCACTGGAAACCCTGTAATGGAAGGTGAAGCAGTGGGAATTATAGCAGCGCAAAGTATTGGTGAACCGGGTACTCAGCTAACAATGCGCACATTTCACACAGGTGGTATTGCTGGATCTGATATAACTAGCGGGTTACCACGAGTGGAAGAACTTTTTGAGGCCAGAGCACCAAAAGGTGAAGCTATTCTTACTGAAATTGCAGGGACAGTAGAGGTTGCTAATCTTTCAGATGGAAGAAGTATCACTGTAAGAAGTACAGAAGAATACAGAGACGAGTATCAACTAGGTACTAACCATAAAATCTTGGTCTCTGAAGGTGATCACATCAATATAGGTGACCAAATTGCAGAACATGATAAATCAAAAGATTCTGAAGAAAATGCCTTACCCGCGCAATCAGGTGACAATCTTCTAGCTCGAGTATCTGGAACTGTTCAAATTACCGATAAAGGCATCACTATATCTTGGTCAGAAGAAGATGAGCGTGAGTATGTAATACCCGCTGCATCCCATATAATCGTTCAAGACGGCGATTTGGTTGATGCAGGACAAGCTCTTACAGCAGGCCCCAAGAACCCGCAACAAATCCTTCGTATTCAAGGTCGTGACCATGTTCAAAAATACTTGATTGATGAAGTTCAACAAGTTTACCGTTCTCAAGGTGTTGCAATACACGAAAAGCATATCGAGATAATAATCAGGCAAATGATGAGAAAAGTTCGTATAGATACTCTCGGTGATACCGATCTTCTACCAGGTGAATTAGCCAGTAGGCAATACTATGAATCTACTAATGCTTCAGTCTTGGCTGAAGGAGGAGAGCCATCCACCGCAAGTCCAGTCCTACTAGGAATTACAAGAGCATCACTTAATATGGAGAGCTTTTTAGCTGCTGCATCGTTCCAAGAAACAACTCGAGTCCTGACAGAATCTGCAGTAAGTGGAGATATCGACTATCTAAGAGGATTAAAAGAAAACGTAATAATTGGAAGACTAATACCTGCTAGATTCGATATTTCTGAAGAAGGTAGAGAACACCTTGATCTGGATGAAAATGATGAACACGCACCTATGGGAGTGCTCGCAACTCCTTTAGCAAATTTGTCAGACCATCAGAATTCAGTTGATGAAATCCCAGACAAAGAATTACCTTCACTATAAAAATCTAAGTGCATAAACCGGAAAGTTTTTATCTTGACCTTAGCGAAGGTGAGTTGTTACACTTGGTCGGCCAGATGCCCAAAAACTGGGCGGTTAGCTCAGGGGTTTAGAGCGCTGCGTTGACATCGCAGAGGTCATTGGTTCAAATCCAGTACCGCCCACCAAGATACTGGTGTTAAAATATCTAATTAGGATAGGGGATATACTTAACAAAAGACCCCTTATTATCTGATAGTCTTATAACAAATTGTGGCCCCGTGGTGTAGCGGCCTAACACACTGCCCTGTCAAGGCAGAGATCGCCGGTTCGAATCCGGTCGGGGTCGCCACAATAAAGGATGTTATTAACTATGAATCTATACAATCACGACACAAATCTTGTTCAAAACAACATGATTTGATAGCCCTAATTAATAAAAGTAATCTCCAAAAACTCAGATTGTAATTATAAGCTCCATAAATCTATGTGAATAGTTGTAAAGATGAGTTTTTGTACACGATTTACAAGTTATTTATTCTACTGTGCCTGTATATTCCTTTTTTAACATGTCCCAGTCAATTTCATATCCCAAACCAGGCTCTGTAGGCGCTAGTACCATGCCTTGACTATCATATTCAATATCACTAACTAAACCATACTTGTTAGCTCCTGTGCATGGAAAGAATTCAAAAAATTCACAGTTAGGTATGGCCATAGTCACATGAAGATTTGCTACATTATTGAGCGAATTCCCGCCATGGTGAATCTCACACTTCATATTAAATCCTTCAGCTAAATGACCGAGTCTTATCATCGGGGTGATACCACCAGTCACTGCAACGTCTCCCCTAAGTATATCTGTTGCATATTCGGTAATCCATTGAGTCATACCATAAAAACGACCAGGAGCATATTCTGTTGACATAATAGGAATGTCCAGCTTCTGGTGTAATTTAATATAGCTATATATATCTTCTTCGACCAATGGGTCTTCATACCAATAATAATTTAGGTCTTCTATAGCGCGTCCAACTCTCAAAGCGTCTTCATATTGGTATGCCCACATAGAATCCAACATCAGTTTCATGTCACTACCAACGGCATCTCTAACAGCAGAACAAATTTCTATATCATACAAGGGATCCCCATGTGGATGAATCTTATGAGCAGTAAGACCACTCTGTTTCATAAGTATAGATTCCTCTACATATTCTTCCTTGGTTTCGTGGAATGCGGTACTTGAATAAACCGGTACTGAATCTTTACAAGTCCCGAGTAGACGGTGGATTGGCTGATTTGAAATCTTGCCGTTTATATCCCATAAACAAATATCTATAGCTCCAATTACGTAGGTAGAAACCAAACGATTCATCTTCCACATATCCCACCACAAACCTCCGATATCCTGTGCATTACGTCCTAAGATTATGGGCTTTATAAACTCTATTAGACCTGGTGCTAAATGATCTGCTCCCAATCCAGACGATCCAAGAAAAGCATTACCTTCAATTCCTTCATCCGTCTCGACTGTAACCACGCCTAGCTGGCGAGTACCTCCGAATCTTGTGCCTACTCCAGTGTGCCAAGGATCAGTTCTCCAATTAAACATCTCGACTTTTACATTGGTTATTTTCATTAAAAATATCCTCTGTTTTTATCCGATATAAATCGATTCTTTTTTTAATACCACTTACAAGTACAGATAGTTAATGCTCAGTTCTAAAACATGTACACTCTTCAAAAGCTCCATCTAACCAGGACTCACTACAACCCTAAAAACATCTTTATCCGTCTTCATCATTTCTGAAAAACCCTTGTCTATTACATCATCTATGCATATTTTCTGAGATATTAAGTTCGCAGTTTTTACAGAATTGTTAGCTATTAACTCGAGCACATCCTCTAAATCATCTCGTAGATAAGCTAAGGAACCAATCAGTTTTTTTTCAGTTGCAACCAGATCATTAAAATCAACCTTAGCCAAATGAGTATAAATAGCAACTAAAGTTACTGTCCCTCCGGGCTTAACCATGTCAATAGCTGTATTCGGAGTTTGCTTGCCTCCTGCAGAGTCAATAACTACATCCAATCCATGATTACTTGTAAATTTAAATATTTTTTCTGAGTAATCTTTTTCTGAAACGTTGATAGTATGATCGGCTCCTAGTACTTTTGCCATCTCTAGACTAGATTGGCTCTTATCAAATGCAACTACAGACGCTCCAAAAGACTTCGCTATTTGCAAAATTAGAAGCCCGATAGTACCGCAACCAAGAATACCCAATAATTGTCCGCCTCGAAGACTGCTCTTACGAACAGCATGCATCGCTACCGAAGCAGGTTCAGCAAAAACTGCCTGTTCACTACTTACTTTATCAGGTAATTCTATTACTTCAGAACCTTTCCAAATCATATAATCTGCTAACCCACCATTTAAATCGAAGCCAGCAACCGCCATTTTCTGACATAGTGTTTTATTTCCTGATCGGCAAGCAACACAGATATCACAAGTTAAAACAGTATTTACTGCTACACGACTCCCAAGCTCGATATTTTTTATATTAGAACCACGTTCAATTACAGTACCTGTCATTTCATGGCCGGTTATTAATGGCAACTTCTTTCCAGTAATTGAATTGGGAACATCATGAGAAATAAATTTTGGACCATAAAGGTATTCTTCGACATCAGTAGCACAAATCCCACAGTAATCTATCCTCAATTTGACTTCTTCTGCATTAGGTATAGGTTCAGGAACATCCTCGATGCGGATATCCCTATTTCCATGATAAACAACTGCCTTCATATCAATAACCCTTAATCACTAGATAATTAAAAATCCTGTTTTGAGATTACTGCGTACACATCAATTTCAAAATCGATCCAAGATTCAGCTAAACCTTTAACAACAATACCAGTTGAACAAGGATACACATCACCTAGATGTCTTGCTATGACTGGATAAACTAGAGGTCTGTACGAAGAATTTGTGACATATGTCGTTATTTTACAAATATCATTAACACTTGATCCAACTTCTTCCAATAAAACCCTAACACAGAGCATAGCATTCTCAGCCTGTTTCTCTGGGTCGCCTTTACCAACAAATCCTTCTTTGTCAAGAAGTATGCCTGTCTGACCTTGTATAAACACAGTATGTCCTGCTAAAACAACTCTACTAAGTTCATAGTCTACTTGCGATAATAATGGTCCATTTTTTGTATTCTTTATTCTTTTTCTTATTTTATGCATTATAGAAATTCCGCAAAATTTATCCTACACGATAAGTTAAAACAAAAATATAACAATCCAGTCTTAGCTAGCCAAAACCCGTATGCTATAATTATAGATCTCCAAGGACATCTGCACGATCTGCAAGTATAGTTTACATTGATCGTTACGGTATTGGAATTATATGAAAAGGAGACTTCAAAATGGCCGCGATGGTGGAGGTATTAGACGGTGGAGGAGTAACCTCTCCTCGCGGGTTCAAAGCCGGTGCTATTTACGCCGGTGTTAAGACTGCTGGCGATGGAATATTAGACTTGGGTATTCTTTTCTCAGAAGAACCAGCAACAGTGGCTGGCACTTTTTCAACAAATAAAGTAGTTTCCCCCTCGTTAGTCCTCACTCGTGATCGAACTTCGTCAGGAATTGCACGAGCTGTTGTAGCAAACAGTGGCTGTGCTAACTGCTGTGTCGGTGATCAGGGTCTTAATGATGCAAAAGAAATGACAGCATTAACAGCCAAGCATTTGGGGCTTACTGATAATGAAGTTCTGATAGCAAGCACCGGGTTAATAGGTGTTGAACTTCCAATGGCACTAATTAGACAGAACATAGGTAACGTTGTAACCAAAAATGAAGGGGGAACGGAATTCGCAAAAGCCATAATGACTTCAGATACCAGGCCCAAAGAAGTTGCAGTAGCTGTTGAAATAAACGGCTCACGAATAACTGTGGGTGGAGCAGCAAAAGGGTCGGGCATGATTCATCCTAACATGGCAACCATGTTAGGTTTTATAACCACTGATGCAAATATAGATGCAGATTTATTAAAAGAGATATTAGTAGATGTAGTCGATTCCTCCTTTAACATGATCGATGTAGATGGAGACCAGAGCACAAACGATACCGTACTTTTACTAGCCAATGGAGCGGCAAGTGGATCAAAGATTAAAGGTGGAACCAATGAATCAGAGGTTTTTAAAGAAGCAGTTCGGTATATTGCAATAACATTATCCAAAGAACTTGCAAGGGATGGGGAGGGTGCTCAGAAACTTGTTGAAGTAATAGTTGAAGGTGCTCAGGACATTTCTCAAGCAAGAAAAGCGGCCAGAGAAATTGCTAGTTCACTTCTAGTTAAAGCCATGATCCATGGTCGTGACCCTAACTGGGGCAGGGTAATGATGGCATTAGGTAGAAGCGGTATTGAATTTATTGAATCCCAAGTCGACGTATTTATAAATGATATCCACATAGTACACGAAGGCAAATCAATACCCTATTTGGTAGATGCAGTTGTGAGTGCTATGAACGTAGACGAGATACAAATACGAGCAAATATTAATACAGGGACCTCTATGGCAACAGCTTGGGGTTGCGACCTTACAGAAGAGTATGTGACATTCAACTCAGCCTACAGTACATAATAATTAAGCTCAGTTTAACTATGGAATAGCATCTCCCTGAATTTTAGATATGAATACAACAATCAAATATATCCTAATGTCTTTTAATATTAATAAATACACCTATGATTTAGGAGTAGTGTAGTGTCGATTGAACAACGTCCTTCCTCAGAACAAATGCCAGTTTCAAAAAGTCCGGCTACTCATCAAGAGACCGCCCAGCTGGATAACGGAATTGTTCCTAGCCTCAAGGACAGTAAAATTGTAGTCAAGATTGGTGGTAGCACTATAGGACAACATGACACTAGCTTGCAAGATTTAGTTAAGCTGCAACTTACAGGTGCACGTCCTGTAGTGGTACATGGTGGTGGGAAAACTATCTCTGATTGGATGCAACTTCAGGGTATAAAGCCTAGATTTAATCGTGGATTAAGAGTTACAGACAAAGACAATATTGAGATAGTAATAGCAGTATTAACAGGTTTAGTAAATAAATCACTCGTAGGGTCAATTGAAAATCTTGGCGGAAAAGCAATAGGTTTATCAGGAATCGACGGCTCCATACTCGAGGCAAATCCAATATCGGAAGAACTCGGTTTAGTAGGCGAAATTAATAAAGTCAACTCAAAACCCATCGAAACCATCTTGGACTCCGGATATATGCCTGTTATTGCGCCCGTTGCAGTATATAAAAACAGTACCAGCACAGATGAAAATATCATATTGAATGTAAATGCCGATACTGTAGCTGGGGAGATAGCAGCTGCCCTCAATGTACAGCGCCTTATTTTAATGACTGACGTACCTGGAGTACTGGATTCAACAAAAAGACTAATCCCAAGACTAACTCGCCGACAAGCTAATACACTACTCACATCGAATGTGATAGATGGCGGTATGGTGCCAAAAATTGATGCCTGCTTAAAAGCTTTAGAAATAATCGATTCCGCTCATATAATAGATGGACGTGAAGGAAACACTCTATTACAAGTATTGGAAAATCAGAAAATTGGAACAAGACTAGATTGAGGTAAGAATGTCAACAAATTTTGAACAAAATTCAGGTTTTAATTTGGACATAGGGAACATGTTCCCTACACAGTTGGGCAGCAGATTAAGATGGATTTTAATATTGGTCGGGTTAGTATCGCTATTTTTTATCCTGTCCATTATCAGGTCCGTTTATACTGACTGGCTATGGTTTAATTCCCTAAAATTTCAAAGTGTTTATATCAAGATCCTTTTAACTAGGTGCATTCTTTTTTGTTTAGCCGCAGGCATATTCGCAATATTTTGTGGTATATCAGTGTATTTTTCCTATCAATTATCAAAGGGCCCTGAAGAAATACCCCTGCCTCCTCAAATAAGGCGAGTTTTCAAAAGGTTAATTTTCTGGGGTATTTTGTTAGGAGTATCAGTCTTAAGTATTATTTTCGGGGTTATAGCAGCAAGTCAGTGGGAAGTGTTTTTGAGATTTGATAGTGCAGCAATATTTAATATCACTGATCCAGTTTATAATAAAGACATTTCCTTCTATGTGTTTGCTCTACCTCTTTATGAATTCATACAAAAATGGGCTCTAGGAGCCACAGTAATTATCCTAGCAGCAACTCTTGGCATCTATTTTGTACAATTTAGCTTCCGCGGAGTAGGCCTGATTATTACCAAAGGCATCAAACTCCAAATATCGACTATGGGAGCCATTATAATGTTACTCTTTGGAGTAGGTTTATGGCTTGATCGATGGGGTTTACTATTTTCTGGGCATGGAGCAGTTTTTGGTGCAGCTTACACCGACATCAATGCCAGGAAAATAGCCCTCCTTATTCTATTAGTGGCGGCAGCGGCAACTGCTATTTTGATATTTATCAATGCTTATTTAAATGGGATCAGGCTTTTTATAGGAGCACTAGCACTTTTCGTAGGACTTTTTGTAGCACTTAATGTTCTGTGGCCAAACGCAATGCAAAGACTCACAGTTAGGCCAAGTGAGTTTGCACGGGAACAACCCTATATAGGAAGAAACATTGAATTTACTCGGCAAGGGTTTGGTTTGGGTGGAATTATAGAACAGCCATACCCCGTTGACGCTGTGCTTACTGAAAATATGGTTAACCAAAATCTTCAAACGGTGGATAATATTAGGTTGTGGGATCACAGCCCGTTATCTAATGTATATCGACAAATTCAACTCATAAGACCATACTATGATTTCAAAGATGCTGATGTAGACCGATACGTCGTTGATGGTGAATACAGGCAGGTTATGTTAGCAGCTAGAGAAGTTGCCCCAACTAAGCTAGACCCAGATGCCCAAACATGGGTTAACCAAAAATTAAGGTATACGCACGGATTTGGCATAGCAATGAGTCCAGTAACTGAATTCACTACAGAAGGCAGGCCAGAATTTTTTGCTAAAGATATACCTTTAGAAGGTGAAATTGAAATCAAATCGCTTTCAGGTAATTCTCAACCTGAATTTAAAGTAAGCAATCCTAGGATTTATTACGGTGAAGAAACTATTGAACATGTAATCGTAAATACAAACACAGCGGAACTAGACTATCAGGCTGCAGGCGGAGAATTGAGGAGTACGAATTATTTTGGTAAAGGTGGAATAAAGATAGGAAACTTTGTACGTAGGTTAGCATATGCATGGCAGTTTGCCGATATTAACATATTAATAAGTCCTGAAATAACTAACGTTAGCCGAATACAATACAGGAGAGAAATTCAAGAACGTATTTCAACGGTAGCACCTTTTTTGATCCTCGACAAAGATCCATATATCGTTGCTGGTAGCGATGGACTTTTTTGGATTCAGGACGCATATACTACCAGTGACAAATACCCTTATTCAGATCCTTCATCAGATGGGTTCAACTATATACGTAATAGTGTAAAAATTATTGTTGATGCATTCAACGGAACTTTATCATTCTACGTTTGGGATCCTACTGACCCAATGATTCTTACTTACCAAGCAATATTTCCAGATCTTTTCATAGATAAAGATGAGATGCCCGATTCGTTAAAAACTCATGTTAGATATCCCCAAGATCTATTTAGAATTCAGTCTGAAAAATATCTTCGTTACCATATGCTTGACCCTCAAGACTTTTACAATTTAGAAGACATTTGGAGTATTCCAGAAGAAAAGTTCGGACAAGGGGAACAGTTACAAAAAGTTGAACCTTATTACGTCATTATGAAAATGCCTGCTGAAGATAAGGAGGAATTTGTTCTCCTACTACCCTACACTCGAAATGATCCTCCTATTATGTCTGGCTGGCTGGCTGCAAGAAACGATTCTCCAAATTACGGGGAATTGATAGCTTTTAGATTCCCTAAAGAAAGGCAGGTAGACAGTCCTCAACAAGTTGAGGCCAGAATAGACAACGACCCATACATTTCGCAATGGTTCACATTGCGATGCCAAGAAGGATCATTTTGTATAAGAGGAAACCTATTAGTGATTCCAATAGCAACTGACAGTGAATTTGGCCTACTTTACGCAGAACCAGTTTATCTACAAGCGGAAGGAATTGATTTCCCAGAATTAAAACAGGTTATCTTGGCTACTGGAGAGAAAGTGGTTATGGCAAATTCCGTACCAGAAGCAATTGCTGAACTTACCGGTTTCCAACGGGATAAAGTGGACCAACCAAAACCAGCAGTAATACAAGCAAAAGATACAGAAAACCCGATAAGCGAAGGCATTGATAGAATTAAAACTTCTATTAACGATATCAAGGATAGTTTAATTGCTCTGGAAAAAGCTCTACAAACACTTACAGAATCGACTCAGAATAAATAATGCGAGTAAAATGACTAAAATCGAGTTTTGATCATTGGTTTAGAAATTCATCTTGTTAGAATTTTTTAATACACAAGTCATCAGGATATAAATATGAAAACATACTGGAAATCACTAGAACAAAATTTTTACATGAACTGTGTAAAAAGACAGCCAATAGTAATAACGAGAGGTGAGGGAACAAAGGTTTGGGATGACAATGGTAAAGAATATTTGGACTTTACATCAGGATGGGCTGTAAACAATATAGGTCACTCGAATCCAGTCATTGCTGATGCAATATCCGCACAATCTCGAATTTTGGTTCAAACATCAAATCAATTTTACACAATCCCACAACTACAGCTAGCCCAGATTCTTGTCGAAAACAGCTGTCTTGACAAAGCATTCTTCTGTAATAGTGGAGCTGAAGCTAATGAAGGAGCAATAAAGCTGGCCAGAAAGTACGGTAATATCCACAAGAATGGAGCTTATCAAATAATAACAGCCAACAATTCCTTCCATGGCAGAACTCTGACAACATGGTCGGCAACAGGCAAGCCTCACGATAGTGACCCCTTCTTACCTTTGCCTGAAGGCTTCGTTCATGTTGATTACAATAATTTGCAAGCCATAAAGGACGCAACTAGAACTGATACAGTTGCAATAATGCTTGAACCAGTACAGGGCGAGGGAGGAGTGAATTTACCATCCCCCGGATATTTATCAGCAGTCAGGCAGTGGTGTGACGATAATGATTTGATTTTGATTTTTGACGAGGTACAAACTGGACTAGGTCGCCTTGGAAAACTATTCGGCTATGAAGTTTATCAAGTTGAACCAGATATTATCACATTAGCCAAAGGACTGGGAGGGGGAATCCCGATAGGAGCATTCCTTGCTAAAGATCATGCTGCTGTCTTTGAACCGAAAAGTGAGCATGGTTCTACATTCGGGGGAAACGTTTTAACTTGTGCAGCCGCACATGCTTCAACCCAATTCATAATTAATAACGAAATCCCGGCCAAAGCAGACGATATGGGTAAATACCTTATTGGAAAACTCTTGGATCTAAAAGAAACCCATAGCTTAATCACAGAGGTAAGAGGAGTTGGTCTTTTAATAGCTGTCGAATTTAACAGAGAAATATCAGCCAATTTACTTACGTATTGCAACCAACTGGGACTATTATTGAACGCCCCAAAACCAACTGCGATTCGACTAATGCCTCCTCTAACAATCAGTAAACAAGAAGTAGATATTGGGATTCAGAGGTTAGAATCTGGCATATTGAAAGCACAAAAGGAATAATAATTGAACTGGAAAGATCTCAAAAAAAGTGGGGTCACTACTATTGCTGGAGTAGTTTCAGGTGGGCTCGATAGTTGTACAGCTACTCACTGGCTTAGTGATAGAGGGTTTAAAATCGAGGCATTTACAGTTGATCTGGGCCAGCCCGATGAAGAGCATATCAGCAGTATTACAGAACGAATGCTAGGAAGTGGTGCCAGTCATGCCGAGATCGTATCAGGAGAAAAACATCTAGCTTTAGCTGGCCTAAAAGTAATACAGTCTCAAGCAAGATATGAAGGCGATTACTGGAACACGACTGGTATAGCCAGGCCTATAACAATAGCTACTTTGCTTCCAACAATACAAAAACGTAACATCGACGTCATTTTTCATGGAGCCACCGGACGTGGAAATGATCAAGTTAGACTCCAATTAGCAACTAATATGCTATCTCCTAATATCAAAGTATATGCCCCCTGGAGAGACCCTGAATTTGTTGCTGAATTCCCTGGAAGACAACAAATGCTAGACTACTGTGCAAAAAACCAACTACCTATCAAATCTACGGGAGAATCCAGATATTCAACGGATGCAAATTTTCTGGGACTCACCCACGAAGCTGGAGACCTAGAAAATGTGGAAATACCCCCATATTTTGTGAATCCAGGGATGGGAGTCTGGCCATGGAACTCACCCGACGAACCTAAATCTGTTGCAATACGTTGGGAAAAAGGAGTCCCAAAGAAAATCGACGATGTTCCTTTAGATATTATATCCATGTTCAAAAAGACAAACTATATAGGTGGAACTCACGGTGTTGGAATAGGTACACACGTGGTTGAGAACCGATTCGTAGGTGTGAAATCGAGAGGTATATACGAGGCTCCAGGCCTGGAATTACTTGGTAAAAGCTTCGAATATCTCCTTCAATTCATACTAGATCGACGAGCCACAGAGTTGTTCAACTATGTATCCAAAACTATTAGCTCCCAAATATACCAAGGATACTGGTTGGATTTAACCACAACATCACTACTGGCTTCATTGGAGCCAATACTCGCACTTTGTACTGGTACTATAGTTGTCAGAATCTATAAAGGAAACATATATTTTGAATCGGCAGAAGATACTGCTAAATCGATGCCTCATTCCTTATACACAGACGATTCATCGATGGAAGCGATGGGATCCTATGACCATGAGGATTCAGAAGGGTTTCTTAAGATACTTGGTATATCTGCAAAAAATGTAGGGGCTAGACAATTTCCATGGCTGAAACGGTAAATTAATTATGATCCACTCTTCAAAAGACAATTTTGGCGGGTATTTAGAAGATTTTACTCCAGGTGATATTTACAAACACTGGCCCGGTAAAACCGTAACAGAATCAGATAATCATCTGTTCTCTTTACTCACCATGAATACAAACCCTCTCCACACAGACGCAAATTATATGCAAAGTCATCAACATGGTAAGATCCTAGTCGCAGGTCCATTAGTAATCAGTATCCTAATAGGTATGAGTGTTAGAGATACTTCTGGGAAAGCAATAGCCAATCTCGAATACGAAAAAATCACACATGATAAACCAGTATTCCAAGGGGACACTATCTATGGGGAAAGTGAAATTCTTAGCGTACGTGAATCACGTACTAAAAAAGATCGAGGTATAGTTAGTATAGAAAGTAGAGCATACAATCAAAACAATGAAAAAGTGGTTACCCTAAAAAGAAGCTTCTTAGTTCCACGGAAAATGCCTTAGAACCATCCCTGATTGATTGTCATCAAAGCAAAAATAAATGGAAGATACTGCAAAATACACTGTTTCTATTCAATATGACCAACGACTGTATAAACATGACATCAAAGCATCGACCACGCACGCCCAAATGCTTGCGCGGCAGGGAATAATATCGCAAAAAGAAAGTGCAGATATAATTTCGGGACTATCTGAAATACAAAAAGAGATAGAAAAAGGGGAGTTCCCATGGAAGTCTCACCTAGAAGACCTCCATATGAACATTGAAAACAGATTATATGAAAAAAGTGGTGATGTAGCAGGCAAGCTACACACGGCGCGATCTAGAAACGACCAAGTCGCAACAGATATGCGGCTTTACGTAAAAGACGCAACCACAGTGGTGATAAATGCTATCGATGATCTACGTCGGGCCCTTCTGGATAGTGCAAAAACAAACTCCAAGGTGATAATGCCAGGATATACACATCTCCAAAGAGCTCAACCCGTTTTCTTTTCACACCATATGATGGCCTACTTCGACATGTTCGGCAGAGACAAACATCGTTTTGAAATAGCTTCCCAATCTGCTGACGTGTTGCCCCTCGGTAGTGGGGCCATTGCTGGAGTTACATATCCCATAGACAGAGAGTATGTAGCAAAAGAGTTAGGATTCAAAAAAATTAGTTCGAATAGCATGGATGCAGTATCTGACCGAGATTTTCTTTTAGACTTCCATTCTGCCGCTGCAACATGTTTCGTACATATATCGAGAATGGGAGAAGAATTGGTTATGTGGTCAAGCGAAGAATTTGACTTTATACGACTTGCAGATGAATATACTACCGGAAGTAGTATGATGCCTCAAAAAAGAAATCCTGATTTTGCTGAACTCGCTAGAGGAAAATCAGGAAGAGTCTTCGGAAACCTAATTGGATTACTCACTGTGTTAAAGGGACTACCATTAACTTACAACCGAGATCTCCAAGAAGACAAAGAAGGATTTTTTGACACATATGACACTTTGTTAAATACTCTCCAGGTTCTAACAAAGATGTACTCAAGTATTCAACTAAATAAGAATAAATTAACTTCGGCAGCAGAATCTAGTCACGTTTTAGCAACAGACATTGCAGATTACCTTGTAAACAGGGGACTCCCATTTCGAGAAGCATATAAAATAGTTGCTAAGATATCTGAACACGCATTGCAAAATAATCGAACATTATCAGAATTGACGCTTGATGATTTCCTTAAATTTTCTTCATTATTTTCAGAAGACGTATCTTCTATTAATTTATTGTCATCAATTGAAAATCGGAATATTTTTGGTGGCACAGCATCTCAGCAGATATCTGAATCGATTTCCAGGGCAGAAAAAGAACTTAAGGCCAAAGGATAAAAAAGGAATATCACATAAAGATTGCTCCCTCAATCTTATCTGCAGACTTTGCAGTGCTAGGCAAACAGGTCCATGAAGCAGAGGAGGGAGGCGCGGATTACATACACATAGATATAATGGATGGACAATTTGTTCCTGCCTTGACTTTTGGGCCAGCGATTGTAAAATCCATACGCTCATATACATCTATACCATTCGATATACATATGATGGTTTACAGGCCCGAAAGATACATCTCAGAACTTGCTGAAGCCGGTGCAGACTTGTTGAGTATTCACGTCGAGTCAACCGTACATCTTCACCGCACAATCAATCAGATAAAAGAAGCTGGGATGAAAGCAGGCGTCGCTATAAATCCAAGTACCCCCATATCTACTATTGAAGAAGTACTAAAAGATGTAAACTTAGTTTTGATTATGACCGTTAACCCTGGATATGGAGGCCAGAGCTTCATTACAAATATGGTATCCAAAATACAGCGCATCAGGACTTTACTGGATACAATTGGTAGTGATTCAGAACTTGAAGTAGACGGCGGTATAAATACTACAACTGCAAAAGAGGTGGTAAAAGCTGGGGCCGACGTACTCGTCGCAGGTTCAGCAATCTACAATAATACCAATAGCGTTAAAGAGGCTATTTCCTCGATACGAAAAACTTATAACAGGTAAACTACCTAAACTCACTCTTTATTTCCTAATTCATCAAGACGACTATCATCAATTCCAAAATGATGGGCAACCTCGTGAAGTACAGTTTCCCTAACTTCTTTGACAATATCATCATCAGATGAACTGACTGCCTCGATAGATTCCTGAAACAGCGTGATTTTATCAGGCAAAATTCTGCTATACTCGTGTCTCTCTGTAAGGGGCACACCTTCATATAAACCTAGAAGGTACTGTCCTTCTTTAATAAAATTTCCAGCTAGCTGTTCCTTTGTAGGAGAATCCTCAACCACAACATCCACATCGGACAGGTAATCTTGAAATTCATTCGGGATTAGACCTATCGCTTCTAAAACAAGGTGCTCAAAACTAGATTTTTCCATTTGGTATTCTATATCTCACAAGAAAATGTTCCTGAAGATAGTACTATATCGCCACAATAAATTCACATTCTTATATACTAAACTTACATTCTTAGTAAAATTATCTATCATAAAGAAATATCTCTTAGGCTTTTCAAATGATACAACTTATCTCGAAATATCAAAAAGAAGAATTTAACACAAATCAGAAAGAGGCGTGAAGTGACTTTATTTATTACTGAAAAAGACGTTGCGAGTTTATTGCCTATGGAAATAGCCATCAAAGCGCTTGAGCAAGGCTTCATAGATCAGTCAAATAAAAATGCATGGAACAGCCCGAGACGAAGAATAAACTTTGGAAATGGAACCTTCCATTTCATGGCAGCAGTAAACAAACATATCGGTGTCATGGGAATGAAGACCTATTCAACTTTCAATTCCGCTAAACCTAAATTCTATACACACCTGCTAGACTCTACAAATGGCGATTTGTTAGCTATTCTTGAAGCAAACCGGCTCGGACAAATACGCACTGGAGCTGCTAGCGGTATTGCAACAAAATACATGTCTAACCCAGATGCTTCAACCGTCGGAATCATTGGTACAGGTTATCAAGCAGAAACACAACTTGAGGCAATTACTAAAGTAAGGAGTATCAACAAAGTAAAAGTTTACTCTCGAAACCCTTTATTACGTAAAAACTTCTCGGTCAAAATGAGCAAAAAACTCAACTTAGATGTGGAAGATGTTACAAGCCCAGAAGAATGCATTGAAAACATGTCTATATTAGTAACTATAACCTCTGCAAAGACACCAGTACTTAAAGGCCAATGGATCACAGATAGTACTCATATTAATGCTGCTGGAGGTAACCACTGGCTGCGTCGTGAAATCGACACAGAAACTGTTAAACTTGCCGACTTGGTAGTAACAGACGACGTAGCACAAGCTAAAATAGAATGCGCTGATTTAATTTACCCTATTGAAAATGGAGCCCTTGATTGGCAAAGAGTCAACGAAATATGGGAAATAGTATCAGGTAGTGTACCAGCTAGAAAAAAGCAATCCGACGTAACTCTATTTGAATCGCAGGGAATAGCCTTGCAAGATATTGCTACTAGTTTTATAGTTTATTCTCTTGCGAAAACACATGGGTTTGGAAATGAATTCTCGTTTGAAGATCAAAGTGGATAGTGACTATTTACCCTATAGATCAAGCACAAACAGTCCTAGGAGCAATAAACCCATCCGATCTAGGGATAACCCTGACTCATGAACATTTATTGATAGATCTGGCATTTAACAGACCAATACCAGATTCAGTATTTCTTAAAAAGATCTATTATGAACCGCTTAACTTGGGAAATTTAGGTTATATAAAGCATTTTGGAATTGCAAATCGCGACGACTTGCAATTACTAGACATAAATACAGCAATTGATGAAATTAACCTGTATAAAAAAGGCGGCGGCAATACAGTGGTTGATGCCACCAGCATTGGAATATCAAGAAATCCTAAATCTCTTTACAAAATATCTAAAACTACAGGTCTGCATATAATTATGGGATCTTCATATTACGTAGATGCTAGTCATCCTCCAGAAATGACACACACTTCTGAAAACCAAATCTATGAAACCATCATTAATGATATCGCTATGGGAGTAGAGGGCACGGGGATTAAATCTGGGTTGATTGGGGAAGTAGGATGTAGCTACCCATTAACCGATAATGAACGTAAAGTCCTACAGGCTTCTGGGAAGGCACAAAAAGATTCTGGTGCCCCTCTACTTATCCATCCTGGACGACACGAAAATTCCCCTATGGAAATTATTGAAATACTCCAGTCCACTGGTGCAAACTTAACAAAAACTATGATTTCACATATTGATCGAACTGTATTTAATAAAGATAACCTTAAAGCAATAGTTAAGGTAGGATGTTATTTAGAATGGGATCTGTTTGGAAGCGAACAATCGCAGTATGTTTATAATCCTAAGATAGATATGCCTAGTGATGCCTCTCGCATGGATACTATAGATTGGGCAATATCTGAAGGGCTTGAAAATAAAATAGTAATTTCACAGGACATTTGCCATAAAAAACAACTTATTAAATATGGTGGACACGGTTATAACTATATATTGGGCAATATAGTTCCAAGAATGAGGAACAGAGGATTCACTGAGGATTCTATTAATAAGTTTTTGAAAAGAAATCCTGCTAAATTTCTCACATTTAGCAAAAGCTAAATAGTAATGGGTGGTATTAATGAAGCTGAAAATGAACTTGAGAATAGTGTGCCGATGAATTCAGATCGTAACGTTCTTGCAGCCGTAGTAGTTGTAGGACATGCGGTAAAACACATATTCAATTCAGGCATGAGGGCTTTGCTGTTACCTGAAGCAAAAATAGGATTGAATCTAACCGGAGCACAATTCGGGTCATTGTTAACAGCCAGTCAGGTTACTTCATGGGGAACCACAATTGGAGCAGGATATCTAGGAGATCGGTTTAGCAACAAAGCCGGTTTAATTTTGTTCATATCTTTATCCTTAACAGGTATCTCATTTTTTTTAGCTGGTAATTCCTACTCATATCCAATAATGTTGATATCAATGCTGTTGGTAGGGATGGGCCCGTCACTCTATCATCCTCCTGCTCTTGGAGAACTTTCAAGGCGCTTTCCCGATAAACGAGGCTTCGCTATTTCCTTACATGGAATGGGAGGAAATTTTGGAGAAGTGTTGGGCCCATTAATTACTGCTACAGTTTTAGGTTTATTAAGCTGGCGTGGAGTTTTTCAAATCAGTTTAGCCCCGGCAATTCTATCCGGATTCATCATTTGGATTTTGTTGAGACACATCGCTTCTACACAACCTCAGTCCAATTCTACAAATGATTATTTTTTGAAAATCAGAACTCTTTTCAAAAAACCCTTAATTATTTTTATCGTGTTGATAGCAGCAACTAGAAGTGCAGGCGATACAGCGGTTGGCGGTTTCCTACCCTTATATTTGAGGGAATCTCTAGAATTATCACCAACCACAGTAGCTATATATTTATCGCTAGCTCAGGTAGCTGGTCTTATCACTCAACCAGTATTTGGTCATATGTCAGATAAATATGGGCGTAAAATTATACTTCTTCCAGGAGTAAGCGTCGTATCGATCATATCTATAGCTCTTGCTTTTCAAACTTCCAAGATTTTCTTAATTACCCTGGTTATTTTAAAGGGTGCTTTCAGCTTTCCTCTACACCATATGTTTATAGCCACTGCAATGGATATAGCAGGAGAAAAAGTACAGTCTACCATTGTCGCCCTTATATACGGCGCTGGATTTCTAGGAACATTTTCTCCTTATCTCGCCGGGCACCTAGTAGATAATTTTGGCATTCATAGCGCATTTATTTACGGGGGAATGGTTTCAGCTTTAGCAGCTGTTATGCTTACAATAATAAAACTTCCAACATCAAACCGAAATTTTATCTCTCGTAAATGAAACATATATTTATTAAGCCCGTACAATCTCTTTGTCCTGATAGTTCAGGCTTATCTACCATCATGTCACTTCTAAAAGACGTCGCACGTAGTTTTTACCTATCCATAAAAATTCTACCCCGTTCCATGCAATATCCTGTCGGCTTAGCTTATTTACTAGCTAGGATTGCCGACACCATCGTCGACGACCAAGTCAACAACAACAAATCAAAACTGGAAATGTTACTTGAGTTCCGGATTCAAATAAATAAAACTGATGCTTCAAAAAACACCAAAATAATGACGGTTGACATCGAAAATAAAAACGAACCTGTAAAAAAGAAGCAATTTATAGAAAAACTACCTATTGCCTTGAAATCATTTGATGATTTAGAAGAGGACGATGCCGTCGAAGTAAGAAATCTTGTAGACACTATTGCATCAGGTATGCAATTAGAACTCTCTACATTTTTTGAATATAAAACTGATCAACCCATAGTCGCTATTCCTACAACACAAGATCAGGAGAAATATATTTACCTTGTCGCTGGCTCCGTAGGGGAATTTTGGACAAACATGACGATACGACATACTTCCAGTTTATCAAAACATGACGCAGACCACATGAGACAGTTAGGTGTCAGCTTTGGCAAAGCTTTACAATTAACTAACATTATCAAGGATGTGCCAGAAGATTTAAGAAGTGGACGATGTTATATACCTTCTAACGAATTATCAAGATACGATCTATCCCCAGAAGATTTATTAGATGCTAAAACCAACAAGCGAACTCAGCTTCTTCTCTACTCTAACATCGAAAGAGTGCTTAAATATTATATTGATGCACAATCTTACGTACTTGCCATCCCAAGAAGCAATATAAGATTAAGATTGGCAGCAATCTGGCCATTAACCTTTGGCCTAGCAACCCTGTCAAAGATTTCTAAAGGATCAAATTGGCTTAATCCCACCATTCCGTCCAAAATACACAGGTTATCTATATATAAAATTATCTTGATTTCATTTTTTGCCGTACAATCAAATTTCATTCTCGAATTGTGGGTATCCAGATTAATAAAAGAAGTAACTGAAACTGTAAAATATTCTTAATTTATCCTTGTGCATCCGACTCCTGTCAGCTTCAATTCAAACTCATTTCAAATACCTTACAATATGCTCAGGGTTTCAATAATGAAAGCCTATTGACTTAAATACCTTAGAACATGGAAATCACTCGATCTATTTACATACACATACCTTTCTGCGAAACAAAATGTCCATATTGTGACTTCAATACTTATGCTTCTATCGAACCCTTGATCACATCATATGTTGTTGCTTTAAAGAAAGAATTAACAATCTGGGGAACCAGTCTTGGTATTCCATCTATAGACACTGTATTTATCGGTGGAGGTACACCTTCATATTTACCTTCCGAAGAGATAAAGGGATTAGTTGCAACCCTTCATAAAAATTTTGACATAACCAAAGATGCTGAAATAACTTTGGAATCTAATCCAGACGACCTAACTGAAAGTAAATTGACATCTCTGAAAGAAGCTGGAATAAATCGTCTCAGTATTGGCGTCCAAAGCCTAAATGACAAGTTATTAACCACTCTCGGTAGGCGCCACTCAGCAAAAGACGCGATATCTGTTTATCAAAGAGCACGATGCATGGGGTTTGGAAACATCAGTCTCGATTTAATGTACGGATTACCACACCAAAGCATAGAAATTTGGGATTCTACCTTGACACAAGTATTCGATCTTAAGCCAGACCATCTATCCATGTATTGTTTAACTTTGGAAGATGGGACTCCTATGCAAAAAAATGTAAGAAATGGCATTCTACCAAAACCAGATGTTGACCTTGCTGCTGACATGTATGTCATGGCTCAAGAAAAAGCTTCTCAGTTAGACTACCAACATTATGAAATATCTAATTGGTCCCTACTGGGTAAAGAAAGTCAGCATAATTTAATTTATTGGCAAAACAAGCCTTTTCTAGGAGTTGGCCCAGGAGCACATTCTTATCTTCAAAATCATCGTTTTCATAATATAAAATCCCCGAAACAGTACATTAAATACCTTAATCAAACACCCCAAGAACTTAATTGCACAACAATTTCAAGTAGCACTGATAACAGTTCAAATACACAAATACTATCGCAACAATTTATCCCGACAGACCTTAAACCCATCATACAAGACGTAGAAATGATCAGCCTACCATTAGAAATGGCCGAAACAATCATGATGGGCCTACGATTATCTAGCGGTATTTACCATCAGGAATTTATTCTCAGGTTTGGTAACACAATTCAAGATACATATCCACAAATCATAAAAGACCTTGTTGAAGATAAATTGATACAAGTAAACTCAGTTTCGGTTAAACTGACTGACAAAGGCAGAATATTAGGCAACGAGGTTTTCGCAAAATTCTTTTGACTAAATTACAATGGGACAACCCAATTTAATATCAAATAATTTATCGAAATCTTTTGAAACCATCGGAATTTAACCATGTTTGTTATTGGTACAGCAGGACATGTCGATCACGGTAAGTCCACTTTAGTCAAAAAACTAACTGGTATAGATCCAGATCGTCTCACAGAAGAAAAAGCACGTGGAATGACAATTGATCTTGGATTTGCTTGGCTAAGCCTTCCTGGCGGTAACGAAGTAAGTATTATTGATGTCCCTGGACATGAACGCTTTGTAAATCATATGCTTGCAGGCGTCGGAATGATTGATTTAGCCCTACTAGTAATAGCAGCTGACGAATCGGT